>Ga0206131_10003469_pt1 | contig 18116 bp, 17 predicted proteins | sample Helgoland_Spring_FD_148636 | JGI IMG/M metagenome (GOLD analysis project Ga0206131, IMG submission 148636) | Pelagic subsurface seawater microbial communities from Kabeltonne, Helgoland, North Sea - Helgoland_Spring_Bloom_20160517_1 | ecosystem: Environmental > Aquatic > Marine > Epipelagic ...
TATCAAATTTAATTTTTCAAAAATTTTTTTATTGGTATCCATTTGACATGACTATTGGTGGTATAAAATTATTTGAACTTTCTGTTGGCATTCTTCCTTACCCAATAACTTTTTTAGTAACTGATCTAATTTCTGAAATATATGGTCAAAAAAAAGCTAATCAAGTTGTAATAGCTGGAATTTTTGCATCTTTTTTTTCATTAAGCATAATTTTAATTTCTAATTATGTACCAGCGCTAGAATCGTCTCCGATTAATGATGAAACATTTTCTAATGTTTTTTCACTTTCCGGATTAGCAGTTTTGGCATCTATGTTAGCATATCTATTTGCTCAATTTATTGATATTAAAATTTATCATTTTTGGAAAAACTTGACCAAAGGAAAAATGCTATGGTTAAGAAATAATTTTTCAACATTTAGCTCTCAGATAATTGATACTGTCACTGTCATTTCACTTTTATGTCTTTTTGAAGTACTAAGCTGGGATAGTTTTTTAGGTCTTGTTGTTTCGGGAATAGTTTTTAAAATTTTAATAGCATTTTTAGATACTCCACTATTATACCTATTTGTTTATTTATTTAGAAAGAAATTTAATTTGAAAATTGGTGAAGAAATTAAGATTTAATAATTTCTAAATCGATAACAATACCTTCGTTAGACCTAACATTAAAAACAGTTCCGTCACTAAATATTAAATACTGTCCTTTAACTCCAACTAATTCACTTGAAAAAGATTTTTCTTTAGTTAAATTAAGGCTTTTAGGTTTTTCAGGATATTTATTAACGGGATAGTTAATGTTAAAAGTTGAATATTTTTTGGTTTGAATCGAATCTAAAGCTTCTTTTGGTAATTTTTCTAAAGCTTTATTACTTTCTAACTCAAGATCTACATTTGAATTACTTGTCTTCAACATTTCTCTCCAATTTGTTTTATCGGCATAAAAATTCTTAAGCTGAACTTCTGAGATTCCAGCTAGGTATCTGTTGGGAAATTCAGCTATTTGAATAGCTTGTATGGCACCTTGATCAATCCATCTATAGGGCACTTGAGATTTTCTGGTTACTCCTACTTTAACATTACTTGAAAAAGCTAAGTATAAAATATGGGGTTTTAATTGAACTCTTTTTTCAAATTCTAAATCTCTATCTTCAATATTAAGGTGTGCTTTACTCAGCTCAGGTTTCATAATCCAATCTGCTGTACTTGGTAATTCAAAAAAACATTTTTTACAATGTCCTTGTCTATATAATTGTAAGTCAGATTTACAATTTAAGCATTCGTAACCGCTAAATGATAATTTTATTTTTGAGCCTAATAGTTGATTTACATTAATAAAGTCATCACCTAGTTCAAGAAAATAATTCAAATTATCATCAATTTCAGTTTTCATTTTATTTAATACTCCATTAAACATTTATAAAAAATTAATTTGTATTATTAAATATTAAATATAGTTAAAATGCCTTTCTCTTTTTTAAATACCGTAACGACTTGGTTCCTAAAAAAAAGAATGCATCAAATCGAATTATTTAAAAAATATCCATTAGAAGTTCAAAACGAGGTTTTACTTAATCTTTTAAAAAATGCAGAAAAGACTGAATTTGGAAAAAAATATAATTTTAGTTCAATAAAAAACTATTCGTTATTTTCTAAAAAAATTCCTTTAACAGATTATGAGACCTTTTTTAAGTACATAGAAAGATCTATCAAAGGAGAATCAAATATTTTTTGGAATTCTGCAATCAAATGGTATGCACAATCCAGTGGAACAACTAATTCTAAAAGTAAATTTATTCCTGTTAGCAAAGAATCTCTTGAAGAATGTCATTATAAAGCGGGTAAAGATGTTTTATGTTTATATGTTAATAATAATAAAAACTCAAACTTATTCTCAGGCAAATCGTTAAGACTTGGTGGAAGTAAAAAACTTTACGAGAGTAATAACAATTATTTTGGTGACTTATCTGCGATATTAATTGATAATTTACCTCTCTGGGCGGAGATGTTAAGTGCTCCAAATAATGAGATCTCTTTAATGGACAAATGGGATGAAAAGTTAGAAGCCATAATTGATAGTACCTTAAATGAAAATATCACAAGTTTAGCTGGAGTACCTTCATGGATGTTAATTCTATTAAATAAAATTTTGGAAGAGAGAAATGAAACGAAAATTAAGGGAATTTGGAAAAATTTAGAGGTATATTTTCATGGAGGTGTAAATTTTAACCCTTACATCAATCAATTTAAATCTATATTGGGAAATGATGTTCGTTTTTATGAAACATATAATGCATCAGAGGGGTTTTTTGCCATTCAAGATAGAAATGATCATAACGATATGTTGCTAATGCTTGATTATGGAATTTACTTTGAATTTCAAGTTGTTGACAAACTCAATCCAGAAATAATTAATTTATCTAAAGTTAAATTAGATACAAATTATGCTATAATCATTTCTACAAATGCTGGGCTTTGGAGGTATAAAATTGGAGACACTGTTAAATTCACTTCATTGAATCCTTTTAGAATTAAAATTACGGGAAGAACAAAAAGTTTCATAAATGCCTTTGGAGAAGAACTTATAATAGAAAATGCTGAAAATGCTTTAAACAAAACACTATTAAAGCATAATTCCAGTATAGTTGAATATACCGTTGCGCCATCATTTATTAGTGAAAAAAATTCAGGATTTCATCAGTGGATGATTGAGTTTGAGAAGAGACCTTCCAATATCTCAAAGTTTTCTGAAGATCTTGATAAAAATCTTCAGAATTCAAATTCTGATTATAAATCAAAACGTTTCAAAAACATAACAATGAAAAGGTTAGAAATTATTATCGCTAAAGAAAAACTATTTTTAGATTGGTTAAAATTTAAAAACAAATTGGGTGGACAAAATAAAATACCAAGACTTTGTAATGATAGAATTCTAATTGAAGAACTGATTGAACTTAATTAAGAAGCTACCTTTAAAATACTTAAGCTCGAACTTGATAATTTTTTAGAAATATAGTTTTTATCGATATGCAGTTTTTTTCTCTTTGAACTAGGGAGCTCAAACATTGCATCATTCAAAATCAATTCACATATAGATCTAAGTCCTCTAGCACCCAGCTTGAACTCAAGTGCTTTTTCAACAATGTAATTGAGACCATCTTCTGTAAAAGTTATTTTTATTCCATCTAGTTCGAATAACTTTTCATATTGTTTAATTAGAGAATTTTTGGGTTCAGTTAATATTGACCTTAATGTTTTTTTATCCAAAGAATTCATATAAGACAGTACTGGTAGTCTACCTAAAATTTCTGGAATTAATCCAAAATCTTTTAAATCTTTTGGGGATATAAATGAAAGTAAATTTTGTTGATTGATTTTGGTAGCAGCAGGATTTTTATATCCAACAACCTGCATATTTAGTCTTTTTGAAATAACTTTTTCAATACCATCAAAAGCACCTCCAGCAATGAAAAGAATATTTTGGGTATCTAATTCTATAAATTTTTGATCAGGATGTTTTCTTCCTCCTTTCGGGGGGACATTAACGATTGTTCCTTCCAATAATTTTAATAAAGCTTGTTGAACACCTTCACCAGAAACGTCTCTTGTTATAGACGGATTATCACTTTTTCTAGCAATTTTATCTATTTCATCAATAAAGACTATTCCTCTCTCAGCTTTTTCTTGATCATAATCAGAAGCTTGCAATAATCTGGTTAAAATAGTCTCAACATCTTCACCAACATATCCAGCCTCGGTTAACACAGTAGCATCAACAATAGCTAATGGAACATCAAGCATTCTTGCAATTGTTTTAGCTATTAAAGTTTTTCCAGTACCAGTTTCTCCAACAATTAAAATATTACTTTTATCTATTTCAATATCATTTTTTGACGATTTATGATTTAATCTTTTGTAATGATTATAAACAGCTACGGAAAGAATTTTTTTTGTATGATCTTGTCCAATTACGTAATCATCTAAAAAAAGTTTAATTTCTTTTGGCTTAGCAATTATAAGCTCGTTGTCTTCTTTTAAATTGTCATTTCTTTTAGATTCTTCAATGATTATTCCATACGCTTGTTCTATACAGCTATCACAAATATGGGCATCTTGACCTGCAACAAGCAGATTAGTTTGGGCTTTGCTTAAACTGCAAAATGAACATATTAAATCTTTATCTGACATCAATTATTTTTTTGACAAAACCTCATCAATCATACCATATTTTTTTGCTTCTTGAGCTTTCATCCAATAGTCTCTATCACTATCATCATAAACTTTATCGTATTTCTGACCAGAATGGTTAGCTATAATTTCATAAAGTTCTTTTTTTAACTTTCCTATTTCTCTAGCGGTAATTTCTATATCTGAAGCTTGACCTTGTGCTCCACCTAATGGTTGATGAATCATTACTCTAGAGTGAGTTAAGCCTGATCTTTTACCCTTTTGACCTGCACATAATAAAACAGCTGCCATAGATGCTGCAATCCCTGTACATATAGTTGCAACTTCAGGATTTATAAATTGCATTGTGTCATAAATTCCCAAACCGGCATAAACTGAACCTCCTGGTGAATTAATATAAATCTGAATATCCTTGTCTTTATCTGTACTCTCTAAAAAAAGAAGTTGAGCTTGAATTATATTGGCAATAGAATCATTTATTCCCGTGCCTAAAAAAATTATTCTATCCATCATAAGTCTGGAAAAAACATCCATTTGAGCAACATTTAGCTGTCTTTCTTCAATTATATAAGGAGTCATACTGCTGACCAACTTATCATAATAAAGTGAGTTAATACCATGATGTTTAATTGAATATTCTTTAAATTCTTTTGAGTAATCCATAAAAATTAATATTTATAATAAACTAAAGTTAATTATTTTTTAGCATAAGCCATTTCAATAAACTTTTCGTAGGAAACTTTATTGTTTTTAAACTTAAGGTTTGATTTAAATAAATCAATTAACTTTTTACTTAACAATTGATCAGATATTCTTTTAACCTCATCTTTATTAGACAGAATTCTTTGAGAAATTGATTCTAACTCTTTTTCTTCAGGATTGTTTTGACCATACTGTTTCATTTGAGTTTTAATCAAATCCTTTGAAAAATCTTTTATTTGATTGTGATCAATTTTAATATTATTTTGAGCAACTAATTTAGATTCTATTAATTGATATCTAAGTCCTTTTTCAGATTTTTCATACTCCAAAGCTGCTTCGTTTTCATCTAATTTATTTTCTCCTGCAGTCCGCATCCATTTTTTTAAAAAATTATCTGGTAAGTCAAATTTTGTGTTTTCAATTAAATACTCAGTTACATCATTTAATAATTTTTGATCAGTCTGATTAACGAAATTTGATTCAGCATCTGATTTCAATTTATTTTTAAGTTCTGTTACCGTCTTAATAGTGTCTTTACCAAACAACTTATCAAATAATTCTTGATCAAGATCAGCAGGTTCTCTTTTATTGATCTCATTAAGTGTGAAAGTTACATTATTAACTTTATCTTTATTATCATCATTAGTTTTTAAATGAAATGATAAATCAGAATCCTTGTTGAATAAACCTTTAGTTTTAAGTTCAATAGATTCTCCTATATTAAGTTTTTTAAAGCTGTCTTTATTTCCCTTACCTTTTATGTCCTTCAATTTTAAATTTGATGTATTATCAACTTCAAATTCTTCATTTAAAAATTTTCCGTTTATTTCAAAACCGTCTTCTACTTTAGTTTGTGCAATTAATTTCCCATACTGGTTTTGAATATTTTTAATTTGATCATCAATCATTTTTTTATCTACTTCAATTTCATAAGAAGCAATCGCTTTTTTATTTTTTAATGAAACTTCAAATTCAGGCGATAATCCAATTTCAAAATCAAAAGTTAGTTTATCAGCACTCCAATCAATATCATTTTTTTCAACGGGAATGGGATTACCTAAAATATCTAATTTTTTTTCACCTAAATAATCTCCTAATCCTTTTTGCATTAATTTGTTGATTTCATCAACTTTTACAGAAATTCCATATTGTTTTTTTATTAGTCCAATTGGTGTATGACCTTTTCTAAAGCCAGGAATATTCGCTCTCTTTTTATAATCCTTAAGAACTTCTTCAACCTTTGATTCGTAATCAGTCTTTTCTATAACTACAGATAAAACTGAATTCAAATTATCGATATCATTTTTTGAAACCTTCATATTTTACAAATTTGGTCGCAAAAATAGGTCTTTTTACAAAGGTGACCAACTTTTAGGATTTTAAAAAAAGTAATGTCTCTTTAACAAAATCATCAAGGTTTTCAGCATGTACCCAATGACCAGCATTTGACACTTCAACCAGTCGATGTTTTGGAAAGTTTTTGTGAATTGTTTTAAAGTTTTGATTATTTATATAATCTGAATTTTTCCCTTTTATAAATAAAGTTTCACCACCAAAGTAAAGATCAATAGGCAACGCCTTTTCAATTTCATTTAGTTTATCTAATATAATATTTAAATCGATTTTAAAAGTGAATTCACTCTTTCCGATTCTTTTCAAATTTTTTAATAAAAATGCTCTAAAAGAAGGAGACTTAATTGAACTTGACAAAGCATTATCTGCTTCTAACCTGGATCTTATGGAATTTAAATTTATTGATTTTAGAAATTTTAAAATATTTTGATAATCGTTCTTATAATAGATGGGCAATATGTCTACTACAATTAATTTATTGACAGCATTAGGAAAATAGCCTGAAAACATCATAGCAGTCTTTCCTCCCATTGAATGACCAATTAAGGAAAAGTTTTTTATTTGATAATGGTCCATATAATATTTCAAATCATTTGCTAACAGTTCATAATCAAACTCTTTACTATGAAAACTTTCACCGTGATTTCTTTGATCTAATAAATGAATTTGAAAGCCTTGATTATCAATTTTTTTAGCAAATGAATTCCAATTATCCGACATTCCTAAAAACCCATGAAGAACAACTAATACATCACTTCCTTCTCCAATAATTTTACTTTTCAGAAGCATTATTTATTTTTTGTAAGTACATATTAACCACATTTTCAATTCCTAAGTACAAGGATTCACAAATTATAGCATGACCAATAGAAACCTCATCTAAATACGGAATTTTATCAACAAAAAAATGAATATTTTCAAGATTTAAATCATGTCCTGCATTAACTCCCATTCCTAAATCATTAGCCAAAATTGAGGCATTAATGTATTTGTTAATTTCCTCTTTATTACCTTTTTGAAAATTAACAGCAAATGATTCTGTGTAAAGTTCAATTCTATCAGCACCTGTATTTTTTGCGCCTTCAATTAATTTAAGATCAGTATCTATAAAAATTGACGTTCTTATTCCATTATTTTTAAATTCGGAGACCACTTCTTTTAAAAATGATTTATTCTTAATTGTATCCCATCCAGAATTAGAGGTTATAGCATCTACACTGTCTGGAACTAATGTCACTTGATCAGGTTTAATTTTGCAAACTAAGTCAATAAATTTTTCAATTGGATTTCCCTCAATATTAAATTCAGTAGATATTACTTTTGGTAAATCTATTGCATCCTTATAAGTAATGTGTCTTTGATCAGGCCTAGGGTGAATAGTAATTCCTTGAGCACCATATGACTGAATATCTCTAGCCATCTTTAATAAATTAGGGTTATTTCCACCTCTTGCATTTCTAATTGTAGCTATCTTATTAATATTAACACTTAATTTTGTCATAATAATTCAAAATTAAAGATTTGTTGTTTGTTATTTTAATTAATTTGCATTAAAATCTTTACTTAAATGAAAATTGCTGTATACGGTCAATCTGCAGATAAAATATCTAAAAATATTTTTTTAGAACTGCTTTCTATAAGTAAAAGTGAAAATATAATCTTGTTAATTGAAGAAAAATACAATTCAATTCTTTTACAAAAATCAAAAGCAAGTCATAATCATAAATTATTTTCATCATATGAAGATCTTGATAGTGAAGTTAATTTAATGATAACAATTGGAGGAGATGGTACACTTTTACGCTCTATTACTTTTGTTAGAGATTTAGGAATTCCAATAATTGGAATAAACACAGGTAGATTAGGTTTCTTAGCAACATTAAATCAAGAACTGTTAAATATTGAATTAAAGAAAGTATTAAAAGGGGAATTTAATGTGGAGGAAAGAAGTTTATTAGAAGTAAATATTGATAACAATGATAATTTTTCTGATTTTAACTTCGCTCTTAATGAAGTTAGTGTTGGAAGAAAAAACACTACGTCAATGATAGAAATCAAAACTACATTAAACGGAGAGTACTTAAACACATATTGGGCTGATGGCTTAATAGTTTCAACACCTACGGGCTCAACAGGATATTCTTTAAGTTGTGGAGGACCAATAATGACCCCCTCTAGTCAAACGTTTTCTATAACCCCAATAGCTCCACACAATTTAAATGCTAGGCCCTTAGTTATTTCAGATGAAATTAAAATCGAACTATCAGTTGAGGGTAGAGAAGAATCACATTTACTTTCACTTGATTCTCGAATTAATTCTTTGAAAAATAATATAAAAATTAAAATCAAAAAAGCTAGTTATAAAATCAAATTAGCTTCTTTTAAAAATAATAGTTTTTACCAAACATTGAGAAGTAAATTACTTTGGGGTGAAGACAGAAGAAATATATAGATTTTCCAGAAATTGATTTTGTCTATATTTGCCACCATATTATGAAAAAAATTACAATTTGTCTCATGATTTTTTTTACAACATTGACCGTGTTTTCACAAAACAATGAAATAGGTGTTTTTGTTGGAGGAGCAAATTATATTGGAGATGTAGGTCCAACTACATATATACATCCTTTTTCATATAATATTTCAACTAATGCAGTTGCTGGAATTATATTTAGAAAAAATTTAAATGAAAGAATTGCATTAAGAGCAAAATTTAATTACGCTAAAATTGGAAGTTCTGATAATTGGCCAAAAACTGCAGAATACCGAAAACAAAGAGGAAAATATTTCAAAAACTCAATCAATGAACTAAATTTAGGAGTTGATTTTAATTTTCTAGATTTTGATATTTACAGTTCATCATTAGAAATGACACCATATGTGAGTTCAGGAATTTCTTTGTTTAGATACAATCTTTTGAGATACGAATCTGGCATTGCTAAAGCAATTAAATACGGTGATGCAACAGATTTGTCATTTCCGATAACCATTGGATATAAAGTTAAACCATTAAATAGTTTTATTATTGCATTTGAAATAAATGCAAACTACAGCAATTCTGATAATTTAGATGGAAGTTACCCAGATTTAAAACAAAAGGCATCATCAGATTCCTTTGGTTCAACACTTAGTAAAGACTGGTATGTTTTTAGCGGAATTACACTAACTTATCTTTTTGGAAATAAAAAATGCTACTGTCCTAATTAAATTATTATGAAAAAAGAAGATTTTACTCATTTACCTAATCACGTAGCCATAATTATGGACGGTAACGGAAGGTGGGCAAAAAAAATTGGAAGAAAAAGAGCTTTTGGTCATGAAAATGGAACTAAATCAGTAAGAGAGTGTATAGATCAATCAATTAAACTAGGAATTAAAAACCTTACTCTCTATGTTTTTTCAACTGAAAACTGGAATAGACCTAAGTATGAAGTTAAAGCACTTATGGAATTATTAGTTTATTCGTTAGATAAGGAAAGAATAAATTTAATTGATAATTGTATTAAATTAAATGTTATTGGAAATATTGAAGCGTTAAATGATAAACCAAAATCAAAACTAAAAAGTATAATTTCAGAAACAAAAAACAATAAAAAACTGAATTTGAATTTAGCAATTAGCTATGGATCCAAACAAGAAATAGTAAATGCTATCAGAGAAGTTTCTAATAAAGTTAAAAATAACATAATTTCTTCAAAAAATATTGATGAAAACATAATAAATGAGCATCTTTACACCCGAAATTTACCTAATGTAGATCTTTTGATTAGAACAGGTGGTGAAAAGAGGGTTAGTAATTTTTTGCTTTGGCAAATAGCCTATGCTGAAATGTATTTTACTGACGTACTCTGGCCTGATTTTAAAAGAGAAGATTTTATGAAAGCTTTAGATGATTATCAAAAAAGAGAAAGAAGATTTGGAAAAATTAATTAGTAATAAAAAAAGCATTGCAAGCGGTATTAATTATTTATTAATATTTTTTACTGCATTATTTAGTTTTAGTTCTGTAGCCCAAGAAACTGCCTACATTAAAGGAAATGAATACATTTTAAAAGAGGTTTCAGTTTCAGGTCTAAAAAACTTTAATGAACAAACGGTAATTACTTATACTGGACTTAAAGAAGGACAGAAAATTAGAATTCCAGGTGAAGAAATAAGTGCGATAATAAGTAAACTTTGGAAACTAGACTTATTTAGTGACATAAATTTTTACTTAACTAACGTTAAAAATGGAGAAGCAAGTATACAAATTGATATTATTGAGTTACCTACTCTTTCAGAATTCAAAATTACCGGATTAAAAAAATCAAAAATTGAAACTATAGTTTCAGAAACTGAACTTAAGAAAGGAAAGAAAATAACTGAAAATTTTATAAAAACTACTAAAAATTATATTGTAAATAAATATAAAAAAGATGGTTTTTTAAATACTAAAGTCTCAATAAACATATTACCAGATTCAAGCGAAGTTAATTTTAGTAAAATGTTAATTAAAGTTGATCTTGGGGACAGAGTTAAAATTGACCAGATTAATTTTACTGGAAATGAAGTCACTAAATCTTCCAAATTAAAAAAGAAGATGAAAAAGACAAAAACAAAACTGTTAGGAAGGTTTTGGAAAAAGTCAAAATTCATAGAAAAAGAATATAAAGAAGATTTAAAATCAATCTTAGATTTTTACAAAGAAAAAGGTTATCGTGACGCTAGAATAATTACAGACTCTGTTATTACAGATAAAAATAAAATAACAATTAATATAGATTTACAAGAAGGTAATAAGTATTATTTTGGAGATATTTCGTTTCTTGGAAACTCAGTCTATTCCGATGCACAGCTTTCTAGAGCTTTAGGTCTTTTCAAGGGAGATACTTACAATGGTGTTTTATTAAAGAAAAGAATATCTGACAACACAAAACCTGATGGTGAAGATTTATCAAATTTATACCAAAACAACGGATATTTATTCTCTAATATTAATCCAGTCGAAGTTTCTGTTGAAAATGATACTATAAATTTTGAAATTAGAGTTGTTGAAGGAAAGCCTGCTTATTTTAACAAGATAACTGTTGTTGGAAATACAAGAACTAACGATCACGTTATCTATCGTGAATTAAGAACTAAGCCTGGAAACATCTACAGTAAATCTCAAATTGTTAGAACGGTACGAGAACTTGGTCAAATGGGATTTTTTGATCCTGAACAAATTAGTCCAGATTTTAAAAATGTTGATCCAAATGCTGGAACTGTAGATATTGAATACGGCCTTGTAGAAAAAGGTGCTAGTCAAGTGGAGCTTCAAGGAGGATACGGTGGAGGTGGCTTTATTGGAACTTTAGGTTTGTCATTTAATAATTTTTCTGTAAGAGGTCTAAAAGATAAATCAGCATACAAACCTCTTCCAATGGGAGATGGACAGGCTCTTTCTGTAAGACTTCAAGCTAATAGGTTTTATAATACTGCCAGTTTTTCTTTTTCAGAACCATGGCTTGGAGGAAGACAACCTGTTTCATTTTCAACCTCTATTTCTAGAACTAAACAATATAGATACGACTACTTCACTGGTCAAGCAAATAAGAATCAATTTTTTGAAATAACCGGCGCACAAATTGGGCTTGCTAAAAAATTAAGAGTTCCTGATGATTATTTTCAGCTCAGTCAATCTATTGGTTATCAATACTATAATTTGAGTAATTATTACACAGGTTTATTTACTTTTGGTGATGGGAAGTCAAATAATATTTTTTATCAAGTCATTCTAGCAAGAGATAATACTTTCGTAAATCCAGTTTTTCCACTGGGTGGATCTCAATTTGCAATAAGTGCAAAACTTTCATTACCGTATTCATTGTTTAATGACATTGATTATGACGATTTAGAAAATCAGGCAGAATATCAAAATGAAGATGGTGAACCTGACCAAGCTAAAATTGATCAAGAAAAATTTAAGTGGTTAGAGTTTTATAAAGTAAAATTTAACGGAACTTGGTATACTAGATTAATTGACAAATTTGTTTTAAAAACTCATGCTGAATTTGGATTTTTAGGAGCTTACAACAATAAAAGAGGAATTATTCCATTTGACAGGTTTTATCTTGGAGGAGATGGAATGTCACAATATGCTATGGACGGTAGAGAAACAGTTGCATTAAGAGGATACACTAACCAATCGCTATCAAGTCAAGACGGATCTACTATTTATAATAAATTTTCATTAGAATTAAGATATCCAATAACTTTAAAACCAAGTGCTTCCATATTTGCATTAACATTTCTTGAATCTGGGAATGGGTATAATAGTTTTAGAGAATTTAATCCCTTCAACGCTAAAAGATCTGCAGGTCTAGGAATACGTATTTTCATGCCGGCATTTGGACTTCTAGGTATTGACTTTGGATACGGATTTGATAGTCAATTTGCTGGAGATCTTAATGCTCACGGGTGGGAAACACATTTTGTAATCGGACAAAACTTTTAGAAATCCTTATATTTAAGATATTGATTAGCATAATGAAAAGTAAATTATTATATTTTTTTCTAATTTTTACAGTTACACTTCAATCAACTTTTTCACAAAAAAGTGAAAGAATAGGAATAATTGACATGGAATATATTTTGTCAAAAATGGAAGATTATACGAAAGCTAGCGAACAATTAGAAGAAAAAATTGAGGAATGGAAAAAAGAAATTGATTTAAAATCAAATTATATAAATAACCTTAAAGATAGTTTAGAAATTGAAAGGCCATTATTGACAAAAGACTTAATTGAAGACAGGGAATCAGAAATTGATTTTGAGATTAAACAAATGAATGATTACAAGCAAAAACGGTTTGGAGTCAATGGAGATTGGGTGGCACAAGAGCTATTATTGATTAAACCTATTCAAGATCAAGTTTTAAATGTTGTTCAAACTATAGCAAAACAAAAAAAATTTGATAAAATATTTGATCAATCTGCTGATGCAATTGTTCTATATTCCGAAAAAAAATACGATATTAGCGACCTGGTTTTAAAAAGTATTTTAAGATCCGAGAAATTAGAAAAGTTAAATCTCGAATTAAGTGATGAAAGTTTTAACCCAGAACTAGAAGAAAAAAAGAAAGAATTAGAAGAAAAAAAGTTACAAAAAGCAGAAGAAATTAAAACTAGAAGAGAATTACTTTTAAAACAAAAAGAAGAAAAAAGAAAAGCCTATCAAAGAAAAAGAGATAGTCTTTTAGAATTAAGAAAAAGAAAATAACCCTAAATTAAAGTTCAAAAAAATGAAAACTTTTAAAAAATTAACAGCAGTTTTATTATTATTATTATTTACAGTAACTGTAAATGCACAAAGTAAAATTGCTCACATTGACAGTCAATCACTAATTAGCGAAATGCCGGAAGTTAAAGAAGCTCAAGCTCAACTTGAAAAGCTTCAAAAAACTTATGCTACTGAAATTGATGCTTCCATGAAAGAATATCAAACTAAATTACAAACTTATTCGGCTGATGCACAAAATCAAACAGATGTGACAAATCAAGCACGTCAAAAAGAATTAGCTGGAATGGAGCAAAATATTCAGCAATATCAGCAAACTGCTTCTCAGGATATTCAAAAGAAACAAGCAGATTTATTAAAGCCATTGATCGAAAAAGCTAGAGCTGCAATTCAAAAAGTAGCTAGAGCTCAAGGTTATGATTATGTTATTGACGGTACTCAGGGTGGAAGTTTAATCCTATCTGACGGAAAAGACTTAATTGAAGACGTTAAAAAAGAGTTAGGATTTTAATAAAATATAATAATTTATTCCAAAAAAACTACCTAATTACATTAGGTAGTTTTTTTTTATTTTTATATTATGAATAATGCACCAATTGGTATTTTTGATTCTGGAATTGGTGGGATTACAATTTTTAAATCGGTTCAAGAATTATTACCCAAAGAAAATATTCTATACTATTCCGATAATCTTAATTCTCCTTATGGAAATAAGTCAAAAAAAGAAATTCAAGATTTAAGTTTAAAAAACAGCAATTGGTTATTAGATAAAGGATGTAAAATAATCGTAGTGGCCTGCAATACCGCTACAACAAATTGTATTTCTTTGCTTAGAAAGTCTTTTAAACAACCTTTTATAGGAGTAGAACCCGCAATAAAACCGGCAGCCATTAATACCAAAACTGGAAATATTGGAGTCCTAGCAACAAAAGGTACTCTTAATAGTAATTTGTTTAGTATCACATCTAATGATTTCTGTTCGAAAATTAATATAATTGAAAAAAATGGCGACGGATTAGTAGAGATGATTGAAAATGGAATTTTAAATGGTACAAAAATTGAAAAATTACTTGTAAAATTTCTAAGTCCAATGATAAAGTCAAATATTGACCATTTAGTTTTAGGATGTACCCATTATCCATTAATTATTGAAAGTATTAAAAAAATATTACCCGATAATGTTAAGATTTTAGAAAGTAGTGGAGCTGTTGCTAAGCAAACCAAAAAAATAATAGTGAACAATAATATAGTCGGAAACAATACAAATGTTACTTATAATTTTTATTGTAACGGAAGTGATAATTCATTAAAAAAAATATTACCTAATAATTTTAAAATAAACACCTTATTAAATGGAAAAATATACAATTAAATTTAAAGAAACCAGTAGAGAAGAAGAACTGGAATTTTATTCAAACATATTTTTATCTGAAAAGAGAATTGAATTTAATAAAATTGAAGAGACTATAGAATTTCCATTAATACAGCAAATATTTTACTTGCCATTCATAAAAAAGGTTACCCTAAATAAACATTCAGTTTATATAGAAAAGCTAAATATATTAAAATGGGAAGATGTCCAAGAAGAACTTTGTTCACAATTAGAAGAATTTTTGAACAAAGGGGGGTTAGTAAGTAAAACCCAAATAAAAACAGTTTCCCCTGTTACTGTATATGCTGAGAGCACTCCCAATCCAAATGCCATGAAATTTGTAGTAAATAAAAAAATTGTAGATGATATATTTGAATTTAAATCAATTGATGAAACTAAAGATTCTCCTCTTGCCAAATCTTTATTTGGTTTTAAATTTGTAAAAGAAGTTTTCTTTGATTTCAATTTTGTTTCATTAATTCAAAACCCAGGAAACAATTGGGACGAAAATGTAATGGATGTAAGAGAATTTATTCGATCTTTTATTCAAGATAATAATACTATCGTTTTTGAGGACAGAATTAAAAATAATGTAAAAACAAATTCAAATATTGAGTTTGATGATATTTCAAAAGAAATCATTAAAATTATCGATGAAAATATTAAACCGGCTGTTGCATCCGATGGTGGTAATATTCTGTTCGAATCTTATGATGCTAATACTCAAAAAGTTAATGTAATTCTTCAAGGTGCGTGTAGTGGATGTCCTTCCTCGACAGTTACATTAAAGAGTGGTATTGAAACTATGTTAAAAGACATGTTACCTGGAAAAATATCTGAGGTTAATGCTGTTAACGGTTAACGCTATCTAAAATAAAATTCTTTAAATAAGCTGGTTCAAAATAAGCAAGATCTTCAAAATCAGAACTTATAAACTTTTGATAAGAAATGTCTGCCATTTCTTTTGATGAAGGTAAGGTTTCTTTATTATGGAAAATCAGATTATTGTTAGATTTTATTAGCTCTCTGCATTTTTGCTGACCACTTCCTATAAAATATAACTGATTATCATTCGAAAAATTCTCAAATGACTTAGAGTCAATTAGTTCAGGGGATTCTTTCTTAACTAATTTGTAATTGGCATCATAAATAGCCGAATAAACTTCATTTCTTCTTGCGTCTAAAACTGGTAGTATTAATCCTGAACTAATTTTAATTTGTTTTGATAAAATAAGAAGAGTTGAAACTGATATTAATGGAATGTCTAATGAAAAACATAATCCTTTAGCAGCAGCTACACCTATTCTCAATCCAGTATAAGATCCAGGGCCCTTGCTTACTGCTATCGCTGATAGTTCGTTAATAGTTATTTTTGAATCGCTAATAACTTCATTTATAAAAGAATGAAGTTTTGTTGAATGAGAATATTTTTCATCATTATTTTCCTTTATAGAAATTAAATCACCATTTTTTGTTAATGAGACAGAACAGATAGTTGAAGAGGATTCTATATTTAGAATAAATGACATTAATTTACCGAAATTGGAACTCCAAAATAAAATTCTAATACTTTAAGCTTAAAAATATAATCGTATTTAGTTCTAATGAGTTCAGACTGTGCTAATTCAAATCTCTGTTTTGCCTGAGTAAAATCAAATGAGTTCATAGCTCCAACTTCGAATTTGCTTTGTGCATACTCAAAAGCTGATTCTCTAGCTAATACTAATTTTTGAGATGCTTCGTATGCCTTGTACGCACCTTTAGCATCATTATAAGATTGATTTACTGTGTTTTCTAAATCTAATTTCTTTTGCTCTAAAGAATTAATACTTCTTAAAATATTTACTTTAGTTCTATCAACATTTGTTCTATTAGATAAATTATTTAAAATCGGAATAGAAAGACTAAGTCCAAAGTTTTGACCAGCATTCAAATCAAATTGTTCAGAAAAAGACAATGGTTTTTCACTTTTATAAATTGGAAAGGGTGCAATAACTTTTTCGTTTGTGCTCTCAACAAAACCAATAGTACTTGTTCCAAATTCGCCAGTTGGAACTACTCTATCACTATAACCGATTCTTGTACTGTAAGAATAAAATGCTGAGAGTCTTGGTTGTAATAAAGATTTTGAAAGTTCTAAATCTTTTTTAGCAATCTCTACGTTTGTTTCACTAATCTTTATATCCTTTTTATTTCCAACTGCATAATTAAATATTTCAGTCGCTGTTTTATTTAAAATATTGGCAATGGGAATATCATAGGACTCATTGGCAATTTCAAAGTTTTCATAATCGTCAACTAGTATAAGCTGGGCAAGAGCAATTTTTGAAAGAAAATATGCATTTTGAGCATCAACAACATTTTTTTCTTGAGAAGCTAAATTGGCTTCAATTTCATATACATCTCCTTTTGGAACAACTCCGCCATCTACTAATTCTTTTACTCTGGTTAACTCTTTTTTAGTTATTTCCAATTGTAACTTTTGCACAGCTAAAGACTCTTTACTAAACAGTATCTGTAAATATGAATTTGCTACTCTAAGAGCAACATTTTCTGTCATATCCTCTAGTTGATATTGACTTGCTAGAATAGCTAGATTAGCCCTGTGTAATCTTTTTACATTTTGTAACCCATTATATAAATTAACATTTAAATTAAGATTCATTGAGGAGAATTGAGTTGTAAAATTTTCTAAAAGACCAGTTGTGATATTTTGATTTAAACCAACATTCCAAGAATGACTACTTCCTATATTAATGTTTGGAAGAAAGTTTCCAATAGCACCTTTTTTATCTATTTCTGAACCTGCATATTCTAATTGAGATTGTTTAATTGAAATATTCATTTCTAAAGCTCTATTCACGCAAGCTTCTAAAGTCCATGGTTCTTGTGAATATTGATTCCCAGAACACAATACAGCCAAAAATATTATTACAAATTTTTTCATAATTATTTTAGATTTTAATTGTCTAATTCCATCCATTGTCTTCTACCTCACCTCTTTTATCTGGTTCAGTTTTATTCCAAACTTTAATTTTATCAGTTTTTGAAACTCCCGAAATTAACTCCGCATTAACTCCATCAGAAATACCTAATTTAACATCTTGTCTTTTAAATTTTTGATTGGAAGTTTCAATTTCTACATATGGTTTTTTAGTTTTTGAATCGTATTGCAGTAAGGCTTCGCTAATTGCAATTACGTCAACTTTTCTTTCCGAAACTATCGAAGCATTAGCACTGTAGCC
>Ga0206131_10003475_pt1 | contig 18093 bp, 34 predicted proteins | sample Helgoland_Spring_FD_148636 | JGI IMG/M metagenome (GOLD analysis project Ga0206131, IMG submission 148636) | Pelagic subsurface seawater microbial communities from Kabeltonne, Helgoland, North Sea - Helgoland_Spring_Bloom_20160517_1 | ecosystem: Environmental > Aquatic > Marine > Epipelagic ...
CTGAACGAACTCGGCCTTAGTAGGTAGAGTTGTACCAGAACATGGAAGTTCCGTCATCATGAGTTTAGTTTGACCACATCACCGTTCACATTAACGACAGGTGCGGTGACATTGATTTCACCGGAGGACTTGATTGTTATAGTTCTAGCCCCAGATTCAGTAGTATCAATCGTCATGTTACCGTCTTTGTCTATCTCGTAGTACGTACCCGACTTGTGTGATTCTTTAATCCGTTCAGCACCAGGCGTATCATCATACTCTTTGTAGTGACCACTCTCTGTTTCATAAACCTTATTATGGGGATAGTTCTCTAGTGCTTTGGAGTTTGTATCGGGTTCTGTGATGGGTTTTTTTGTTTTGGTATCCACTTTTCCAGTGTCGTTTTCTTTGGGTACAGTACCAATAACCATAGGCAACTGAGAGTTCTGACCATCCAAGAACATACCAAACACTTGTGCACCCACAAGTATACCTAGGTTCTGCCCTTTACCTTCATGGATACCTGTAGTAACGGGTACAACTATTTGGGCCCAAGGTAGGTCGTCTTCTTTAACATCATCGTAAACCCCGAAAACTCTAACCTTGACTCTACCTAGTTTCTCAGGGTCGTCCTTTACATTAACAACTTCACCTAGAAACCAACGAGTCTGGTCACCGTAGAATTCAATAAAATTATTTGGTATCATCTATATTTGCCTTAAATTCATCATTATTTAATTTTATGCATGATAGAGAAACGTCATATCCCTCATACTTAAAGGAATGTTTCGCAGAATAAACCAAGTAGTCCCCTGACCTCTTCGGGTCAAAGGTCTTAGTTGTAGATTGTGTGAAACTGGTCAGCAAGAATGCTATTCGCATAACACTACCTATGGTGTTCTGCAACTCGTTAGCAAAATCAAATCCGTTCACTGTTACCGTCATAGGTGAATGTTTTATCAACTCCAACACGGTTCGACTTATTACATCTCTCCTATAGTCACCCGTCGTATTAGATTGGTTATAACTATTCTTACCATCATATGCTGATGTCGATGTTACCTGAGTAGTCACTCGACTCTCTATCGTATTCAAGAGAGTTCCATTGACCTTGAGTTCCTTTGGGTAGAATGGTTTCTTCTTGGATATACCATCAGTGGTCAATGTTTTGATAACATCTTCTTGTATATCGAAATCGACTTCACTCATTTCTTTTTTAGTGACATTAAAATTCTTATGTTTGGCACCAACCAGCCCCTTATCAATAAGAGTCAATAGGTTATCGGTGTTCTTATGTTCGTATGTCTTGATAGTCCTTCGCATCTGAACATCACCCAAACCTTGGTTAGAGGCAATGTATGAATGGGGAGTGCTTTCGTTCCAAGGTGATTCGGACATCAGTGTCTTCAAGTCTTTGAAGTGTAACTTATTGTCGATGAGAGTAGAGTACAGATATAAAGGATATCCGTCTTTGGTAGTTGCTCTGTTCTTCAACCAACACATCGATTCGATAGGTGTTAGGTTAGGAACGATGACTTTAAGTCCCTGTATGTCGGTTTTCGATGACTCTATTTTTCTATCCCCTACGTACTCTGAGGATATCTTCTTTAGAATACCAGAGACTTGCCCACTATACGATTTATTTACATTATATGCATTGGACTCGTACCAGTGGTTCTCCACCAAGTGAAGAACGATACTCTCGGCATTCTGGTTCTGTTCCATTCTAGTAGCGGATATGACCTTATCGATACGAAACACTTTATCCACAAATGAACTGGGAACGGTATCTGAGGTATTACGTATCTTGATCTCTATCTTATCACCACCACGAACTTCAGCACCATTCATAATGTTACGATTATCTTGAAATGCCATCACTCCTGTCAGATACGGTTTGTCCAGATGTTCGAATATGTCTAGGTCAGATACCATGAGTTTTAACTCAATCGGAGTTCTCCCATCTTCACTAGAAACTAATTTGATACTTTCAAACTCGAAAGGTGTTCGATTCTCATTATATGACATTACGACTCCATAGCATCTCTGAATGCTCTTGTCACCGATCTTACATTCTCTGGTTTGAGTGCACGTATTTGTTTCAACTCTTCGTTCTCTGCTATGTAATGGTCGTAGTACGTCACTTCAGAAAGAAGTGGGTCTGGACCTACATACGGGTTGATACTGACAGGTTCATTGTTATCCATGTAGTATTTCGCAGATAGATGTTCAGGACCAGCAGATACTGTCTGCATTATATGAATGTCCTCACCCACTGTAGAGTTGACCTGTTCTCCATCTACCTCGAAGGTACCCAGAGTTGTTTTGATAACGACTTGTCCCAAGTCCAAATTCTTCTTGACGACAACACCCATTGCCATAGATATTTGACCCGTCACCTCTTGACCAACAGAGAATGTATTGAATATCTCATCACGTGTGGTTAGTGTGATGTTAGGATAGTCTTCCTTTGATTTCTTCAACACATTGCTCTGTGATTCAGGCCAACCACGTTCTCTTAACTTAGGATTCATCAAGAAGAACGTCCAATGCAGTTGAGGATTCTGATATAACACATATGCAGCATGGTCTGGACGTTCACCTATGTTCACATAGTAATCCTGATAGAACGCAGAGTTGTCCTTTATAGAGTCAAATACTTCTGCGTATGCTGCCAAGTTTTCGGTGAAGGTGAATGATGACCCATCACCGTACTTGTATAGTGCAGAAGGAAATGATTGAAAGTATGCCATTAGTAACCTTCCTCGATATCTTTTCTGTTGAGTGCAACGTCTTCACTGAAGGACAATGTTAGGTCATACTCTACTGGTCGACCATCTTTATGGTATGCCATAGAAGACGAATTGTAATTGGTACTGATTGACTTCAGGTAACAGTCTTTAATTTTAGTACCGATGGGTATGGGTTCACCACCCTCTCCATTGTTGTAGTCAAGATTTATTGAAAACATGTTAGGGTACTTGTAACCAGCACTAACACCACTAGTCAACTCCAGACTCTCTGGGTATGCGAAGTGTCGGAATCTGTAGATGATTGCTTCTACTTCCTTTGCTTCTTCTTCAGACCTAGGTATAAACTTGAACTGAAACTGGAACTCTCTCAATGCCACACCCTTAAACATAGCACGTGTGTTGGGATTGATTGTCACTCCAGCAGCAATAGTTACAGCATTTCTCAACTCTTCGGGCATTGCCTTACCTAGAGTACTCTGTGCAGCACGAACAGCTGCGAGTTTACCCAAATCATTACCTGCAAGTCCACCACCTGCAAACAAGTCACCGACAGACTTGAATCCGTTTGCCAAAGCATTTCCGACCATTCCGGTTAGACTAGAACCACCTTTCAATTGATTCAAAGCAGTTGCACCCATAGGACCTATATCGACATTACTATACGTAAGTCCATCAGTAGTAGATAATCCGACGGGTAGGTACAACTTGACCTTTCTATTAGAATCAGTCTTGGTGGTCTGGAGAAGGCCTGTATTCACACTACCAGTCGCAGATGTGAACTGGGTAGTTAGGTTTTGAAGCAGACCCTCATATTCACCTTCGGTTATTTCCCCATCTTCTTTATTCCTTTCCAACTCATCCTTTCGAGTTATAAATTTACGATTAGCCTGTGCCAATTGTTCTTCTTGAGACAATGCACCGTCAACTTCAGGGGCAACTATAATCTTAGGGTGAAACGTTATGCAAGCACCGTACCGTTCAGTCTTATTGAAAGGATAGTAAAGAGACTCAGTCGTTTTAAGGTCTCGTGCCTTCTCTTCTGGTTCTTTTTCTTCTGCCATTGGGGTTAACCTATGTTTATAAATACTGTGAGACTATTTATACATAAAATTCATAATGAAAACATATAAAGGTAGATACAAACCTAAGAACCCAGAGAAGTATGTTGGGGATGTAGATAATGTCGTCTATCGTTCAGGTTGGGAACGACATGTTATGAAATGGTGTGACGATAGTTTAGACATAGAACAATGGATGTCCGAAGAGTTAGTTATCCCGTACATCTGTGAGACCGATAAGAAACCTCACCGATACTTCATGGACTTCGTTATCAAGTACAAGTCTGGTCGTGTTGTACTGGTCGAGGTCAAACCCCACAAGCAGACCCTACGTCCTGAACGTAAACAAGGCAAGTCTCGTAACACTCTATTGAACGAGGGTATGACATACGTCAAGAACCAGTCCAAGTGGAAGGCCGCATCCGAATATGCAAAGGATAGAGGGTACCACTTCGAGATATGGACAGAGAACGAACTCACGGCAATGGGCATCATGCCCAAGTCTACGCAACGTATGCGCACTAAAAAACCACTAAAAAAACTACCTCCGTTCAGAAAGAAGAAAAAATGAGTATAAATAGAAGTACGAATTTTAACGGAAGTGTTCATGTCTAACATATTTCAACGATTAGAACTACAAGCGTTCCGTGCTGGTATTACACCTCGCACTAAAGAGTCACGTGAATGGTTCCGTAAGAAGATCAAGAACATGCGTAGTATCAAGCGTGAAGCATTGATGAAGGAAGACCCGTTGAAGCAGACGGGTCAAGAGATTGTAGGTAACATGTATATGTTCTTCTACGATCCAAAACACAAAGATACTTTACCGTACTATGATACATTTCCATTGGTCATTGTAGTGGGTCCGGCAGAAGGTGGGTTCTATGGGTTGAACCTTCACTACCTTCCACCCATACTACGTGCAAAGATGTTGGATGCACTGATGGATATAACAAGTAACAATAAGTTCAATGACTCTACACGATTCAAGATGTCGTATGAGTTGTTGGTTAAGAGTAGTAAGTTGAAGTATTTCCAACCATGTTTCAAGCATTACTTAAACGAACATGTACAGAGCAAGTTCTCAATGGTACCTGCACCTGAGTGGGAGATCGCAACCTTCCTGCCGACCGCAGACTTCCGTAAAGCAAACTCCAAGAAAGTCTACTACGACTCCAAGAAAATGATAGGTGAATAATAGATGTCTGGAATAGAAGATTTAAAAAGCAAGATCATCAAGAAAAATGGTATGGCTATGGCAAATCAATTTGCTATTACCCTACCACCTCTATCAGGAAAGACGAATGGACGTGAGATAAATGTCCTATGTAAGTCCGTAGATTTGCCTAGTAAACAGATGATGTCATTGGACTGGAACGTAGGAGTATTTAACGAGAAGGTCGTCAACGGATTTGCTACCGAAGATATCACTATGTCTTTCTATATGTTGAATGACTATGGAGTAAAGAAGTACTTCGACGAATGGACTAAGTTGATGGTCGACGAAAAACACGGAAACGTTTCTTATAAAGACCAGTATCAAAGGTCTGTTAAAATATATCAAATGGTCAAACCTCAGATGAGACTGGGTGTTGACCTAGGACCATTGAGTATAGATTTCGATGTGTTAGGAAACTCTATATACTCAGTGGAATTAGAAGATGCATTCCCAACAACATTGGGTGCAATAACACTTTCCAATGACGCAGACCAACTCGTAGAGTTCTCGGTTCAAATGTCATACACGAAATGGAAAGTGGTGAAAGATGAACGAAGTCTTTTAGATGCTAAATTTAATATAGATTTAGGTGGACTAATTTAATAATTGTTACATTATAGGATAAATCATGGCATTACCAAAACTGAATGACAATCTCAAATTTGAGATGAAAATACCATCAACTGGAAAGGTTGTTACATATAGACCATACTTGGTCAAAGAAGAGAAGATTCTTCTATCTGCTTTCGAATCACAAGACCAGAAACAAGCAATGAGAGCGATGGTCGATACTATCGTTGCCTGTGTCAACGAAAATGTAAAATCAAGTGAACTATCGACATTCGACGTTGAGTATATGTTTACGCAGATTCGCAGTAAATCTGTTGGTGAGATATCAAACCTCTCACTCAAGTGTAGTGCAGAGGGATGTGATAAGAGTACCGAAACTCAGGTCGACCTATCGACTATCGAAATAGAAAAGATTGAGATTGATAATATCATTCCAATCACAGATGACATCTCCATTGAGATGAAATATCCAGCATTCAATGGATTTGTAGATAACTTCCGTGAAGGTATCACCGAGTCAGAATTTGGTTTTCAGATGTTAGAAAACTGCATGGTCGCAATCTTGACCGAAGAAGAAAGATTCAACGTAAATGAAGTAAGCAAAGAAGAGTTGACCGGATTCATTGATTCGATGACCAATCAACAGTTTGAACTAGTGGGTGAATTCTTAAAGAGCATCCCATCAATGAAAAAGGAAGTTAGTTTTACCTGTGAGTGCGGTCACGATAATACCGTAACACTGGAGGGTCTCCAAGATTTTTTTTAGTATGCCTCTCGCATGATAACTTGGTCAATCACTTTAAGACCAATTTTGCATTGATGCAACATTTTAATTATTCATTGCATGACATAGAACATATGATGCCGTGGGAGAGGGAGGTTTATCTAGCACTACTAGAAGAACATCTTAGAGAAGAGGAAGAAAGAACAAGACAACAGAACGGATAATACCGATGGCAGAAGTAACAATAGCAGACTTGACCAAAACGATTAGTAAACAATCGGAAGATAGTAAGAAGAGAGATGATGCCCAACTAAAAGAATTGGCAAGCATTAACAAACATTTCTCAGATTACTTCAAAGCACAGAAACTTGCTTCAGGTGATAGAGAAGAAGAGAAACGTGATGCGAAGAGAAAGGAGGTCCCAGAGACCAAAGGAGTCGGTAAATTTTCGGATGCTAGAAAAGGTCTTTCTGGTCTGGGATTCATGGGTGCTATTGGGGCTACTCTTGCTGCTATAACTGGGTTGGTTACTGGGTTCTTTGAAGGCATCAAAGATAGTGTAAGGTTTATTAATGATATTATTCCTGTAGAACTAAAGAAGTCTATCGATAATTTGAGAAAGAGTATACTCACTAGGTTTAATGTATTATCAGATAAATTTTCTAAGACAATATCAAAACCTATTTCTACTTTTTTTACTAATCTAAAAACTTCATTCACCACTAAAATATTCGATCCTCTTACAAAAGGTTTCAATAAAAATATTAATCTTTTTAGAAAGACTTTCACCACTAAAATACTCGATCCTCTTACAAAAGGTTTCAATAAAATTATTGATCCCTTTAAAAAGATTTTTGCTGCTATTGATGATATCGCAAAGAAGGCCCCTTCCGGTAAGTTTTTAAAAGGAAACACAATTAAAGTTTTTGGTAGATTAACCCCTATATTAGTATCTCTTACAAGAGGAGTTAGTTCCTTTACTAAGGCAATGAAAACGATACCCGAATTAGCATCTAAGAGCAAGGTATTGAAAGGTCAGATAAAAAACCTCAAGGATATGTTCTCTTCATTTACAGGAGTGGCGAAAGGAGCAAAAGAAGTCGCAGGGGTAGCAAAAAACGGTGCTGGAATATTCAGTAAACTTAAACCCTTTATCAGCCCATTCTTTGATATATTTAAGAGAGTCGGTAAGTTCTTGGGTGGACCAATCACAATTGCATTATTTACTATTGTAGATGGGTTCATTGGTGCATTTAAAGGATTCACTGAAACTGAAGGTGGAATATTTGCAAAAATCACTGGTGCGATAAGTGGTGCGATAAGTGGAATAATTTCCGGATTTGTTGGTGGTCTACTCGACCTTGGTAAAATGGCAGTGGGGTGGATTGCTGGTCTATTTGGGTTTGATGCGTTTAAAGAAAAACTTGCAGAGTTCTCTTTCACCGATATGATTTTCGATGGACTTATGTGGCCATTTAGAGCACTTATGTCACTCTTTGATGGTAAAGAGGGAAATATGTTCACCGACCTCTATGTGAAAATAAAAGAAACTATCTCGAATTTTTTCTTAGAGATGAAGGAATTTATTGTGGAAGGAATCAAAAGTCTGAATCCTTTCTCTGATGATGGTGATTCCAAAGACACTAATAAGAGTGTAAGACAAACTAGAAATCGAAAGATAAGTGTTGCAGTGCCAGAAGAAGGTAGATCCACTTCAGGGAATATAAGAAAACTTCGTAATGGTATAAGAGATAATGAAGTAAGGTCACAAACCGCATCTAATGTCGTTATTCAGGATAACAGTACCACATCCGCACCAGCGGCACCTCAACAGACGGCAGTCTTGCCTGGTGTGTCGTCACCATTAGACCCATTTGAAGGTACTAGGGGATACGCATAAAAAAGGGACTCTTTCGAGTCCCTTTTCTTCACTACTATAAACTAATAAATTAGTCTTCGGCAGCCATCTGTGCGAAGTATGATAGTGTGTCGTCACCGTCCGAAGAAACTGGAGCAGCAGACTCAACAGAAGGAGCAGATACTACAGTCGGTTCTGATGCTTCACGGATAGGTGCTGCTTCAGCAGTCTGTGCAAGTGCTTCGTTCTTAATAGTAGAACCGGCACCAGTCGCAAGACCTAGTACGGTCTCCAACTTCTGCTTCAACTCATCGTAAGTCTTGAACCACTTAGCATCGTGTGCATTCGGATAATCAGGAACGATAAACTCGTTTAAGTCATACAGTGTATTGTACACTGCTTCAAGTTTAGTCTCATCTGAACCTAAATGCGCAGAAGGTGATTTGAAGTCTGACTTATCATAGTTACGGTATCCAGCAACGTTACGAATCTTCAGTTCGAAGTCCGCACCACCCCAGAAATCAAAAGGATTGACCGGAGTCTCACCAGGGAATTCTGGTTGCATCTGGTCCATAATCTTATCAAAGATTTTCTTACCGAACTCATAGATGAAAGTCTTACCGTTGTTGGCAGGGTTAGAAGGATCGTTAATAACTTGTATGTTAGTAACGTAGTGTAGACGACGCTTCTGACGACGTGCAGTTTCTTTGTCTTCTTCGATGCCTGAGTTCCACAGACGTGAGTTCAACTCACCCAGTGGGTCATTCTGACCTAGGGTAGTCAATGAACGTTCGATGTACCATTGTCCGGTTGGACCCTTGAATGCGTGGTCCCAGTATCGAACCCACGGTAGGTCTTGACCTTCAGTAGCAGGAAGAAAACGAATCACGGCGTAACCATTACCTTGTTCATCAACGGTAGGTTTCCACTTGCGATCGTCTTGATATTTGTTGGTGTTTGAAGTTTGTCCGGATGCTTGAGTAGCAGCTGAGACAAGTGATGAAATGTCCATAGATTTGGACTTTAGATTTGCAAAAGACATAATATTTCCTTAAATATAAACTTAAATATAAACAATGTATGAGATTACCCATAAGGGCATTACTATTTATACGTCTAGTGTGTTCTGCTTTGGCAGAAAATTCAACTGACGTGCTTCACTCTCTAGATGTTCTACGATAGTTGGAGACAGATACTTCTTGATGTCTTCCAACTCTAATCCGTTCTTCTCACAGAGATGTACAATGGAATCCATGTATGACATCCTGTGTTGAAATACGAAACTCTCAATCATCGCAGAGAAAGATTTCTTGGTTAAGAAGTTCTCTTCGGTTTTTTCATCCATTGATTACCTCAATTGCTTTAACATTATCAACTCGGAAAGATCTCCAAGATTGTTTGTCAATTGCAAATGCACGTACAACAGATTTGTTAACTGAAAATTCATCCACTACTGCAACTTTGGACTCAGACAGATCAGGCATATAGTCACTCTGGAGAGTACAAGGCATAATGCGTTCCTCACCGTTGACTTTACTAAATGTAACCTGAAGGACATTGTCCCGTAGTTGACTTACTATACTATCATAATTAAACATAGATTCCTCCTTAGAATCGTTCAAACTCTTTATCTTCAGACTCTTCTTCTGCATCCGCACCAGAGTGCACGGCCTCAAGAAACTCTTCACTACCATCTAGTATAGCAATAGTATGTTCAAATGATTCCAAGGTAGTAAGAATATTCTGACGACCTTGATCAGTGTCATCTAAACTAGAATAATCCTTAATAAATGTATTAAGAGTCTCTAGGTATGCACAACGCATATATTCACGTGTAATGAGTTCAATATCATTACGTGGATATTTTCCTAGATCAATTAAATTGTCAGGTAATTCTGTCGAATTAGTATCAGACATTAGTTCCATTCCTTATTTTGGTTTGCTTCATATACATCAGAGAAGTGAGTGTTGACGAATCTTTCCTCATCTCCCCATCGTACATCCGATTTATAGTCTTGACGATCAAGACTTACTACTTCATCAGCAAGTCGTTTGTTTGACTTACTGACCTTACTATGCTTCTGAATCTTTAATGCTGCTCGTCGAATCATTGCATAACGTTCTACTTTTGATATGGACATATTATACCTTATAAGTGGGGTGGTTGTCAAGTGGTTAGAATCCATTATTTGGATATAATTCTTCCTTGGTTAATTGACCACGTTTCTTAGACTCTTTCTTTCTGTCTACGTGGGTAGAGGGACGATTGAATCTCGGTGCATATTTTGCGACCGGATTCGATTGCCTCGTAGATTTTTTCTTCATAGTTATAGGCCTCATCTTCCCAGGGTTGTTCATTATATGTGGTATTGACATACTCCTTACCATCAAATGACCAACGGTAAGACCAGTCGTTACCCTTGCGAGTTAGTCCAGTATGCACCAGTCTACCCGTTAGAATTTGCACCGCATGAACCATCTCATGCGCAATGTTAATTTTAATTTGACGGTCGTTCAATTTTGTGCCATGCGTCTCTGCAATAGAGATATCAACCTGATCTTCATCACCATCAGCAAGACCAGCAAAAGTTCCTAGAGACTTCACGAACTCTATATCAACAAAACCAGGGAGAGTGGATATTCCCAGAAACTCCGCAACTTTATGGATATAGGATGACATCTCATAACTAGGGGACTCTGATACATCAACATTCTTTGCGTACTTCATTTCAATTCTCCGATCTAAAACTTGGGTCATAATCACTATCATAGGAAAACAGATTAGACCACCTACGAAGCTTACTATACTTCTCCTGTCTTGCATCTTCAACTGCACTGTGAGACACCACTTCCCAGTTCTGAAGCAACTCAATCATACAGACTAAGTCACCCACTTCCTTGGCAAGACGTTCAATATTCTTCTGCTCTTGACCGAATCGTTTGACCTTGGAAACCTCAACGATAACCTCGGCACATTCTTCTTGTAGAATGGTGAGTAATTCAGTACAACTATCGTTATGTTTCAGCATTCCTATCCCTCGTATCTGTCGTGGAAAGGTACTGCACCATAGAAAGACTGTCCTACTAATTCCTTACACTTAGCAGAGAAACGACTGTCAGATGTAGCAATATAAGTACCACCCATCATGAACCATCGGGTGTCCTCTTCATACTCTCCAGAAAGAGACTTGACCGCAGGGACACACTTTATCGTACCCTTGAAGGTACCCTCCTTAATGAAAACTGCCGGACGACCCACAGTGGGCTCAAAAGGACCGTCTACATTCACAACTGTAACCGAAGTGAAGTTCGAACTCATACCACCGTTGGAACAGTCTTTGAACATATCGTTACGAAAAATCTCAGCAATCATACCCATAATAAAATCCTCTCTAGTGAAATATCGATTGTTTAACTTCAAGTTCTTGGTTGATGAGTTCCATCATTTCGTCATTAGACATACCAATCTCAGATAACGATTTAATTGCAGTACTAGCATCAATAACATCATCAAGAAAAGATTCCATAATATCACGAACCGACTCACCAATCTCACCACAAGTATACCATTCTAACTTGTACATCATTTTGCCTCTACAACTTTGTTGTTCTTGAACTCAACACCTTCAGGCGGTAACAACTTACCGAGCAACCAGAAGTCTTCGGCCTGCAACTTAGCAACGTCATTAGAGTAACCTTCTTGAACGAAGTCGGGACCTAACTCGTTGTAGTTGTTTAGGAACGCAACTGCATCAGCGACGTTATCGAAAGTCTGTGCGTCGTGATGGTTAGACATTTTGGGTTTTGCGTAGAACATAATTTATCTCTCTCTTCAATTAATACAACTATTATACACTATTCTGACAGAATGTCAAGGGTTTTTTTCATTTATTTTTCATTTGCTTTTGAGTGACGATACTCACGTTTCAGGAACCACTTGTACTTCGCAAAGTAATCCTTTGCCTTGTAGTCCGGACGTTTCCCAGTGTAAGTCTCCACCTCATCACAGTGGTTGAACCACATCTCGTTACACCACACACGAAAGGTCATGTCAGTCATTACGCAGCCTCCAACACATAAGGTTTACTGTAAGTACCAACGTTGATATCGGTATAGTGACTACGGTGAAAGTAGTCGGTCATGATGTCATCTTCACAGAAGAAGTCTTCTCCTTCCATCGCACTCTTCAGTTCAGTCAAGAAGGCAACAACAGTAGGACACTCGTAGTTCTCCTTAATCCAGTAGGGGTTGACTTGAACATAGTCACGAGCACCGTACTCACTAACGGGCAACGCACCCAAGATATCTAACTTACCACTCTTAATGTTGCACACCAGAGTGCTGTGGTGACGGACAGCAATGCTACCCTTCATTCCGTACTTCTTCAGGACTGCTTTGACTGCTGGGGCTAACTTTTTTTTATCTTCTTGAGTAACACATGCCATAATCTTTTCTCTCTCTCTTTATCAATTCAATACAAGTATTATACACTAACCACAAATAAAGTCAACACTTTTTTTACTTTTTTTTAGAACTTTTTGTTATATGCTTATTCCAAAAGGTATTTAAAAATCCACCCTCTTCCCACATCAGGGGAAGACTCTCTTCACGATGTTTCTCATTTTCCATGTGAAGGTTGACATAGATCAGTAGAACTAGGAATGTAAATAGTGCAATACCTAAGATATCATATACTAGTTCCATTATTTCACCCACACATGGTTGTAGATTTCTGGAAGATTCTCACACGAGTAGTCGTCTTCTGGAACGAAGTTAATGACTTCAACACACTCCTCACTGGAGTTGCTGACATGCACATCCGGCATATCTAGAACATCAGTCATCGCATCTGCATAGACCACAAAAACTAAAACCGCCGAAACCAATAGTAGTAATTCACCTAAACCTTTCATAAACCATACCTCTTCTCAATTTCAATACAAGTATTATAAATGTTTTAATAACAAAAGTCAACACTTTTTTAGACTAATTTGTTATAAAACAGTTCTTTCATATAACGGATCTTCCTCCAGAACTTCGAGCAACATCTCCAGACGGTTTCTATTCTTGGCCAGAGGTTCCTTCAGATAATCGGGAAGTTCTTCATAATTATCATCTTCCATTACATAGAGCACTCTTTCTAAATCTTTAGTTAACTCATCATGTGCTTCCATTATTTCATTCATTTGAATTCCTTATGCGACAATTTTTATAGGAGCACGGGCAACTGCTCGTAACCATGCTTCCGGAGATTTGATAATGGGTGGGGATACCCGTAGTTTTGCACTGCGGAAAGTCTTCTTGAGACCCTTGGATTCGACCTGACCAATGAACCTAGAGACTAATCGAAGAACTACTGCACGGAACTTGTGGTCGTGGTTTCTAAACCCAGCAGAGTGTGCGAGTTCGTGGAGCAAAACATACTTGTTACAACCACCTGTCGGGGAGACAGCAATCCAACTACCATAGGAACAACCAGCGAGTCGACCACGACCCTTCATGTCACGCATCATCTGTACAGTGACTTTACTGCTACCCATGAAACCTTCTGATACTAGTTGCTTCCACAACTTAGACTTACATACTCTGCCAACGAACTTCTGACATTCTTTAAGAGTCATTGCTTCCATTACATTAGGAAAATCTGATTCAAACTTCCACTCTGCACGGTACGTCTTCTTTTTCTCAGAATCTCTCCACTTACGGAAGTCAGACTTTTTGACAGCATACTCGTAGTATCTGTATGCTAGATCTTCATCCATACCGAACTCAAGTAGTGCAGAATTATAATAATGTTTGTAACCTTCGTACCAGACTCTGTAACTCATAATTTAATCTCTCAATTCAATACAAGTATTATACCATACTGGGGAATGATGTCAAGAACTATGCAACCTTTTTTCTCTTTGTGGTCACCTTTTTCTTGACCGGAACCTTCTTCTTGGTCACGGTAGGTTTCTTTGTCGAAGCACTTTTACGCACGTTCTTTTTAGGTTTAGTAACACTTTTCTGCGGTATGACAAATTCCTTTCGAAGGAACTCGTTCACGGACAGTCCACACTCTCGCAAGACTTTTTGAAAACGTTTGATATCTTCCATCCACCAGCCATGTGGTGTTTCTAGATACTGACCGTAGTGATCCATCACCTGTTCACTAAGACGCAAACACTCTTCAGTCTCTTTGTCAAAGAGGTACCTGACCTTGCGGTCGTAGTTCAGTTTTACAATCTTAGGCATCAGGACACGTCCTTCATGTAGATATCGATTTGAGTAGGGTCAATACCGAGGTCAATCAAGTTCCGTCGAAGACGTTCGGGATCTCTAACATTCCATTCTATATGACGTTCATTGTTTTCATCGTACCACTCGACACACCAGACATCCATTACGCAACCTCCCCGAAGAAAACTCCAATAGGTGAACCGTTAGGACTACGGTATCCGAGTTCATGAATATCGTTGATAGCAATTTCCATGCAGTCACCGTCATTCCATTTGATAACGACTCTATCTTGACCAATGTGACGGTCGACCAGTCCTTCTACTGTAGGGTACATCGCACCCCAGTTTGCTTCAACTTTTTGACCAATCAAATTCATGCGGCACCTCCAATAAATGCGTAACAGGGATTCTCACAAAACATTCCGACTTCATCGAAACCCATCAGACAGAAACCGTCCATCGGGTCGGTACCCGCTTCATACTCAACCAGTTCGAAACCGGGACGGAACGTACTAAGGTCTTTGATGTCTACAGGGATAACTGTCAACGTGGCAGTCATAGCAGTATCGTACTCTTTTTGTGTCATAAGAGTACTGTCTTCGTTTGCTTCGGTGTTGTCTGTCCAGTTCTCATTGCTCATAATTAACTCTCTCTTTATCAATTCAATACAAGTATTATACTAGATGTTTCGGAAACATACAAGCCCCTAAACGAAAATAAATGAGTTATTTTTAGAACATTTTGGAATAAGAATATAGATTTTTATTAACTTTCGTTATCTAAGTCCCACCGAACTACATTCTTCCCACGCATGTACGCAATGAGAGATTCACGTCGTTTCCACTCAGTCATACTCTATCTCTATTGTATTTAAGTTTTACTCACCGACATATTCATGTGCATAACAAATTCGGTTTTTGTGTCTATCTTTCAATTCTTGGCTGTACTTTCTGTCACTGTCCCTAGGCATGGGAGTGTGTCCCTGTGCATAAAGTCTATCATAGTCACCACGGTCTTGCCGGTTGTGAGCAGTGGGTCTCCATCTGGGTGACAACTCTCGATACTCTCCAAGTCTAGGATGGGCAGTCTTACTGAAATATCTTTTGCCTTCAGATAAATGTATCTCCCCCATAGTGTCTGATAATCGCACACCTATCCCTAACCCTTGGAAGTCAGGAAGAACTACTGTTCGGTGACCTCTCCAAGCATTTCTGACGGTACCCGAAGGAAAGGATATTACACTAGAAAATCCGACAGGTTCGCCGTTCCAAGTTGCGATCCAACATCTTGCACCTCTATGGATGTCTCCCGTGAGATAGTGATGTTGGCGGAACATTGGCCAGGCTTTGATCCCACAAGGAACGACTTCCACTTGTATGTCGGGTCGCCGAAGTAACCTCCGATTATCAACGGATTGCGATACGGTATCATACACCCAGTCTGGTTCTAACCACTCGATGATGTCATAATGGCATGTTGCGAATACTAGGTTTTTGATTCCTTGTTTGTCGACGTACTTCTTGATTGCAACAGAGCATGAACGTGCCACGTTACGATCCACCACCGAAGTGAACTCATCGATGACCGCACCATTCTCTATGCGTCGAGCGAGATCTGCACGGAATTGTTCACCATTGGACAACACATGGTATGGACGCATCCATGATGGGATGGTATTGAATCCTACAGCAGAGAGTTTTCCTTCTGCTTCTTCTGCACTTCCGAAGTGGGAACAAACTGCTTTATTGGAGTCCCATTGAATCGGTTGCTCTTCACCAAATTCTTTTAACAGAGTACTCTTACCAGAACCGGATGGTCCGACAATAAGACCAATCTTCCATTCCTCTCCAATAGTAGACTGCCGGTCGAGAGGAGATATTTCTAATGGGTCAAAGTAACTAGTACCATCGAAGTCGTAGTCAAATGCTCTACTTATCTCATTTGTTATATCATCAGTGACGATACTTACAGATTTCATAAATCACCTATGTAAAAAAACGATGAGTGTGCCCACATACCTGTCAGTCGGAATCTTCGCAAGACATCACTCACCCAAGTTGAATAACATTATACATCATTTTCACACATCTTGTCAAGAGTTATTTTCAACTATCTCTCGTATCTCTTTCTTGTTCAGTTTACGGAACTTACGACGAGACACAGACCAAGACTTTTTGGGAGTATTGAACATACGAATCACCCCAGTACTTCGAGCAACATACCCCATGAGGTCGGTTCCTTTAGAGATGTATATGTGATTGGTGATTTTATGTTCACCCCAGTCGGTCAACTCTTCACGCCACATGAAGTGACAGGCTTCTTCTAGACTAAGCATACTCATATTTTTCTCCGTAGATATCAGCAAAGATTTTATCAACCTCTTGGGCAGTCAAAGTATCATCAACGACGATACAATCGACATCACCATTGAGTAGTAGAAACTCCATCTTATCAACAAACACATCTTTCGTGCGATTGTAGTAGTAAGTCATGGTGTTTTCGGTTTTGTTCTTGTAAACGGTCATAGGTAAGTCAGTCATATTAAAACTCCATCGCAAGTTGTTGTCCAGCAGAAAGGTTGATGACTTTCATCATCTTCATCATGTTACTATTAAGATAGTGACGGTCCATTGGGTTAGGACCAGTAGCAATGCTGTAGTAGTCAGCGTTACGTAGTGGGTCACTCGTAGGTAGGTCGCGGTGAACGAACATAACTTCACCTACTTGAATACCTTTACCATTTGTAAACTGGATGGTCTCACCTACTTCAGCGAAGTCGGAACAGTTAGTGAACTCACGTGCAGTAGAAACATGCAGAGCAGACGGGTTTGGATACGACTCCATGTGGTCATATGCATCTTGGTAGGTCTCGAACGGACCAGCCGCTCTCATGTTTTTGTAGTTCTTCAAAACGTAGTACATAATCAACTCTCTCTATCAATTCAATGTAAACATTATACTTGTTTTGATAACATATGTCAACACTTATTTTGAAAAAAAGATGACTATTTTGTGGTAATTAGTCACATTTTCGTTAGGGTGTCTACTAGGTTCATTAGTACTGCTGTACCCGATATAGAGCTTCCTATCATGATTGCTTTGTCATTCCAACAATGACCAACATAGACCCATGCAGACGCGGCCGTAGCATAGCACATCTGGCCAGTGATAACGAACCCCGCACTAATGGCAAAAATCCCCGACACACCAAGTACAGTCGCACCCCACTTGACATAACTATCAATGGTACCCGTTGGTGTCGCTGGTTTCAGGTCTTCGACTTCTAGTTGAAGTTCTTCCATCTCTTGTTTGAGACGTTTACGTTCAACGTTAAGTTCCATTGCAAGTCTCCCTGCTCTGGACATCGTACTGCCGGCGAACTCTTCCTTCACCTCCGGACTGATTTGACTTTCTACCTTTGCTACACGTTTCTCTTCTTCGGGAGAACTTTTACTCATCATCTTCTCATAGACGCTAGGTCTTTCATTTGTTGTTCGTCAATGACTGGGATTGCATTTGACTTGTGCATGGTACCGATTCCCTTGACTAGGGTTCCGGTGTAGTTTAATCTTTCCTTAATTTGGGTACTGTGACTGCCCTTATCGCAAGATTTGTAAACCGTAGTGTCCACTCTTCGATAGGGTTCGCTCTTTACTTCCATAGGAACGAACTTGGGGGCGGGTCTCTTCTTGGTAGACCAAGCGTTGTAAC
>Ga0206131_10003476_pt1 | contig 18091 bp, 16 predicted proteins | sample Helgoland_Spring_FD_148636 | JGI IMG/M metagenome (GOLD analysis project Ga0206131, IMG submission 148636) | Pelagic subsurface seawater microbial communities from Kabeltonne, Helgoland, North Sea - Helgoland_Spring_Bloom_20160517_1 | ecosystem: Environmental > Aquatic > Marine > Epipelagic ...
AATCGATTGGGAATCAATTCATGGTGGAGGATTAGGGACGCTTATTGATGGCTATTTTGTATATAACGATGGCTTATCTAATTACGATTACTACGATGGTGGTGTTAACGCTGGTTTAGTTGCTGCGACGCAATTTATACCGCATACACAAGGGTTTTGGGTGCGTTCTACAGGTTTAATAACTTTAGCGATTACGGAAGCAGACAAGAATACAACCGACCAAGCATTTTACAAGTCTTCATCGACGAATTTAATGCGTATTGGATTAGCTGGAAATATAAACACCTTTGGTGATGCCGCAGTTTTAATTGAAGGAAGTAATTACACAGTAAATTATGATGCGGCTGAAGATGTGCAAAAGTTTACAACACTAGATCCAGATAACGCTCCTAGTTTGTATGCGGTTACACCGGATGGTTATGATGTTTGTTTTAACAAAATTCCTTCAGTTAGTGTTTCAATTCCGTTGGTTGCAAAAGCAGGAGCCATTGCGCAAGGAGACTATACATTAAACTTTGAAATACCTTCCGAATTTATGTTAGGGGCTTGTATTTCGTTGGAAGATTTACATACGGGAATAACGACTGATTTAAGAGCTGACACTTCCTATACCTATGCGACTAGCGATACAACAACACTTCCTCGTTTTATAATTCATGTAGTTAAAGACTTTAATACTCAGGTTCTTGATTATACTTGTTTTGGAACATCAGATGGTACAGTAACTATTGACGGTTCAGGAATTACCGGATCGACATTTGAGTTGTTAGACGGATCAGGAATCGCTGTTTTTAACGGTTCTGCGGCAAACGATTCTATTGAGTTTACAAATGTTCCAGCTGGAGAGTACGAATTAGCAACAAATCATGTTGGAAGTTGTTCAACAGGAAATTTCCCCATATCGGTTATCGAACCTGCACAAGTAATTGCCAATTTTGATTTGGTAGAAGACACTGTATACCTTGTTCAAGGAGGGTTATTAGAAGTTAACAACCTGTCATCAGCCACTAATTATTCTTGGGACTTTGGTGATGGAAACATGAGTATAGAAGAAAATCCTACCCATATTTATACTGCTTCCGGAGTGTATCAAGTAATGTTACTAGCAGATAATGATAATGTTGGTCAGTGTACAGAAGTAACAAGTAGAAATGTGGTTGTTATGAACGGACCTCTGTCAATTATTGCTATGCAATTGGAAGAAAATACCAACGCTTTTGTTAATAATGGAAAAGTGGTAGTTGATTTTGACTTAGAAAACAATTCTAACGTAGAGGTCACACTAGTAGATGTTAATGGAAAGAGAATTATCTCGAATGACTTTAGTGTTGCAAACGATAGAATCGTCCTTATTAATACAGATGAGGTTGCTAATGGTGTTTATTTTGTAAACATCACTATTGAAGGAAAAAGAAAAAGTCAGAAGTTATTTATTGACTAGAATGCACGTATGGATTTGCAAAACAAGCTACCTATTTAGGCTGCTTGTTTTTCCTAAAAAATAGGTTTTAAATTTACCGCCTTAAGCAAAAGCGAAATAGATTATGAATAAAATTAAATATATATTAATTTTCTCAATCTCCTTTTTGCTGTTTCTTGGAAATACGGTTAATGCCCAGTCTGACACATCGGAGTTTGTTAGGAGTAAAATTTACGTAGTAACCGCAATGAATGGAGGAATATTTGTTGGACCTATTATAACAGACAACGCGCAGGTACTCGTCATTAAAACAAATGACCGAGGTGAGGTTTCTATTCCTAAATATCAAGTTAAAAGCATGAAAGAGCTTGAAGAGGGTCAGCTTAACAAGGATGGAGAATACGTTAGTGATCCTTTATTCGCTACGCGCTACTTCTTTACAACAAACTCATTTCCATTAAAAAAAGGGGATAATTATTTTTGTAAGAACGTATTTGGCCCTGAGGCTCATTTTGGAGTAGGGGAAAAATTTGGAATTGGCGTAATGACTTCATGGTTGGCAGTCCCTATTATTGGTACTGTAAAATACAGTATTAATTTGAGTGAAAATACAAACTTGGGGGTTGGAGCTTTAGTAGGAACTGGCTCATGGGCATTTCCAAAGGTTTTTGGAGCACTTCCTTTCGGAACATTAACTTTCGGAACACGTAGATCAAACATTAATTTTTCAGCGGGCTATGGGGCAATTTCAGATGGAAGTGGTCCTGAAGGCACGGCACTTTTTTCAGTTGCAGGAGCTATTGGAGGCGGAGGTAAAGTTAGTTTTGTATTTGATAGCTTTATTGTTCCTGGAAGCCAATCGACCATTGCATTAATTATTCCTGGTATTAGGTTACAATCGAATGATGATAAAGCGTTTCAATTTGCATTTGCTGCGGCTTTCAATGATGGTGATATTTTTCCGCTTCCAATTCCTTTGGCCTCTTGGTTTATGCGTTTATAAATTGCAGGTACTTGCAGAAACAAAAAAGAGGCCACAGAGAGCCTCTTTTTTATTTATTTCAATTAAGCTGTATTAATCTGTAAGTTCAAATGTGCCAAAGAAGGTATCCGCTCTATCTTGTGTAACGTAACTTCCGTCTCTAACAACGCCAATTTGGTACAATCTGTTTTCTACTAAATACATTTGGTATTCGATGTGCAACGTCCCTGCGACTCCTTTAAAGTGCAACCCAGAGTGACCATCTAAACTTACTTCTTCTTCTAAGTCGAATTGAGTAACCCCTATACTGTTTATAACTCCGTCTTTTCCTCCTGCTAACATGTCTTCAGCAGATCCAGCCTCAACAATAGCTGATGGATAATCGTTGTACCCTATAATATAAGCTTCCTTCATACTTTTTTCATACAAAAACATGGTAATTTCGATATCTCCAAGTTCAGTAGGAATTACTTCCTGGCTTAACTCGGGAGCAGCCCCTAGAAAGTTAACTTTAAACCTTCCGTCTTCAGATTCATATATTTCAGAGGGAATTGTAGCTTCGTCCGCGACAGCTTCTAAGTTATCCGCTAATACTTCGTTGTTTTTTTCTAATTCATTTGCTAAATTATTTAATTCAGCGTTTAAGCTATCACCGCCGCCACATGATACCATCAGCATTGAAGCTACAATACAAGTTGTTAATATTGTTTTCATAATTTTTGTTTTTGGAGATTGGTTTTAATAAAAAAGCCCACTGATTATAGTGGGCTTTTCAATTTTTTATTTACTAATTACTTGCAATTAATCGATCATTGCTATAAAGTCAGGATTTAAAAAGTATTTCACAAACTCTCTATCTTTAGATGCTTTTGTTTTAAAAGCAGCATCTTTTTCCATAGCAGTTTTTAAGTTACTAAATACTAAGTCAGAGTTATTCGTTCTTGCACCAACAATTGCTTTTAAGTAATAAGCTAATGCTGAATCACTGTTGTCGGAAGCATCAATTACCTCTAAGGCACCAGCAGCATCTCCAGAAACAATCTTTGCAATGGCAACATTTAATGTTTTGTACCCATCCATATTAGCTAAAGCTTCCGCATACTCAGCTGCTTGTATTTTTAATAAGCCCATATTATACTTGGTCTCGTTTGCAGTTCCTGCTTCTGTAAACAATTCTAATGCTTTTTCACGCGCTGCTTTATCGTTTCCTCCTTTTACATGAGTAACTGCACCGATGTTGTTTGTTGAGATCGAGTTAGACTCAATTCCGTTTGCTTTTTCAAATTGGGCACCAGCAGCATCAAGATCACTTTGTAAATACAATACGTAACCTGCATTGTTAACGCCTCTATAATCTTCTACAAAGTTTTTCTCAGCGATTTTATATATTCTTAATTTTTCATTCAAGTCTTCGGTTAGCGTAGCAGCAAAAAGCACTTCTTCAACAGTTAATGTATCAGGATTAGTTGTAGTAAGAGCAGTTAACTCTTCGTCACTCCACCCGATTTGATCGTAAGTTAAAGTAATAACAGATCTTCTAAGCTGCGGTAAAACATCTTTTTCTAAGAATTTATAAGTCTTAGCCATGTTACGAATGTCCTGCTCTCTTTTGTTAGGGTCTTGAGTCATTTCAAGAACTCTTAAAATAAGGTCTTTGTCTTCATGCGTTGTTTTTTGAACTTCAGCATTGAAACCATCCCAATCTTCACCTTTAGGGGTTTTAGAAATAAATCCTTCTTCCATTCCTGGAGTAAACTTTAACTTCTTCATCAATTTAGAAACATATTGAGAGGCAGAAGCAGCACGATCACCCGCTAAATTGGCGTTCTTGTCAATCTCTCCTTCAGGAGAAGCGTAAGACATAACATTAACGTTTTTCATTTCTCTACGAATATTGATTGCAGCATCTGTAACAAATGTTTCAAAGTCTTTAATGTCTTGATCTTTTAATTCAGCACCATTTACATTGAATTTCCCTTTTTTGTAATTAATCACGGCATTAATACTTTCTTCAGTCGTTCTTACAAATTTGTCGTTTGCCAAAATTACTTTGTCATCAAATTCCAATAGATACGGAGTGATAATTGTCCCATCAGCAATTTTTTCAGTAGTAATTTCTTCTTTAACTGTTTCTTTCTTTCCTTTTTTAACTAAAAGTTTAACAACTAATTCTCCTTCTTGCATACAAGGGTTATAAGGGAGAGTGGAGTTGTAGACAACTGTTTTTCCTTCTTTTGGTATAACTGTTCCATTTCCAGCAGCCTTTGCCCCTTGGTATACAGCCATTTCAAAAGGAATTTCAGTTCCATCTTTACAAATGAAAGTAGGCGTAACTTCTACGATTGCCTTTGCGTTTAACCCTTTTTCTACAAAAGTAGCGTTGATTTGTAGATCAACCTCATCTCCGTGCATTTCCAATGGGTTTTCTTTTACCTTATAGTTAAGGTCTTTTATTAAATCACAACTTCCCAATAGTAACCCTGTAGACACTATAGAGGTAAGGGCGATGTTTTTAAGTGTGCTTTTTTTCATTGTTATTATATTTAAATACTTTTGTTTTAATTTTCAATATATCGTGCAAGTATAGGTAAGTTTTTTTAGTTATAAAAGGATGAATGACATCAATAACCAAAAACACTAGAGTTTGCAGCGAATAACAGGAGTTACCATTCTTAATAGCAGGATGATAGCTCTTTTTTTCTGTGTATTATTCAACCCCTCTATTTCATTAAGCTTATTCGCTTAATTCCTTTAGAATGGTTACATGAGAGTAAGTCTCTAAATGATTGTTCTAACCAGACAGGTCTTTCAAGGTTTATTTCGCTTGCGTTGATATATAATATTGGTATGTCATCTATTCTTTGCAAGAAATTTTCATAGGCTTTGCTTAAGGTAAATAAGTAATCAGGAGAGATTTCTTTCTCGTACAGCCTTCCTCGTGAAATAATATTTTTTTGCAATTCGTCAAGAGGCCTGTTTAAAAACAAAAGCAGATCTGGTTTTGGTACTTTTTTATAAAGGGAGTTTATTAATTCATTAATAAGATCAAACTCTTTGGCACTCAAGTTCATTTTTGAAAAGATTAAACTTTTCATTGGGTAGTAATCTGAAAAAATTAAATTATGTGGTTGCGAATGAAATTGAAACAATTGCTTACTTCTGTCCAGCACAAACTGCACTTCAGCATGGAGAGCAAAACTATTGTTGTCGTAGAAGTCCTTAAGAAATTCATTTTCTTCAAATTCTTCTAACAATAGGTCACCATTAAAATTTTTTGCCAGAAAATTGGATAACGTAGTTTTTCCGGCTCCAATGTTTCCTTCGATGGCTATATGTTTGTAGTTAAGCATTTAAAATAGAAATTTTAGAAGGATCTGAACAAAGTGCTAAAACCTGACTTGTTGTTTTTTGAAATGTTGGCACAACCCAATTGGGAGCGATTTCGGTTAAAGGTTCCATACAAAACCTTCTTTGGTGCATTCTTGGGTGAGGAATTTCCAAATTGTCCGCACAGATAATCAACTCCTCATAAAGTAAGATGTCAATATCAATATTTCTGTCTGCGTAAGTTCCATTCTCATTTCTTGTTCTTCCCAACTGACCTTCTATTGATAGACAGATTTCCAACACTTTTTCAGGGCTAATTCTTGTTTTAATAAGTAATGCTTGATTTAAAAAAGGGTTCTTAGAATCGTATCCCCAAGGTTCAGATTCATAAATAGATGAAGCCGCAATGAGAGAGCCAATTTGCTCCATTATTAAAAAACCAGCCTTTGCTAATAATTCTAATCGATTATCGATGTTACTTCCTAAAAGCAAAACGGTTTGTTTCATACCACAAAAGTATATTTATAATAATCAAAATCTCAATTTCCTTTTCTACTATCTCAGATAGTTATTCACACTTAAAACAGAAGGAGGCAAGATTGAAGGCCAGATCTATCCGTTGGTAATATTAATTTACCATTGGTGTAGATAAAATTTGTAGAATCCCTTGGTCCGTTTAACTTTACATTCCAATAAAAAAATTACGATTATTTAATAAAAATAAAAAATTATGAAACCATTTTGGAGATCTTTCTGGTCAGCGTCTTTAGCAATCTTTTTAATAGGAGGAACTTTAATTGTTTTACTTTTAATGGGTATTGGAGGAGCTATTTCAGGATTGAAAGAAACAGCTCCCTTTGTTGTAAAAGAGAATGCTGTGTTACATATGAAATTGGACACTAAGATTAGTGAAGTTTCTTATGCAGAATTTAACAAAACTTCCTTCTCTTTAGAGCAAGCGTTTGGATTGAGAGAAATTAAAATTGGATTAGAAGCTGCAAAATCAGACGACAAAATAAAAGGGGTTCTTTTAAATATTACAAACCTTCCAGCAGGAATGGCAACAGCAGAGGAAATTAGAAATGCAATAATTGATTTTAAATCTTCTGGAAAGTTTGTTTATGCCTATAGTGAGTTTTACTCACAAAAAGCATATTACCTTTCTACCGCTGCAGACAAGATTCATTTATTTCCTGCAGGAATGGTCGAATTTAAAGGATTGGGAGCAGAAATCATGTTTTTAAAAGGCGCAATTGACAAACTAGATGTTGATGTACAAATAATAAGAGGAAGTAATAACAAGTTTAAGAGTGCCGTTGAACCATTGATGTATGACAGTATGAGTGATGCAAATCGAGAGCAAACGATGACATATATAAATGCTCTTTGGAATCAAATGCTAATTGGGGTTAACGAAAAAACAGGAGTGAGCGCTAAGGTGTTAAACGAAATTGCAGATTCGATGTATGTGCGTTCGGCTAAAACAGCTTTGACGTATAAGCTTGTTGATGAATTAACTTATGAAGATGAGCTGATCGCAATCTTAAAAGAAGAGTCAGGAACAAAAAATGGGGAGGAATTAAACTTGGTTTCATTTAAAAAGTATGCTTCGAAAAAAGCAAAGAAATACGACCGAAAAAACAAAAACAGTAATATTGCTGTGGTTTATGCCGTAGGAGGAATTGAAAGTGGTAAAGGAAACGCTACAACTATTGGTTCAGAAACGATTGCAGGAGCGATACGTGAAGCAAGAGAAGACGATGACATAAAAGCGGTTGTTCTAAGAGTTAATTCTCCGGGAGGAAGCGCACTCGCTTCTGATGTTATTTGGAGAGAAGTAGTGTTAACGCAAAAAGTAAAACCAATTATTGTTTCCATGGGCGATGTAGCTGCTTCAGGCGGTTATTATATTGCCTGTGCAGCAGATAAAATTTATGCACAACCAAATACAATTACCGGTTCTATTGGTGTTTTTGGTATAATTCCAAACATTGGTCCTGCATTGAAAAAGAACTTTGGAATTACGTTTGACAGAGCTCAAACAAACCACCATTCTGTATTGTCTTTAAACAAGGCGTTAACCGATGAGGAAAAGCACTTAATTCAACTAGGAGTAGATGATATTTACAATGATTTCACACAAAAAGTTGCTGACGGTAGAGAGGGCTTAGAGCAAGCTGATGTTGATAGTATTGGTCAAGGTAGAGTTTGGTCCGGAACAGATGCGTTACGAATAGGATTGGTTGATGAACTAGGAGGTATAGACGCTGCAGTTGCTTTTGCAGGACAGCAGGCTAATATCGATGCTGACGAGATTAAAATAGCGGTTTATCCCGAGCAAAAAGAGAATCAATTACTTGAATTAATGGAAGTTTTTGGAGATGAAGGTGCTAGCGTTGAAACATCTTTAAAATCAAAATTAGAAACATTCATTCAATCAATGGATAAAATAATATCTAAACAAGGAGTTCAAGCTAGAATGCCTTATGATATTATGATTGAATAGTAGGTTAATGGGAAACTACAAACCCTCTCTTCGTTACTTTTTTACTGCCTGACAATTCTAGTTGATAGAATCCATTTGATAATGCTGAAATTTCAATTCTATTATTCGTTAAAACCCCTTTTAGCACCATTCCTCCAGTTGTGGAAAATACTTTGTAAGTAGTGTTTTTGTATTCCCCGTCTAACGAAATGTAATCTGATGCTGGATTTGGGTAAAACAAAATACTTTCTGTTAGGTTGTTTCCAACACCTCCTACTTGTGGATTAAACTCTAATAAAAAAGACCGATTTGTAACAGCTTGTCCTGTCTCCATTCCCCCACAAATAATCCATGACGTTGGCGTAATTTGCGCGATTCCTCTTAAGTCCATTATTCCGTAGGGAGAGCCTAGGCCTTCAAACCACATGTTCCAGTCCTTTTGATAGGTAAGAATTCGAGAATGTGGTTCAACTCCTCCCGAGCCATTATATGCTATCCCATCATAATTATATGCAGTACCCGAACCTCCAATCCAGAAACAACGATTATTGTACTTGGCTGCAGCCATTCTATATCCATTTCCTCCAGGGTTATCTTGTAGTTGACTCCAAGTTATAACCGTAGGGTCAATTGGGTCAATCACCCCCATTCTTAAATAAGATGTTGCATTAAAGTTAAGGCCTGAAGTAACCCCTCCATTGTAGTAAATGGTATCTCCAATTATTACTCCTGAAGCTCCAAACATTTTGTATTGAGTTATATTTGGAGTGGCGGTTCCAACGAGCCAATTATCATTTGCAGGGTCATAAATTTGCACATCTGGAACATTATTATTGTTACTCCAGCCTGTTACAACATAAATCAAACTATCTCTCCAAACTGCTTGTACATGATCGTCAATAGGAACTGGAATGTCTGCCCCGTCGAGTAAATAAGTATTAGATATAGGGTCGTAAATATGAACTTTAGCAGAAGAAACTTCGCTTCCATTTGCATTAACGTGATACCCCCCTATGATGTATATTTTATTCTTAATTGTGCTGGCACCGGCAGCTATTTTCCCTTTTGTATCTGGAAGTGAAGCGATTGTGTCCCATAGCGCTGTCGTTAAATTATACCGAAAGGATTTGAGGTTAATTCCAGAATAAAGTTTTGTACTGTCTATTCCGGAGAAGGAATAAACATTTAAGTTTCCAGATCCATCGAATCCTTGAGTAACTGCATTGTTTGAAATTCTTTCCGGCATGCTGTTAAGCTCGGTCCAAGTCCACCCTGTTTGTGAAAAAGTAATGGATGGAAAGAAGAGAAACAAGATTAAATATTTAAAATACATACGCATTAATTTATACGAAAGTGTTAATTTAGCTTAAAATTAAGTAAAAATGGGAGATAGTAATTTTCACGGAGATACTGCAGGAGTTGGATACATATATGCTGGAGTTGTAATTTTGGCAATTTTCGGATTCGTATTCTTCGGATAGCTCGTATTATCCGGTCGGATATAATTCTTTTTTTATGGCAAGGAAAATTGGAGTCCCGTTCAATTCAATTTTTTCGTGGCTTATAAAAAAACGTATTCATCAAATTGAATTATTTAAGCAATACCCCATTGACGTTCAGTTTGACGTTTTTGAACATTTAATCACCACAGCTAAGGACACGGAATTTGGTAAACAATACAAATTCAAATCCATTCATTCTTATAAAGAATTTAAGAACAATATCCCTCTTCAATCATATGAGGATATTAAACCCTATGTAAATAGATTAAAGCAAGGTGAGCAAAACTTATTGTGGCCAACAGAAATAAAATGGTTTGCAAAATCCTCTGGAACTTCCGGGGATAAAAGTAAGTTTATTCCTGTTTCAAAAGAAGCACTTACAGATAGCCACTATCAAGGCGGAAAAGATCTTTTGGCTTTGTATTATTCAAATCACCCTAAAACAAAGTTATTTAATGGAAAACATCTTATTCTTGGAGGTAGTGCTCAAATAAATTACATTAACAATAAGTCCTATTTTGGCGACTTATCGGCAATAATTGTTAAAAATTTGCCTTGGTGGTGTGAACTCAGAAGGACGCCTAAAAAGGAAATTACACTAATGGAAGAATGGGAGGAAAAGTTGGAGAAAATGGCTGAATCTACTGTTAAGGAAGACGTCCATATTCTTGCAGGCATTCCGTCCTGGACCTTGGTTCTTTTGAAAAAGATACTTGAAAAAAACAATACAGAAAACATTTTAGATATTTGGCCCAACCTTGAATTATATATGCATGGAGGCGTTAGTTTTGAGCCCTATGAAGAACAATTTAAAGCGATAATCCAAAAAAGCGATATGAACTATGTCCAGACTTATAATGCCAGCGAAGGTTGTTTTGGAATTCAAGATCGAGTTCTTGCAGATGACATGCTTCTGATGTTGGACTATGGTATTTTTTATGAATTCATACCTATGGATGAATTTGAAAACGAAGCTCCAACAGTAATTAATATTGAAGACGTTGAGCTTAATGTAAATTATGCTTTGGTCATATCAACAAATGCTGGTTTATGGCGCTATGTTATTGGAGATACAATAATATTTACGTCACTTAAGCCTTATCGGATTAAGGTTTCAGGAAGAACCAAAAATTATATCAACGCCTTTGGTGAAGAAATGATAATCGATAATGCTGAAAAAGCAATAAGAGCAGCATGTGAAAAAGCAAATGCACAAGTGAAGGAATACACTGCTTGTCCTATCTTCATGGATAACTCGACAGCTGGGGGGCATCAATGGTTAATTGAGTTTGAAGAAGAACCCGAAAACTTAGATTACTTCGCAAAGGTTTTAGACATGGCGCTGAAATCTATGAACAGTGATTACGAAGCTAAAAGATCAAATAGCTTAACTTTGCGCCCTCCGGTACTACAAAAAGTAAAAAAAGGAACGTTTTATGCATGGTTAAAAAGTAAAGGAAAAACTGGAGGACAGAATAAAATCCCGAGGCTTTCAAATAACCGTAAAATTGTTGATGAAATATTGGAGCTGATTAAATGAAGTTGAAGTTGTCCATACTCGTATTTGTTTTTGGAATTGCTGTTTCAGGTAACGGGCAAATAAAATTTGAATTGCTTAATGAGTTCTCAACATCTACTAAAGACTTTACAACGGATCATCTAAATAAAATTTATTTGATTGAGAACAACCAAATATTTAAGTTAAATTATGCTGGAGATACCTTATATACTTACAGCAATAAAACACTAGGCAATATAAATTGTTTGGATGTAAAAAATACCCTTCGCCCAATATTGTTTTTTAAAGAAAATGCGCGAATTGTAGTTACGGATAATACATTATCTGCGCAACAAAATTCATATTCCTTGGAGGACCTTGACTTATATCAGGCTCAATTAATTGCGACGAGCTTGGTCGACAATGGGATTTGGATTTACGACCAGGAGCTTTTTCAATTAATAAAGGTAAATAAAGAGTTCGAGAGGATATATGAATCTGGCAACTTAGAACAAGTCCTTCAAAAGGATAATTTAAGTCCCGCACAAATTCTTGAGCATAAAAATCATGTTTATATGGTTTGTCCTAGGCAAGGAATTTTAGTTTTTGATATTTATGGGTCGTATATTAAAACAGTTCCAATATTAAATATAGCTGAAATTCAGATTGAAAATAATATTATATACTATCAAAAAGAGGGAGATTATTATGGCTATGGCTTAATAGATTTTGAAGAAATAAAAATCCAACTTCCTTTTAGTTCTTTTGAAAAAATAAGGGTGCAAAAAGACCGTTTAATTGTTCTCTCAAAACACAAAATCTCAATATATTCTATTTCGAATAATTAAGGAAACCTGTCTTTCCTTCAAATAATTCAAAATAATCTAAATTTTTAGACTTATCAACAAGCAACGTATAGAAATAATTGTACTTTAGTTGCTCTTAAAACTTAGCGGAATGCATATAGCAATAGCAGGAAATATTGGTGCGGGTAAAACAACCTTAACAGAGTTGCTTTCGAAGCATTACAAATGGGAGACACATTATGAAGATGTGGACGAAAATCCATATTTATTAGACTTCTATGATGATATGCAGCGTTGGTCATTTAATTTGCAAGTATATTATTTGAATAGTCGATTTACGCAAATTCAAGATATTAAAGAGAGCAAAAACACGATAATTCAAGACAGAACTATACACGAGGATGCTTATATATTTGCTCCTAACCTGCATTCAATGGGTCTAATGTCTACTAGAGATTTTGAAAATTATTTTTCATTATTCAATCTTATGGAGTCTTTTATTTCTGCACCAGATCTTTTAATCTATTTGCGAGCGAGTGTTCCAAAATTGGTTAATAATATTCAGAAAAGAGGTAGAGAATACGAAGAGAGTATCCGTTTAGATTATTTAAAAAGGTTAAACGAGCGCTACGAAGCCTGGATTTCGACCTATGATAGCGGAAAAATACTAATTATTGACATTGATGAAAACTCGTTTCACGATAGCCCAGAAGATCTAGGAAAAATTATTAGCCAAATTGACGCTGAATTACACGGATTATTTTAATGCGCTTTATTAGAACTCCTCTCCAGATATAGATTGGTAAGGGATACTAATCATAACTCTGGTTCCTGTTGCTCCATTGTTTAAATCCATTACCTGAACGTGCATGTTCGTATTATTCATTTTATTGAGAATTCGTAAACGATCGTCAATATTTTTCATTCCTGTGGACTTTCCTATTTGCTGATTTTTAGTTTTTAATTCTGCACTTTTCTCACGTCCAATTCCATTGTCTTCTATTGTCCAAATTAGCTTCCCTTCTTGTTTTTGAATGCTGACAAATAACTTCCCTTTTTCATCTAAATAGCGGAGTCCATGCCAAACGGAGTTTTCTATAAAAGGCTGAATAAGCATCGGAGGTATCTCAATCTCATCTTTTTTAATGTCTTTTCCAATGTTAAAATCGTAATCAAATTTATCTTGAAATCGCAAGTGTTCTAATTCTAAATACAATTTTAAAATTTCAATTTCACTATCTAACGAAACAAAATCATGCTTCGAGTTTTCAAGAACCATTCGCATTAACCGGCTAAACTGAGCCAAATATTTGTTTGCACTTCTATCGTCATTTTTAGAAATAAAACTGTTAACAGAATTTAAAGAATTAAAGATAAAGTGAGGATTCATTTGTGCTCGCAAGGACTTAAGCTCCAGCATTGCATTTGCTTTTCTTTTTGCACGGTTACTGCGGATAGTTAAAAGAGCCGCTAATAGTAATACCAAAAATCCACCGGCAAGTGCATAAATTACAATTCTTTGTTTTTTTAATTCTTCCCCTTTTTGGTTCTCAAGTAAAAACATGTTATCCTTACTTAGCTGAATATTAGTTTGAAGCAATTCAATTCTTTTATCTTTTTCATCCAATTCATTCGACAAGGTGCTTGCCAATTGAATATGTTTGTTTTTTTCCTTTGTATTGGCTTCTTGAATTTTCACTAATTTCTGGTAACTTTTAAGTGCACTTTCATAGTCCCCAATTTGCTCATAGGCTGCTGTTATTAGCCCTAAAGCTTCTTCCTTTGATTCTAGTGTCCCAAGTTCATCCATTAAAACAATATTTTGCTTAAGATATTTAATCGCTTCCTGCGGCTTCTCTTCTTTTAGGTTTAAAGCAGCTATACTATTGTAGTTGTCGGTTAAAGCTTTTTTGTTTCCTTTAGAAGAATTAAACTCGATAGCTTCCTGCTGTACTTGTATTTGTTGCTTGGTATTGCCTCGCTTACCATAAAACTTATTTGAATTAGAGTAGTAAGAATTCACACCATCTTCATCCCCGATGTCATTGGCTAGTTTTAGCGATTGGTTATACATTTGAAAGGCTCCAGAAGAATCGTCAATGGCTTCATAAACATTCCCAAGATTGTTCGATGCATCAATTATCCCTTGCGGGTTATTTCTAGTTTGCTCAAGCGCTAATATGGTATCGTAAGCTACTTTACTTTGAATATAGTCCTTCCGGCTATAGTAAAGCCTTCCCAATGCGTTGATTGCATATATTTCGTCGTCTTTATTTTTTCTTTCAATAGCCAGTGCCTGAAACCTTTCATAAAAGCTCTCCGCTTTTTTTAACTTAGAATCAGCCTCATAAGCAGCTCCAATATATTTCATTGAATTGTAATAGCCTTTTTCACTCTCAAGACCCTGGAATAGTAAAAGTGCTTTTTCGTAACTCTTAATAGAGGCATCATATCTGCTTATGCTATAGTTAAGCGCCCCCAAAGTATTGTAGCAATATGCTTCCCCTCTTTTGTTTTCTAAGATAAGTGCCAACTCAATAGCGTTCTGCACATAGTCAAAGGCCCTCTTTGGCGCCTCTTGAGAAATCGTGTTTGCGGCATTTATCCAGGCAAATATTTTTGCGTCAGTATTTGTTCTTTTACTAATAGAAATCGCAACAGAGTCTGTCTGTTGTGAAGACATTTGCAAGGAACATAGAAACAAAACAGCTGCTATGTAAATCGATTTTTTCAACAAATTAGGTTTTGTGATTCCAACAAACATACAATCAAAAAAGCGAACATAAAAATGGCATGCATCAATTAGAATAGGGCGGTATGCCGATAAGGCTAACTCCCAAAGCCAATAGATTCGTTCACTAATCGAGATGGTCTGTTTACTCATTCGTCATTTTATTACAGTTCTTTTCAAAATAGATTTGTCCTATCAATTACTAAGCTAAAAATTATGAAAACATTTCTTTCGATACTACTTATTGGACTTACAATAGCAGTTTCTTCTCAGAACGGAGAGAATAATAATATTATCCAACAGCAAGTAAACCTAGATAATAATATTGGAAATTATATTAATAATCCATCTATACAAATTAACGCAAGAAACATAAATGTGCCTTCCATTAATTTGAATATAAATCGCGCAAAGCAAGAAAAGGTAAAACAAGCTAACCCTAAAAGATTGGAAGACTTTAGAATTAAAACGGGTAATTCCTCTTCAGGAAGTGTTTCTCACAAGCATAAAATAGCGCATAAATCATTTCGAAAGAAGGTTTTAAAACCTATAAAATGTTGGATGCAAAGAACGTTTAAACACACTGCTAGATTTCACTTAAGTTGTGAATGTTTTCAATTTTAAAATAAGCGATAAACTACTTACGATGCGTACAATTAAAATTTTGTCTGTCCTTACAATTTTACTATTAGCTAATCTAGCTTTTTCTCAAGACGATTGTGCTAAAATGCCTGTTGAAAAGGGAGTAATTGGAAGCTTATATGGTTACCGAATTCACCCGAATACGAATACGAAAAAGTTTCATGCAGGGCTAGATATCCGTGCTAAATACGGGAATTCCGTATATGCAGCTTTTGACGGAAAAGTAGTAGAAGCTAAAAAGAGGAGTAAGGGCTATGGAAATACAATTAAAATAATGCACGAAAATGGTTTGGTAACTCTTTACGGCCATTTATCTGCTTTCTCAGTAAAAATAGGAGACGTTATTTGCAAAGGCAAAATTATTGGTAAAATTGGAACTTCAGGAAATGCTACAGGACCACACCTTCATTTTGAAATAATTGAGAATAAAAAGAAGGTTAACCCTTTGGAATACCTTTTATAAAAGCGCAATCGACCCAAGTTATTTAGTTCCGTGTTAAGTATTAATGAAAGACTGATTAATAAATCAGATTCTCGATAACTCTTACTTATTGTTAAACTCATTCATGGTTCTGTCTAAACCAATTGTTGCAAAAGATTTGATTGCATTTCCAATTGTTTCAGCCCTTTCTTTAAGATTCTTTTGCTCTTCTTCGGACCATTCACCAAGTACATAGTTGACTTGATTTCCCGGATTGAACTCACTTCCTACTCCAAATCGAAGACGTCCGTATTTACTCGAGTTTAATACGAGTTGAATATCTTTTAACCCGTTGTGCCCACCGTCACTGCCTTTCGCTTTAATTCTGATTTTACCAAAGGGTAATGCAATGTCGTCGGTGATAACTAATAAGTTATTAGGGTCAATTTTTTCTTTTTGAATCCAGTAGTTAACTGCCTTGCCACTTAAGTTCATAAAGGTGTTCGGTTTAATCAAAATAAGCGTTCTACCTTTAAATTTTAGAACAGCTTTATCGGCTAAACGATCTGGCTCAAAACAAATATTGGACGCATTAGCTAATGCGTCCAATATTGTAAATCCTATATTATGTCGGGTGTTTTTATATTGATCTCCCGGGTTACCCAATCCAACGATTAGATACTTCATAATTTATTATTTTATTCTGCTGATTCAGCTTCTTCTCCTTCTCCTTCTCCTTCAGCTTCTTCTTCTTCTTCTTCATCATCATCTTTTGCACCTCTTGACATTGCTACGCCAAGAACAACCGCATCAGAAGGATCTAAAAATCGAAGCCCAGTAATATTCATCTCTGAAACTCTTATTTTGTGCCCAATTCTAACACTGGTAATGTCAACTTCAATTGCATCTGGTAAGTCTGAAACTTTTCCTTCAACCAATAAAGATCGAAAGTTTTGGCTCAGTTTTCCCCCATTCCTAACCCCAATAGAAAAACCAGTTGTTTTCACAGGAATTTTTATTTTCACAGCAGCTCCATCCTTAATCTCTAAAAAATCAACATGAATAACTCTGTCTGTTACTGGATGAATCTGAACATCTTTAACAATTGCGTTAACTTTATTCCCTTTAATCTCTAGCTCAATTACATATACATTCGGCGTGAAGATTATTTTTTTTACATCATTTTCAGCAACGTGAAAATGAACTTGTTCTTTTCCTCCGTATAATACAGATGGAACCTTACCTTCTCTTCTTAGAAGAGTAGCATCTTTTTTCCCTACGTTCTCTCTACTAGAACCGCTCAATGATACTGTTTTCATAATTATATATTTATTTATTGATTTGCAAATACAAAATGATCGCTTATGGACTCAAAAGAAATCGTTTTTTTAATTACGTCGGCAAACATATCCGCGACGCTTAATACTTTTATTTTATCACTTTTCCTTTTTGCTGGAATCGTATTGGTAACTATTAACTCTTCTAATACTGACGCTTCAATTCTTTCATAAGCTGGTCCAGATAATATAGCATGCGTGCAAATAGCTCTTACGCTTTTTGCTCCATGTTCCATAAACTGTTCAGCAGATTTACAAAGAGTCCCAGCTGTATCAACCATATCATCAATGATGACCACATCTTTCCCCTTCACCTCTCCTATAATGGTCATTGAAGCTATCTCGTTTGCTTTTTTTCTTTGCTTGTAACAAAGTGCTAGATCTACATTTAAAAATTTAGCATAAGCATTTGCTCTTTTAGATCCTCCAGCATCTGGAGCTGCTATTATTAAATCAGACAAATTCATTGCCTTTAAATGTGGTGCAAAAACACTAGATGCATACAAGTGGTCTACTGGAACCTCAAAAAATCCTTGAATTTGATCTGCATGTAAATCCATTGTCATAACACGGTCAACTCCAGCAGCTTCCAAGATGTTTGCCATTAATTTAGCCCCAATTGCAACTCGTGGCTGGTCTTTTCTGTCTTGACGAGCCCATCCAAAATAAGGAATAACTACATTAATTTTTTTGGCTGAAGCTCTTTTCGCCGCATCAACCATCAAAAGTAATTCCATCAAATTATCCGAAGGAGGACAAGTAGATTGTATGATAAAAACATCGCATCCTCTTACGGTTTCGTTATAAACGGAAGTAAATTCACCATCACTAAATTTCTGTAATTCAACATCTCCAAGTTCTTGGCCATAAGAGGCTGCAATTTCTTGTGCTATCTCTGTGGAAGCCGAACATGCGAATATTTTGACTCTGTTTTTCATAC
>Ga0206131_10003477_pt1 | contig 18084 bp, 17 predicted proteins | sample Helgoland_Spring_FD_148636 | JGI IMG/M metagenome (GOLD analysis project Ga0206131, IMG submission 148636) | Pelagic subsurface seawater microbial communities from Kabeltonne, Helgoland, North Sea - Helgoland_Spring_Bloom_20160517_1 | ecosystem: Environmental > Aquatic > Marine > Epipelagic ...
CCACCCAACGCCAAATCCTCCTCCAAATATTATGCCTACAATTATATCAATGAATTTATCACAATATAACATTGTTCTGTAAAACATATTACATAAAGCTGTAATACCCACTATAATAACAAAAGGAACTCCTGCCGGATAAGGATTAGATGATACACCCATAATAAGGTATGCTAATGTAAAAGCATGAAACATCGCATTAAGTGAAGGCATACTTGTTGCTCCTAAAGCACTATTAAACCACGGTCCTTCAAAAACATTACAGTAATCCGGCATTCCATTAGATGTTTGACCAGGATGCATAGGCCATCCCATTTTAACAGGCGTCCTTTGCCATTGTGGTTGTTGTCCAGAGCTAATTTTTGAACGATCCATACCATAAAATATAGTTTTAATCAACATGCCAATAACATAATTGATCAATACGCCTATAATGTAAACTATCCCTTTCATATTATATTCCATTGTCGATTTCAATAATAAAAATAATGATATGAAAATAGGCGATATAAATGTATAAAATTGTAATAAATTTGATGCTGAAAATGCTAATGCCATATTTAATATAATAATATATTATATTAAAATTATACAAATACAATATCTAATACTTCGCTTATGTGTTCCACAGAAATAAATGTTATTTCTTCGGGTATAACATATTTATCTTTATATTTTTCTATTATTTTGTCGTAATCTTTTACATTTTGTTTTGGAAATATAAAAGTTTTTACTCCTGCTCTAATTCCTCCTAAAATTTTCAACTCAAGTCCTCCTATTATAGTTACTCGTCCTTGTAAATTTATTTCTCCTGTTATAGCAATGTCATTTCTTATTTTTTTATTATTTAATAAACTATATATTACTGTTGTTATAGCTGTTCCAGCCGAAGGACCATCTTTAGGTACAGCTCCTTCGGGACAATGAATATGAATACCCTGTAATTTAGTTTTCTCAAAACTGTCGCGTAACTTTTTCTTTGTTTTATCTGGAGTTAATTTCCACGAAAGAGTTTTGGCAACGTTCATACTTTCTTTCATTACGTCGCCCTGTAGGCCTGTTAATTTAAAATCCATAAATGTATTAGAAGGCCATAGATTACATTCTATGGGAATAATTCCACCCATTCCTAATGCGTTTGCCCACAAACCATTTATAATACCTACGTTAGGAAGTGTATGAATTTCTTTATGAATTACCTCGATTCTTTCTTTCAAATACTTATTCTTTACTTCTTCTTTTGTTATGATAATAGGAATTTCGCGTTCTGATTTATTATTTAATATTTCTAAATTTATTTCACTTATAATTTCAAATAAAATTTCCTTTAATTTCCTAACACCAGACTCCCTTGTGTATGTTTCTATAATAAATTTTAGTATTTCTGTATTAAATTCTATTATATTTTCTAAGCCTACTTTTTCAAAAAGTTCCGGTAATATATATCTCTCCGTAATTTCTAATTTATCATGAAGAGTTAAATTATCGAACTTAATTCTGTGAATTCTATCTAATAGAATTTTATCAATAACAGAAACGTCATTATAAGAAAAAATAAACAATGCCTTACTCATATCAATATCAATACCACTAAAATATTTATCCTGAAAACTTTCATTTTGCGTTGGATCAATTAAATGAGTGAGAATACCTATTATTTCTTTACCATTTTCTGTTTTACTAACTTTATCTAATTCATCTATAAATATAATAGGATTCATACATTTATTTTCCATTAATATATCTACTATTCTACCCCATGTAGATCCCACATAAGTATAATTATGACCCGAAAGAGTACTTCCATTACTTGAACCACCTAATGCTATAAATGAAAAAGGACGTGTTGTCCCATCCGAGTCTTTTAAACAATTAGCTAGACCTTTTCTAGCTAAAGAAGTTTTACCTATACCTGGAGCACCTTCAAATCCAAAGCAATATCCTGTTTGTTTTCCAGTAACCCATTGACCTATTACGCGTTTAATTTGTCTTTTGGCTTTATCGTGTCCGTAAATAGACTCATTTAATACATCTGTAATTCCATTCATATTCTCTGATAATTGATCCCATGATTCATTGATGTCGTTTATATTATCTTTAATGTCAATAGTATTTGCAGTTTTAAATAATGATGCATTACGTTTTATTAACTCTTTCATTAATATACTATCTTTTCCTACATTTATAAGTGTTTTTCGGATATTTTCTTTCATATAACTGATTTTTTTACCAGAATGAAGTATGCGTAATTTCTTTTGATTATTTTTTTTTAATATACTGTTTATTAAGCATATATTTGAAACTAGTTTATCTCTTTTACCCGTAGTCATACCGTTTATCAACTTTTCTACACATTTTAAATATTTATTATTAAAATAATCACTTTCGAGATATTTTGTATATTTTTCTATTTCTAATGCGGAGTATTTTTCTTTTTTTGGTATATCTACGTTTTCACCGTTTTCAATAATTTCAGAAACCATGTTCTTAAACTTCTCATTAATTTCAGGCATTACTGTTAATATACTTTCTTTTTTATAAATCCCAAATGGAATCTTTAAAAGACCATCTAAATACTGTCGTGCTTTTGAACCTGAATCTTCCGATTTAGCTTTCACCTCTTTTAATTTTAACATAGCTTTTTCTTTTACAGAATCACTGGCTTTCATTAAACAAATTTGTTGTTCTATGGGAATTTTACTTGTATCAAAATTTGTTAAATTTCTTGTATATTTTTCGGTGGTTCTCATCGCATCTTTAAAAAACTTTTTGATATGCCATGGCAAACTATCGTATAAAATAGCTTGTTCTAATGTATCGAAATTACCATTTTGTTCATTGTTATTTAAAAGATCATATAATAAATACGCTAAATATTGAAACTCAGGATCATTATGTTTCATTAACATTTGTATTAATGTCCTTCTTTGACCATACAATTCACTTCCTATGAATTCCTTTACTATCTGTGATATAGTTTTTTTCTTTATTAAGTTAGTTTGGTTTAAATAACCCTGATATCTATTATATAATTCTTTATTATTATACACCAAAATATCTTTTAAAGTAAGAGAATCTACGAAACGTGAAAAGTCTTTTGTCATAAAAGAGGGATCAGTAGGTTTATCTATATGAAGAGATACTAATTTTGAAGATATAAATTTTTGATTCATACAACTCAACATCATATTATCGGTTATAACCGAAACAATAAGAGTTTTCCTTTTTGAAATATTTTGAAAACATATTTTTACACCATAAACCTTAGTTTGAAAGTTCTTTTTGGTTCTAGCTAAATCGAAACAATCTAAATTTCCTGCTTCTTCTACAATCATAAAATCTTCTACAATTCTATTTTTTGCTAATTTTTGTTTTATTTTTTCATTTTTATTATAACTATTTTTCTCTTTCCATCCCATAATTTTAAAATTAATAGGATGAGTATATTTTTTTATTATGTCATATAAATATTTATTAGTATCGTTTATTATAGAATCTAAATATTTATCATCGAATACTATATTTATTAATGTTTCTATACTTTTTGTACCATAAAGTCTAAAGTTTTCTAATAATTGCATTTTTATTTTTTCTAATCTAGTAATTACATCATCGTAATCTATAATTTCTTTCTTATTTGAAATTAACATGGATATGTTTGTTAGTTCTGAAAATAAATTCTCCAAATTATGAACACAAAGATAAAAATCTGATTTTTCGACAATATCTAAAGATTTATAATTCTGAACTGACAAAATGGTTTCTTGTATAATATTTTGATAGTCTTTGATTTTTTTTCTGATTTTTGTATTAGATAAAGGTTTTTTAGAGTTGTCATTTTTAGGATTAGGTATTTTTTTGTTTTTCATCTGTGGCATTCTATAATATATTGTGATTTTATATTTTTATTAATTCCTAAAATAAAAATATATCGATTTTATATATTTTTATCTCTGAATAAAACGATTAAAAATGTCCGAAGGTGGAGAGATAAAAGCATAATTGTAATAAATAATACTGTTTTAATATTTTATATAAATTATTTAAAATTATATTTAATATTTTATTTATACAATGTCACAGGGACTTGATTTAGTATTGAATAATCCTAATCACGCCATGTTAGATCTGGCAGAATTAAAAGGAGCAAACCTTGTAGAAAGTAATGAATTTTTTAAAGATCTTTCTGATTTAATGACAGATGATAAATTTGTTTCTTTTTTTGATAAATATTTTAAAAATATGGAAGATATAAAATCAACGGTTATTTACATGAAATTGTATAGGGTTTTTCAGGATAGATATAAAGATTTATCTAATGAAGAATTATCTAAATATGTAAATATTTATTTACTTCATAATATAATGAGCAATAAAGATTTAAGAAAAACTCTCATTACTGAAACAATCAATCACCTACAAGATAATAGAAAACCTATCATGAATCTAACTCCTCATATTAGAAAACGTGGAAAAAAATCTAGAAAGATTAAAAAAAAGATGGAGAGATTTATGAAAAATATAGAAAATGATTTCAACGATGATAAAGAAGATGATAAAATAAATGAAGGTTATAATAGTATTTAAATTATAAAGTAATTTAAAAAATTAAACCTATTGTTATAGTATATGACAAATAATGAACTATTGGAAAATGTGAAAACATGGTTGTCAATAGACAATGAAATAAGAACTTTACAAAAAGAACTAAGAGAAAGAAGAAAAATAAAAAAAGACCTCACACAAAGTTTAGTAGGTATTATGAAATCAAATGATATTGAACAACTTAATATACCTGATGGCGAACTTATTTATACTAAAAATAAAACGAAAGCTCCCCTTAGCAAAAAACATTTATTGGCTTCGCTTTCTATATTCTTTAAAAACGATCCTAGAATGGTAAATGAACTAGGCAAACATATTATGGAAACCAGACAAGAAAAAGAAAAAGAAAATATTAAAAGAAAAATTAAAAATAAAAAATAATGATATTTATATATAAAATGTCAAATATAAATATCAATAGCATGTCTAGCGAAACATTTAATACAAAAATGAGTGATATAAGATTAGACAAAACATTAATAGGAAAAGATGATAAATTATTTCCAGATAATTATTTTACATACAACATTCATAAAGCTATTAAAACCGATTTTCATACAGTAAAAACGAATGCTCGAAAAAAAATATTCGTTTGTTGTTTTAAGATTTTAGAAAGCATAGCAGGCAAAACATTTAGTAAGCCTTTTTTACAATATCTTTTATATAAGTATCCAGAAGGTAAAAGTAAATTATCAAATTTATGTGTCTTTCCATTTACATTATTGAAAAACAATACTTTACAACAAGCAGGCAAAGATATTGTAAAAAGTATATTTAATGAAGTATATAAATGCTTAGGCTATATTGAAAATAGTAATGGAGTTTATTTGTTTTATAATATAGACGAGGGTATATCCAAAATAAAAAGATGGAATTCTTCTAATGATTTATGGTGGGTATTAATAGATGAAATTTGTAATTATAAAAAACTTTTGTATTTTCCTATACACCATTCAGTATATAGATTATTTTATGAAAATAGAAAATTAATTTATTTAAAAGATAAAAAAAATAATGTCATTGAAACACCATGTGTAGGTTATTTTGGAACATCTCATGAATTATTAAGTTACATTTCAGCATTGGGAATGAAATCTAGTACTATGAGAAGTTACGGTCCTTATTATTATTTTAACAATTATAATAAAGCTATAAGGAATGGTGGATGGACAACTTCATTACAAAAAGCCAAAATGTTCGGTAATGAAGTAGCCGATGAGCATGGTAAATATAAACAGGGTGGCATTATAAGGTATGCCATATTTCTTAAAAATCCACATGTAATTTTATATAGAAAAAGTAGCTTTCAATATGACGAAGGTGCTAAAACTAATAAAGGTAAATATCATTCAATAGAGAATTTAGATAAACCTAATTTTATTGAAGAAAAAGAACTTAGTAAAACAAAAGGTAAATGGACACGTTCATTCGATAGTTTAGTAATAGCAAACATTGAATTTAAAAAAATGTCAGGCTATTTTAACTACCATACACAATATATATTAAAAGAACCAAACCAATTTACTTCATTGACTACGCATTTTATTGACAATAAATCATTGGGGGTTAATTGGGATCCCATGAATAACGGTTATAAAATTAAATAAGTTGATAGTAAAATGTGAATAAAATAATATATTTATTATATAACATGAATAAATTTATTATTTTTATTTTAGCCTTTTTTGCTATTAATGGGTTTTTTTCTCTTATATCATTTTTGTTTCCCACAATGCCAATAGATAAAATACTGCCTATTCAACTGTGGATAAACGCTTTATTATTATTTATGCTTATTCTACCCGGTACTGTAGCGACCTTTTTATATTCTATGGTAGATGAATAATAAAATTGATTTTAAAATTATTTGTTATATTGATATAAAACATGGAGAAACGTATTAATAACAAAGCACGATCTTACTTTCAAACATTTAAAGACGATATTAAAGATAATATTTTTGAACTAGGAATTTCTAAAAAGAATGCAGCCCAATTACTTCAATATATTTATGACTACCAACCCCTTGAATTTGACAAAACAGATTTTCAAAAAAGAAAACGTATTAAAAATGTTGTTCCTTTCTATGAACGTTGTTGTGCTCTAAGAGCGAATAATGAACAATGTACAAGACGGCGAAAGGGCGAAGCAAAGTTTTGTGGAACACATATTAAAGGAATGCCACATGGAGAAATTAACCAAACAACTTCAAAACCTACTCACGTGAAAAAGACTGTTCAGGCTGTAGATATTAAAGGTATTATTTATTATGTGGATGACGATTGTAATGTATATGATCCTCAGGATATTATTGAAAATAATAAAAATCCAAAAATTATAGCAAAATATATCAAAGAAGAAGATGAATATAAAATTCCTTCGTTATTTAAAAAATAAATAAACTCAAAATAAATAAACTCATAAGAAGTATTAAATATTTAATATTATATAGTTAAATATTTAATTTTTTTTATTCTTCTTCCTTTTTTTTTGGCAATGCATCTTTCGGTACATTATTTTTGATACAATTAGTAATAAACTTTACAGTAGGATTACAATCATATTTAGTTCCCACATAAATTCCAGCTCCAAAACCCATTAAAAACTGCCACATATACATTATTGTAATATTAAATAATTATGGCTGTAAACCCAAATAACATTGCTAAAGCGGTCCCTACATGCCATATAGCATGTAATTGGAAATAACCAAGATAATCACAAGCGATCTGGTCTAAAAACCAACATATTGTAGCAATAACTAAAGAAATAGTATAAGCTTTTATTAAGAAATTTTCTACTCGTTTATTTTGATTACGTTTTAATTGAGCCAAGTTATAAATATATAGTTGCATACCTGTAAAAATTATAAAAAAATAAATAAAAATTTTATTAAATAAAAAATATCCAGCAATTATTCCACATAAATAAATATTGAGTGTTGATTTTTTAAGCAAATCATTTCGTAAATATTTTATTATATAAAAACTTAAAATTAGCATAGAAATTTCATCCATCCATTGACCATAATATCTAAGAGTACAATGTAAAGCCATTGTACCTAAACTCATTAAAAGTAATACATTACTTATGTATCTAATTTTTGTAAAATAAAAAATAATACCTACTATCATGTAAGAAAAAGCCGACATAGTATTATAATATTCTGCTATATATGGCGTAATTGTGTATTTTTGTTCACAAAAACTAACGCTGGCATCTGGTTGCCCCCAATACATGTGATATTATATAATTAATAACCGGATTTTCTAAATGTATTTTATATATTTTTTAACTAATTTAGGCAAAAATAAAATAATATTGTGATTTGGCTTTCGCGTTTTTATATTTTTGAATAAAAAATAACGATTATATATAAATGAGTTCTACAGATACTCCGAAATCTGCTAAAAGTTTAGTTGTAAGAAAAAACTCAGAGGGATTGCCCGATTGGCATGTTCAACAAGAACTAATACTTAAAAAATGGTCAGAGATTGGTTCTTCTTATAGATATTTACATGATAAAGCGTTTCAAAAATACACGAATCAAAATTTATGGTTTGCTCTACCTGTAATTATAATTTCTACCGTCACTGGTACGGCTAATTTTGCTCAAGGATCTTTCCCTCCCTCATGGGCAACATACGTTCCTCTAGGTATAGGATTTTTAAATCTAGCGGCAGGCCTTATTACTACTATAGCGCAATTCCTCAAGGTGAGTGAATTATTAGAAGGTCATAGAGCTGCTAGTTTGGCATATTCTAAATTTTCTAGAAATATTAGTGTAGAGCTTTCTCTTCCTATTAAAGAAAGAACAGACGACGGATCTAATTTTATTAATAATAGTCGGGCTGAATTAGATAGACTTATAGAACAATCTCCCAATATCCCAGAAGCTCTTATTAAACTGTTTATGAAACGATTCCCTGAACCTGATTATGATGTAAGCGGTGTCCCTAGTAATAATTATGATTTCTTTAGACCAGAAATTCTTGACATTCGACCTATTAAGATCTATAGAGATGATGTGGAAGAACTTGCTAGAAAGAAAGAAAAACAACGAAAGCTTAAGCTAGAAATTTCTAATAAAGAAGCAATTCGCTTAAGAAAAGAAATGAAAAACAATGAAGCAGAGAGGGAAAAAGTAAAAGAAGAGGCGCGTCAAGAATTTCACGAATATAACGAAAAACAAAAGAAAGATATTGCTAAAATTTTTGAATTAGCCCAAATTAATACTCAGAAACAGCTACTGAGAAATAATTTTTCAACTAACAATATAGAAGACAGCATGAATGATTTACTAGGTAATCTTAAATCCAACATTGCAGAAGTAAGTGACTATACAGATAGTGATAGTGAGGAAAGTTCGCACAATAGTCCTATTCATAAACCTATACAGGAAACTATTGAACAATCGACCGAAAAAGTTGTTTCTATAACAATAAATGAGGTTGCATCTGAACAATCCGATGGTTCTGACAGCGGTGCAACTTTGGACGAACATGAAGAAACCGATGATGGAACAAATGAAATAATTAATAACAATATTGGTGATGAAAATGAAACGTCTGGCGGCAATTCTAACAATGATATATCAGGCAACAATGTCTAAAGTTTTTTAAAAAGATTAATCGTCCAAAAAATACCCATAAAATAAATGGGTAAAACCACATATATAGGTCTAGGATCTTCTACTTTATTTAATGTACTATAAGTTAAATATGATAATATAGGCCATCTTATAACTCCATACATGTAAGCTTGTATTTTTTTCCAAAAAGCCAAATTCTCCTTATTGTATTTATCAGAATGAATATTGTTTTTCATATAGTAATATACAAAATACATCGGTATATTGGAAAGTTCGCCCCAAAATAATATGTCAGCTGCGTTATATATATCCGGATTTTTGTGAATGATATAAAGACTTGCAAAATGATGATATAAATATACAGCATTTAAAAAAGACATTTTTCCGTGTTTTAAAATATATAACATGTCGTAAGTGAAATAACCCGTACTTATTGTTTTCACACCATAATAAAGTTTATTTGATAATATAGGATCTCCGTAATATTTACTTAGTAAATAACAACCTGAACCTAAAACAGTAAGCGATGCGTGTGTTAATGCCGTAAAATTATTTGACATTGCGTTACTCCATGTGGGTTTATTTGCTTTATGTGCCATATTAAAAAAACCAAATGCAACGGCTTTATCTAATAACTCAGTAGGTTTTAATAGCGATTGAATCATTATAAATATATTATTATAGTTTATTTAAATTGCTTATTTTTGTGTTTATCGCGTATTTTATATTAAATAAATAATTATTGATTAATATAAAATGTTTTTTAAATGGGCAAATTACAAAAACAAATATTTAGAACAAAATGCTATTTTTGAAAAGCAAAAAGAAGTTATTTTAGATCAATATGATACTATACAATATCTTAAAAAAAAAGCTAGAGATATTAGAAGAATATCAAAAAATGAATATTAAATTGGATGTATATTATGATTGTTATTTATCTAGATCTAATAGTGTTTAATCTTCTTTTACCTCTACAGTTGGTTCTACTTTTTCATTTTTTCCATCATATTCCCCTTTCCAAAACTGTCCCCATGCACTAGCTTTTTCAACAGTAGTTTCAATATTATTATCGTCGTGCGTTTTATTCTCTTCTACATTTGTATACACTAATTCTTCAGTATTAGTATTACTGTTTTCAAAAAGATTATTCCACCATGCGGTTTGTTGCTTAGGTTCTTCTACTAAATTAACTGTATCTGTTTCATTGTTGTAATATGAATATCCTAAATAAGCTAAAGCTGTACCAACGGCACCTACGCCTACTGCGACCGATATAGCCTGATTTCTTTCCATTATAATATAATATAACTATTTTATTATAATAAAATAACGCAATTAATTATTTTATAAAAGCTTCTTACTAGGGATCTCTTCTGGATTTATTTCTTTTGTTTTGTTTAATTCTTCTGTTTTTATTTTTTTTATTACAAAAGATCTAATATATTTTTTCTTTCCTTCAGGAGTATAGCCATTGCTTTTTCTTCTCGGATCCATCTTATATTCGTTACTTTTTAGTATTTGTCTAACCAGGTTTAATAGTGGCCATTTTTGACTTGTTTGTGCATTTTTTTGTAAAGAAGTCAGAGAACCAGAACTATATAGTTCTTTTAATTTTACTATATCTCGTTTTACTTTTTCATATATAGCAGCAGACAAAAGTGTATCTCTGGATAGTACCATACCATCTAATTGTTCCCATTCCGTAAAAACTAATCCACATCTGTTTAAAAAATCTTTTATCATTTTATCATGATCTATAGTTGGTTCGGCTGATTCTTTTTTTTGGACTTCTATGATATTTTCCATATTTATTAATAATGAAATTATTATCTTTAAATATTAATAACCGAAATAAAAGAACTAAAAAAAGTGTTCTGAGTTTTTCCACAAATTTCATGATAAAAGTTCTCTAATATTTGCATTTTGGACATTTTAAAAATGTCCAAAATCGATTTTTCAAAATAACTTTTTCTGCAAAAAACTGAAAAAAACTTTTATACTACAACATTGTAGGAATTTATAAAATTAAAAAAAAAATAAATGTGACTGAGATTTTTTTAAGATATAAAATGAAAAGAATTTAGGGGTTTTTTTGTTATCATTATATAAATGAAAAATGATAACAAAAAAACCCCAAAAAACCCCAAAAAATATTACTGTGAAAAATGTGACTTCTTATCGTGCAACAGACGAGATTTTAATAGACACCTTTTGACACGCAAACATGAAAAAACCCCAAATAATGGGAAAAAACCCCAAAATGTTGATTTTTCATGCGATATTTGTGGAAAAATTTATAAATATAAGAGCGGTTTATCTAGGCATAAAAGTAAATGTCCTAGAACAAAAAAAAAGAAAGTGTTGAACAGGATAACGTTACCCAAAAGTTATCATTGTGAGACTGAGATCGAAAAAAACGAGGAAGAATTATCTCTTAAAGACATACTTATGCAGCAATTGCAACAACAAAACGAAACAATCGAACTTTTGAAGAAATCAATAGACACAAATACTAAGATGATGCCTAATATTGGAAATAATAATAATAACACAATTTCTATAAATTTCTTTTTAAATGAAACATGTAAAAATGCTATGAATTTAACAGATTTCATAGACCAATTACAGGTCTCTTTAGAGGATTTAAATTACTCTAAAGACAATGGTTTTGTAAAAGGAGTAACAAATATCTTCGCTAAACAATTACAAGATTTAAAACCCACAGAACGTCCAATCCATTGTAGCGATAAAAAAAGATTACAATTTTATGTTAAAGAAGACAATAAATGGTTTAAAGATGCTGACAATAAAAAAATAGACAAAACAATACACAACATTAAAATGAAACAAACGTGTAAATTATCAGAATGGGAACAGTTACATCCAAATTATCAAAATAACCCTAAACTATTACAAGAATGGCAGCAAATGTTAGGAAGTATGACCGACGACCCTATAAATCCACAAACTGACAAAGTGAGAAAAGAATTAAAGAAAAGCATAGCTGAACATATCCAAATAAAAGATGCTATGGAAAAAAAATAAATTTAAAAATCAAATATGAAATAAATTAAAATCGCAATTTATTTTATATGGAAGACATTGTCACAGATAATAATATTGCAACACTAGATATTTCTATTAATACTACACCACTAGATATTTCTATTAATACTACACCACTAGATATTTCTAATAATACTACAACACTCGATATTTCTAATAATACTACAACACTCGATATTTCTAATAATACTACAACCGAAATCACAGAAACATCCAATTCAACACACGATATTGAAAATCCACCAGTTGTGAGTGAAAAAAACATTAAATTAAAAATGATTAATAAAGCGTTAGAAATGGTTAATATTCAAAGTGTAAATCATAAAATAAGAAAAAAGATTAAATTAAATCTTATTCCAACCAATAGTATTAATTTAGATTTTGATACACTAGATCCTATAGATGTTTCAGACGATGATATAGAAGATACATGTTCAGTTCTGGGAAGATACAAAAAAGTCTCTTATACTCAGGTTAGAGATAGTATTAATAAACTTTATTACGACCCCAATGAATATTTTTCTTCCGCTATGGATATTTTAGCGTCTTATGTTCGTGGACAAAAGCTTATTTATATGGAATCGCAATATTTTAGAATAAATCAACTTAATAAATTAATGCTTCCTGCTATATTTTTATCTTCTTTAGCAACTGTTGTTTCAGTAGCATTTGAGTCTATATCGTGGGGTCCCTATGCTCTCTCAGGATTAAACGCATGGATTTCATTCTTATTAGCAGTAGTAAGCTATATGAAATTGGACGCACAAGCAGAAGCACATAAAATATCAGCACATCAATATGATAAATTACAATCCGTATGTGAATTTTCATCTGGTTATTGTTTAATGTTTGGAGGTTTAGATGTGGTAAACGAGGCAACAAATGTAAATAATTATAAAAAGTTAAAAGAAGATATTGATTTAACCGCAAAATTAAAAGATATTGAAACAAAAATTAAAGAAATAAAAGAAACAAATCAGTTTTTAGTTCCTAGGTCGATACGATATACTTATCCGAATATATATAATATTAATGTATTTTCCATAATAAAAAAAATAGAAAATATGAGAAAAGATTACATAACTCGCATGAGAGATATAACAAACAAAATTGGATTTACGAAAACACTAGAATCTATGGATTGTGAAGAAAAACGAAAAAAAATTAAAAAATATTATAAAAAGAAAAAAAGAATACTTACAACAATACTGTTATTAGGGACCGCGTTTTCGATAATAGATCAAATATTTCAACAAGAAATTCTTTTAGCAGAAGATAAAAAGAATCATATATTTAGTATGTGTTGTTATAAAATGCCAAAGTCATTAAGAGAAACAAACAATCTTATATCGTTTATAATGGATCCTTTTCAGAGATGGACTCCTGATATGGATATAAATAGTGATGATGATGATGATGATTCCGATTCTGAAACGCCAAATTCACATATAAAATTTTTTAAAAGAAGTAGTGGTATTTTTAGAAAAAGATAAATAATAATTAATTTATAATTAGTATTTATCGTCTGTTACGTGTGTTTCTTCGTTTTTTTCTACGCATTTTACTTTTTCTACGCATTTTTCTTTTTCGTCTTTTGTGTGTTTTCTTTTTACCACCTTTCTTTTTTTTAGATTTACGTCGTTTTTTTTTGTATCCTCCTCTTCTTTCTCTATGTTCAATTCCATCTGATGTAATAACAAGGGTGTCATCTCCAACAAGAGTTGATGTACCTTCACTAGGATAAATAAATTTTGTACATGCTGAATATAAACCGAAAAGCAATACTCCTACGGATACTACCGCTCCGGCTAATTGTAAAGTTTCTTGTCTGGTTATATCATTTGAACATTGCGCCTGTCTAGATGGTAAATCGGGGCCTGGTCCAGTTTCTGTTACTTCAAAAGTTGCTCCATCTGCTCTTGCCCACCCATATCCTCCAGGAACGTCACACTCTTCGTCGCCTGTTATTGTACATGCAAAGGCATTGAAGGCACTATTTGCAATACATTCAGGTAAAAGACCATTTCCCGGCCTGTCGCAATTATATTCACCACCCGGTTCCATAGCACTTTTCTGTGAATAATCAATATCCGGTCCGCTATAAACATTGGAACCATCGCCAGTATGATATGAATCTGTTCCGCATGCTCCAGATCCAGTAGTACTTCCCTTTGGATCACAACAGTATTGTTGATCGTAACGGCTTGTACAAACAGGAAAATTACCCCATCTGCCTCTAGTTGGAACATCGGGACCAGGAATGGGAGTAGTGTCTAATCCATCACACACGCTATAATCAACGGCTCTGTACATTTGAGCAGTGCCTATCAATGCGGCAGTTGACAATACAATTGTTGCCATTTCAGTGGGTATTTGTCTAGGAGCTTCAGTGGCAACAGTTCCTAAAGATCTTCTTATTCTGGAAAACATAGTTTCTGTATTTATAACGCTATTTCTTTCAGGTAAATTAATGGATCTCGCTTGTTCTATCGCACCATTTGCTATAGCTTCTGACTCTTCTAAAATCCATTGTATAGGTGATCCTTTGTATGATTCTGGATCCATAACTCCTGTAGTCATTTCACTAATTGCCTTATCTTTTGAAACAAAATTATCGCGGATATAATCTGATATTACTGTTTTTACACATTCAATAAGTTGTATTATTTTTGCTTGATTATTAGTTAATACTATGGTACCTCCGCTGTAGTTATAAAATCTGAACAACCGATTTCCTCCACTTCCGCCACTTCCTGAAGTATCAGTTCTTTGTACAAAATTATCCACTAAACATTTACCAATACTGGTTTTTAGGTCTTCCTGTATGACGTCGTATGATGTAAAAAAATGTAAAATTTGTTGGAACCATATTCTTAAAGGACCATTTGGTATATCGGCAGTGTTTTCTACTAATTTTTGACGTATTTTTTCATGCGTTTTTTCAACAGAAAGACATCTAATTTCTCGCCACTGTTGTCTACACATAGGACATTTATCAGGGTTTGAGGCTCTATTATGTGAGCGTATATATTGTCCAAATTTGCGAGCACTGCTTAAAGAAATAAAATGACCGCATGGAATAAGTTCACATATAGCAGGTTCAAATGTTATGGGACAGTTTGGCATCCATGTTTTTAATTCTGCCTTTTTTTGAGAAGCACTAGGTTCTTTTTTTTCGCCAGAAGACATATATATATATATATAACTACATTAAAAAAACCCTAAATTAGGTAATTCCTAAAAACCTTAAAATTTAAGATTCTTTATCGAATAATATCAATTTATCATACGAATCCCTTGTTTTGTATTTACTTTATTATTAGGGAAAACCAAGGAATTAATTTTTTCTAAAATTTTTGTAAAATTGAAGTTTTTCGATCTGGAAAAGTTTAGATTATCCCAACCAACAAAACAAACATCAAAACACGTTAAACGTTACACAAAACTACCAAACAACTACTATAACTATGTTCACTATTGCACTCCCAACCGCTACTACTAAGAAAATTTACATTCAGTTTGGAAGCGCTCTTTTGGATCGCATCTTTACTGACGACGAGACCAAGGGTCGCGAGCTAAGTCAATACCGCAGCATGGCGGATGAGGCACTCGAGACGCTTATCGCTGAGGTCGGTAAGAAGACAACACCGACTAAGAAGGCGAAGAAGGCGAAGAGTCCTAAGGGTCCCAGCAAGGCTGAACTCAAGAAGGCTGAGGCTCGTAAGCTTCTCATTGCGCAGTATAATGCTCTAGAGGCAGGCGAGACTACGTTTGCGGCGGACGCTTCCAACAAGGAAATTCGTACCGCGATCACAGCATTGAAAAAGGAGATTAAGAAGCAGGAGACCGACGCTAAGAAAGCCGTCAAGGCTAAGGAGGCAACCAAGGCCAAGGCTGAGAAGGCCGCGAAAAAGGCTGCTGAGAAGGCCGCGAAAAAGGCGACTAAGGGTCCTTCTAAGCGCGACATCGCTAAGCAAGCGCTTCTAAAGGAGCTTTCTGAGATGGACACTGCGAACGCGCTCACTATGGATTCTCCTACAAAGGATATTCGTGCTGCAATCGCATCGCTGAAGAAGGCAGCAAAGGCCGCTACTAAGGCAGCCATGCCTAAGGTAGAGTATAAGACTCCTAAGCGCATTGCTGACGCGGAGGGAAACGATTTCCGCAATAAGGAAGACAGTAAGTTCCTGCGCGTCAAGGTCGCGAAAGCCACTGGAGATGTGGTAAAGATCAAGCCTGACACCTGGACTGATGAGGCAAACGTCCGATTTGACGAGCTCTATCCTAATGCAAAGGAAGTCGTCAAGACGCCTAAGGCTAAGGTTGCTAAGAAGACCAAGGCAGTGAAAAAGACCAAGGCAGTGAAAAAGACCAAGGTAGTCAAGAAGTCAGATATGGATCTCATTGCTCAACTCGCTACGGATGCCGCAAAGGCTGAACTCTCTGAATCAAAGGTTGTCGCCCCTAAGGAGGAGAAAATCGCCGAACCAGAAGAGGATGACGAACTCACTACGGATGATCTCTCAGAGATTGAGGATGACTCTGACGTAGAGGAGGAGGAGCCTGAGTTTCCGGGAGAGGACGATGTGGAAGACTTTGAACACTCGCTCTACCCGGGACAACAGCTGTATCTGGATGAGGAACACAACGTGTTCAATGATGAGCAGGAGTTCATCGGAAAGTATGATTCTGAAACCGATACTATCGAAGAGGCATAAATCAACATGCCTAGCCATATAAGAGGGGCTAATAATACCTCAACAACTTTTCAAACAACTTTTCAAACAACTTTTCAAAAAAGTTGAACAAAAAAAAAATAAAAAAAAACAAAAAAAAACAAAAAAACCAACTTTTCAAAAAAGTTGAACAAAAACACAAACACAAAAATAAAAACAAAAAAAACCAAAAAATAAAAAACCTTTTTTATTATATTTTTTTGTATAATAAAAAACTGATTACGGATTGATTGTAAGCTGTGTCATGTTACAGCCAGTCAAATCGCATCTCGAGAAATTAGGAGGATCTGACTGGTCATAACTACAACCTTTTAAACTTGTAATTTTTAATCCAGATAAATTTTTACCTGATAAATCTTGGTTTTCAATAGCATATCCTTGTACGTTTCTTTCAGCAACTTTAATGGCGTCCGATTGATCATTTAACGCATTGTCTCTCTCGACGACAGTAAAAGCCACACTATCAGCGATCGCAGTGTCATATCCACCAGCATCTGCTATAAAAGTCGCAGCAACAAACCAACCAACATGATTCACAAAAGTCGCAGCCCTCTCCGCACCGACACTGAACACAAATCTCGCAGCAACATCCACATCAACGCCGAAACCGGGGATATACATTCTTGCGAGCGACAGCTGAGCAACGTCGTCCCCTTGAGAGGCAGTCATATCATGGTACAGGTTTGCACGTGCGAACGTGTCCTGCGCCACACCCACTATAAAAGTCGCAGCATCCGCCACATCCGAAAATCCATTCACGAAAGAAAAAGCATCGAAAGGCCGCCCGCTCACAAATCTCGCAGCATCACTCGCACCAACCCCATCCACAAAAGTCGCAGCATCCGTCACATGCGAAAATCCATTCATAAAATACACAGCATTACTCGTCCCGTTCTCACTCTCAACCTCCTTCACAAAAGTCGCAGCATCCGCCACATCCGAAAATCCATTCACAAAAGTCGCAGCATTACTCGTAAAGTTTTGCGCAAGATTGAAGTCAGCCCCATTCACAAAAGTCGCAGCACTAGCGCTTCCAACATGAACCACAAAATCCGCAGCAGCATAAACATCCAAAGCCCCATC
>Ga0206131_10003484_pt1 | contig 18045 bp, 30 predicted proteins | sample Helgoland_Spring_FD_148636 | JGI IMG/M metagenome (GOLD analysis project Ga0206131, IMG submission 148636) | Pelagic subsurface seawater microbial communities from Kabeltonne, Helgoland, North Sea - Helgoland_Spring_Bloom_20160517_1 | ecosystem: Environmental > Aquatic > Marine > Epipelagic ...
GATACGTTGCTTTTACATAACTGTCCAGTGTGTCAATGTCTACCTCGACACCTTCAGTTACACACACCGTTGCTACACGAGCAGTAAACTCTGTGTGATCAATCTTTTCAATATGAAAGCCTTGACACCGACTATGTAGTGCAGGAATAACTTTATTAGGATAGTTACAAGTTAGAATAAAGCGACTACTGCTGGCATATGTTTCCATAACACCGCGCAATGCTGCCTGTCCGTTTGGACTTATATAGTCTGCCTCATCCAGTAGCACAACCTTAAACTCACCAAAGGGCATGGTCTGTACAAAGTTAGTGATCTTATCACGCACGTTTTCAACACTGTTCTCACGACTAGCGTTGATCTCTAGTACATCATACTCATCAATATCCAGCATGTTAATAAGCACTTTTGCAAGTGTGGTCTTACCTGTACCTGGTGCACCACTAAACAACAAATGTGGAATAGTGCGACTGTCCACCCATTGCTGCACTTGTTTACGCTGTGCATCATCTCTGAATACATAGTCGTCTAGTGTGCTTGGGCGATACTTCTCAGTCCATAGTTCTTTCATCATTTAATCCTTGTGATGCTGCCACAGTGAATCACTGCCGCCAAAATGTCCCCAATCGCTGTCTGCTTTCATCACACTGCTAATTCCGCCTCTGGGCCTAAATGCAATTTCAATACGCAATCTAAAAGGTGTATAAGTTTCCAGCATGTGTTTGTACATAACATCAATTACACGTTCATAACTGATGATTGTGTCTCTATATTGCAACAAATATTCTTTCAAACTTTTTAGTTCAATTGTTGTGTCTTGTCCGTGATACCACATACGAATATGTCCAAAGTCTGGTTGATTATGTACACCTAAAAAAGTAAATTCAGGTATGTCAATATACTGTTCATATCCGTTGGCAGGATTTGGCATTGTTTTAAGCAAACTGCTGTCAATTGTATCCCAAAGTTTTTTCATTTTTTGTAGGTTCCATCTAAGTTATAGTGTTTACTATTGTATACTACAGCACCTAAAGAAGTCAATATTCCATACTTCTGGCGTAGTTGTTTATACCATGCTATGTAATGTTTCATTAAAAATAATATTCTTTATGTTTTTCTGTGCTTGATAATATCTCAATTATGGTATTGTAAAGAATATCTTCGCTGTTGTCAATGTTAAAGTCTGGATAGATTCCAAAAGTTTTAAAGTTGTTTTGTTCTGAAAACCGCTGCATTTGCAGATAATTAAGATATTTAAAACTACTATAATCTGGATGCTTGTTGTTTCCTATTGCAGTATGTTTTATATATCCACTTAACATCCATCCAATTTTAGTATCTGCATGTATATTGTTTTTTAGTGTATGCACGAGCAAGAATGGAAGTTGGCAACTTATCCAATTACTATGTGTCCAATCTTTAATAACACGCCAGGTTTCCAATGTTCCTGTCTCTAAACTAAAACTTTGTTCAGATAAACTACTAGCATTTTGACTAAAGAATATAAAATCTATGGGATGATCGAATTTACAGTGTTTTTGTACAAATGGTATGTCAATATCTTTCCAATCCACTGTAATATTATTACATGTTGGATGTTTGCTACTGCCAATATTGGTAACTGAGTAATCATTCTCAATAAGTGTGTTGACAATAATTGCACCTTTGCCTTGTCCGCCACCAACTATTACTGCGTGTTTCATGTTAGTTCCGGATAGAGATTACGCCAGTTACTGCCCTGTAGTAGATCAATGTTGTCAAAGTGTTGTCTATAATCATCTACAGAATCGTGTTCAAGTTCCATCAAACAGTTCTTTAGATTGCCGCTTATATTTAAATTGTTACTGTACTTTACTAGATAATCTTCTAGTTTTGTTTTTACTTGTCTTTTTATTTTCGCAGGCAAGTTTCTGCAACGCAATTTTTCTTGTCCCATTGTTACTTGGTTTATTGTATGATCAATTGCGCCTATTTCTTGCATGAAGTAATCAATAATATCTGGTATTTCTTGCGCAGTCAATACAAAAAATACAGTATTGGCTCTCAAGTCAACGTTAGGTTGTGCCTGTAGGAACTTTATGTTATTAAGAGTAACATTCCAGTTGCCACCTCTTCTAATATAATCAAATTTTTCACCTAGCCCGTCAATGCTGCAAGTAAACATTACATTAGGAAATTTAAGTATCTCTTGAATAATAGCATTGTCTTGTTGCCATTGCATATTACTGTTGACTCTAATAAGTAGATCAGAACGTTTTTCAATTTGCTGTAGCAATTTAAGGTTATATTTAATAAGTGTGGGTTCTCCGCCGCTCATGTAAATTTCTTTGAGTTCATTTTGATTGTTGACTATATAATCTATCAACTTGTTAGCAACCACAGGCGGAGTATGTTTTACTGGCATATTTTGCTCTCTAGCAATACTACTGCTTTGCTCATGCCAACAAGTAACACATTTAAGATCACATATACTGCTCCAGTGTAAATCTAATGCTGCGAGTTTAAACTGTGATACATCTGTATGATCTACACTGCTTTCAATGCCAAGCTCGTTATATAGATTTCGAAGACTAGCAAACTTTCCCGCGTCTGTAATATTTTCAAAACTTAAACATTTTTTGCAATTATCTGTAATACGATCCTGCAGAATATCTTCTTTTAAAGTTTTAAATTTGTCGTTAGACATTATTTCTTCGATTGTATTAGTGTTTAGGTCACCAAAAACCTTGCTACGAGTACAAGGTTTAACAGTTCCGTCCATGCCTACGTATAACAAATTCCAAGGAGCAGTACAAAAATGTTTGTTCTGTTTAAACAGTTTAAATCTTGTTTTAGGATCAAACATTATTTAATAACCATGTATAAAAGGGTGTATTATATTCAAGTTTCCACACACCATTCCATCCCCACAATAGGCTTCCTGTATAGTATACAGGCAGATCAATGTTTTGTTCCTTTTGCTGACTATACCACGGTTCAGGATATTTGGGATAATATTTTGCATTACCTAATATTTTTGTTAGATCTATATTATCTGCATATACCTTGTTTAATATTAAATGCTGTTCTGTTCTTTCATCATGATTTGTTCTCACTATTTGTAAAACATTTTCAATTTGATCAGACATTGGTAAACTAAACTCTGCAGTATACAAATCTTGTACAGATGTTTCTTCGAATACTAGTTCGTCATTATTGTAGATACTGAACTTGGGAGGATTTGAAGCAAAATAAGATTGAAGTTCAAATCTAAAATCTATTGTTTCCATTACAAACTCTCATATAAATTAAAATCTTCTTTATAAAGGTCTTCTACTTTACACTCTTCGATAAAGAAGTTGATAAGTGCAATAAGTGCAGGGTCTGCGTTCTCAGGATATAGTTCAAACGATTCGTAACCATTGTCAGTTGCCCAGTCGCTAAAGTCATCCAGTTTTATAAAATCCCAGGTAATATTTTTATAGCGTTCGCTAGCACCGGTTTGCTTTTGTAGATGCACAGGATCAATATTGTGCCAATCCTTGGGATCATCTTCCAGTGTTTCACGCAGTAGTTCTTCTGTGTACTGCCACTGTGCCATGGGCTCTTTGCCCTGTGCCGCAGCAAAGCGTTTGGTCACTGTTTGAATCTGCTTGGGCAATCTACCATTAGGATTCCTAACAAGATAGATTGCTGTTGCTTCTTCGATCTTTTTTACATCTGCATCGCCTAATTGAACAAAGCCATTTGCTTCGCCCCAACTAACAATACTGCGTCTAGCACACTTTGGACTTGTGCCAATTAGATGTTTACCGTTCCATATTACCATCGATTAGTTCTGCAATTCTCTTATAGGAGTTTTGCAGTTGCTCCTGTAGTTCTCTTACGTTATGTCGTAAAATGTCATTTTCTTTTTGTGTAGCCAACATTTGACTACGATACATTTCTGCTTCGCTTTGTGTATGATCTTCAAAAGTCATTTAGACCTCCAGTTTACCTACGCTTACCTTGCCTTCATATGCACGAGTTTGATGCCCGCCGCTTGCTTTAAAGATTGTATTATCAGGTTCTTCATCTTGAATACCCAATACATCTTTTGGATCAACTGTGCGCACTGTTTCGCCGTTGAGTTCAAATCCGCGACTCCAGCGTCCATGTGCAACCATAACATATTGTCCCACACTAACATCTTCTTGCTCGTTTCCAACAGCAATTACTTCGCCCCAGCGAGGATGAATGCCACCAGTTTTGCCATCGTCACTTAGTACAATAAGTCCACTTGCAGTTTTTTGCTCACCAAAATCCATGTTGCGTACAAGAATACCGTCACGCAATGGCTTAAAATCACCTTCAACTCTTGTAATCATTAAATTCTCCGTACGCCAGGGTTTTCTTTTTCTTGTGCTTGTGCAGATTGTTTAACATTACTAGTAGGCTTTTTTGCTGCCGCTACTGCCGCTGCTAATCCACCTGTTGGAGTTTTAGGTGCTTCTGCTGCTGTTTGCTCTGCAATTTGTTGACCTACATTTGTGCCTTTTGATGCTTCTACTACAGGCTCTTCTACACTTGCTGCTACTGTTTCAGTAGGTACTGTCATGTTTGCTACAGGAGCAGGCTCTGGCGTAGTTACCGGTGGTTCCCAGTCTTGCCAGTCATCATCTGCTTCCAGACCTGTACCTTCTGGAATAGAACCATCCTGTGGTACCATAGTATTAAGTTCGTTGTATTCGCGCATAATATCTTCGCGACTTTTAGTAATAGTGCCGTCGGGCGCAATTTCATCACCGCGAGCATTTACATTCATGTTGCCTAGTGCAGGCACAGTTTCATTATTCAATAGCAGAGCACCAAAGTCTACTTGTTGACCGCTTGATGTTCTATAAGTTTTGCCACGTTTAGGTGCCATTTCGATTCTCCTATTATATGCGTATATTATATACTTATCTTAAAAATTCTGCAATATCTAAATCGTAATAAAGACTATCTATTTTATGAACACCGATTAGATAAAGCACATAACTTGCTACACTTGATCCTCTGCCTACACCCCAAACAATGTCTTGCTCTCGCATAACATCTACGATATAAACAAGAAAACGTAATAGATCAAACATACCGCGTTCTTGATACAGCAATAGTTCTGTTCCTACACGCTGTAGTTCTGCATCTGCAGTACACAGTTTTAACAAATATTCTGCAATGTCTAACTGCTTGTATTTTTCAGGCATATGCCAATTGTTTTGATTTTGTTTGTGATATTGTTCTACATCAACGCCTATTTCATCTAATTGTGTTATAAACATGTTTAAATGAAGTGTTTTACTTGCCTTGTTAAACTGATCACCATCTTCCAAACACAAGTTAGTTACATCAAGTTTAGGATCAGCATACAGCATCTCTACTGCCTGATTCTCACTTAGTACTTGTCTACTATATTTGTCAAGCAGTATCGTCATTGTCGCCCTTTGGTGGCTTTTTAAAATCTTTCAAGTTTACTACATCTGCTTCTTTTGGCTTATCTTCGTACTGTAGTTCAATTTCATCCCAGGGATGATCTACAATTTTAAGTCCTTCGTGCAACAAAAACAGTTGCGGTGTGGGCTTGTACCAATACTTTACATATGCTTCCAAGTCTGGTTCATCTTCAAACAGTTCAAGCAAGTTTTCATTGCCGCCATCTGCCTCACTAAAGTTATGACTTACACTTCTTGCCTGATGGCTGTTAATAGTAATACTGTCTACAAAAAACACTTCTTCGCACATGCTATTGATCTTAGTGTACAAGCACATTGCAATAAGATGGTCCCAAGGATCATCTGGAAATACATGTACCTGTGCTTTAAACGGAATCTCACTTAATAGTTTGAGATTGTGACTGCCTACAAAAATACTGTTATCCAGTATCTCTTGAATATAGTATTGTACACGTTCCATTGCCTTGTTGTAAAGTTTATTTTTACTAGTATTCGGAACTAGTTGCACAGTGATATTCCAAGTGTTTGGAATAACTACATCCTCAATAATCATTGTAGTGCTAAATGTTTCGTTAAGTTCTATCATTTAAATGTCGATTAAATCGTCCCAGTTTTTGCCTTTGTCTCCGGCAGCTTCGTTTGCTTTTTCAAAACGCTCTCTGTCTCTGCGCATTGATTCTTCTCTGTAATCATTAAGCATAAGTTCTACTTGCGAAATCATGTTTGCATTACCAGTTTGATGTCCATAGATAATACGCTTTTGCAGTTCACTTTGCTTTTTCATCAAGTCTGCATCACTTAATTGTCTTAGATCAGGTGTTAGTGGATGGTTCATCTTAGTCCGTCCCTTCGCTGTTCGCAATATACATTGAACGTTGTCCAGTTTCGCCACACAAGCCAAGCACCAACCATGCTCCACATTACATTTGGAATCAGCATTAGTTTTAAACTAAAGCATAAGAGCACAGCAAATATTGCACATACCATGTGATCTTTAGAGGTCACCGTCTTGCCTGTTCTCACTGTAGTATGCATCGAAACTTCCGCCTGGATAACGTGCTTCCAGTTTGCGTACATTCTCTGCAATTACATCGTTAGGATCAATGTTAAGAGCGCGGCAACTATTAATCCAGTACCACATAATATCACCAAGTTCTCGTTTTGCATGAAATTGTGTCTCCTCGTTGAGAGGTTTCCCTTGGAAAATGCACTTCTTTACAATTTCCATAAACTCGCCACCTTCTGCACTCATGCCAACAGCACCTGTGAGTAGCAAACTTACGTTTACACCTGATTCTTCCAAGCGATCAACTGCCGCTTTCATGTCTGTGCTATTGTTAGATTCAGCAGATGTGACTGCTTCGACAAAGTCTTGATATTTGTTTAAGTCAATTTTGTTCATAGATACCTCTTGTAATAATAGTATTACATTATACAGGATATAGAGGCAAAGTCAACCGTTAAATTGCTTGTAGGACCAGTTTTTTCCAGATTGTACTACTTGAATCATATGCTGCTGTACAAACGTACAAGTTAGTTGCATCAGCACAAATGTCACCTGCTGCATCACCTGCTTGTCCAATTGCTGTAGCAGTACGCACTTCAATAGCACGATTGTTACGCAAGCAATCAATAACAGCAATACTTGAACCACTGTCATCTGTTACGAATTCAAAGATGTGTACACCAGTTCTGTCAGGAGTAATAACTCTTGCACCATCGCTACCGATGAGTTGATCTTGTCCAATGTCCACTGCACTTGGTAGTGTAATAGTGTGTGCTACACTTGCAACATTGATTTCAACACGGATTGTGCCTACTTTGCCACTTGCTGGGAAGTTACTAAATGCAAGTGTAATACTTCCACTAGTAGTTACAGTTACATAAGGACCATCTTCGTAGTCGCAGGTTACAGTTCCACTTGTTGTACCTTTAGCAATACGAGTTTCACTCATATCCTTAAATTCAAAGTCTTCAAGGACTGCGCCAGCGCCATCGTTGCTTAGTGCATCTCCTGTAAGCGCACTTTTTAAAACTGCTTTTGCTTCTAAATCAGTAATCTCTGTTTTAGCAGTGTCTAGTGCTGTTTTTAAGTTTGTAAAATTGTCACGAAATCCTTGGCTGTCATTGTCCTGACCCGCTACTGGATATGCTGTGTCAATATTAGTTGTAATAATTCCGCTTGCCATTATCTATAAACTCCGTTTGTGGAAACTGTGTATATATTTATCTTTCCGTGTAAGGCAGTCTATCAAAAGGTCCTGACTGTGTAAACTTGATAAACTTATCACCGCCATCTTTATTTGCAAATGTATCAATACTGCCAAAGAAACGTGTTCCATCACCGTCAAACTCTGTAGTTGGATCACCGAGATCAAAAGTTGTTTCCTGTGTCACAGTAAATTTGTTAGTTGTTTTGTCAAACCATTTACTAAGGTTATTGTCTAGTATAAATCTATCAATTTCAAAACTAATCTTCTTAACATCTAGACTTGCTGATTTTACTCGTTCTTCTAGTCTATACTTAATTTTAGCACTGGTGCCAGGCTTACAGAATACGATAGGTGCAGCAAGTGTCCAGCCTAGTACTGTGTCGTCTGCTTGCTTATCCTGCATCCAGTCTGGTAATACTTTACGTTCTAGTATTTGGTAACCAATGTCTGTTTTAAGTCTACTACGCATGTTCTCTATGCTATTAGGATATACATGGTAATCATTTGCTTGTGACACTAGATAATGTCCATGACTAACATCTGGCGGTGTCTGGTCCACGCTAATTGGATTTGCCCAAGTAGTTCTATTGCTGCGTACATCCTGTCTAAGTGCCGGGCTTCCGCTCAATCCTGACACAGGATCTATGCCTTGTTTATTGTCTCTTAGTTCTACATATACCACTTCATACTTTACTGTGCCGTCGGCATTAAGTGCTCTTGCTGTTTTAAATTCACCAAATCTAAATGTATTATTCCAGAAATTTTTACTCATTGCTTCTATGTAATCTGTTTCGGGCACAGGTGCAAGCCCAGCAGCAATAATTGTTCTCAACTCTGTTTGTATTCCATATGCATAATCACTTGCTCGATAAACATCTTCACTTGGAATATCATCGTTGTTTTGTATTAGATTGTCATATATGTCGCGCTGTGACTGACTAGGCAATGCACGAGCATACAAACTTTCATATGGTTTATCAGTGGTTGCATCTAATGTAATAGTAAACTTTTTGTATGTATCAATTACACCATCTGCACTGAATACTCTTGCAACAAAACTATATACTTGTTCAAATGTTGTTTCACTGGTATAAAGATTTTCTTTATCAAATGTAGTTGTTCCAGTATCAAACATCATATTTTCAAAACTTACACGACCTACTATTAAACCATCCTGGTTCAATTTCAAACCTTGGGGAAGTTGATTGGATCCTAGACTTGCTGTTCCAGTTCCAGTTCCTGTACCTGTTGCTGTAAATATTGTGCCAACTGTATTATCTGCACTTCCAACAGCGATAAAGTTAGTAGTACCACTAGTAACAATAGTATAAGTTTCTCCAACTACAAAGTTTCCTGCTACTACTTGCGTACTGCCACTCTTTAATTCATACTGCACAGGACGCCCATCACTTATTGTAGCAACTACATCCAATTGACTTTGTTCGCCTGTGTTTATTGTCATATCTCTGTCGGGCCAAGTGACTGTACTATCCACATCGCCTACTATTGTTATTGTGAAACTGGTAGCACTGCTTACATATGCAGTGTTGTCACGCTTTCTAACTTTAATACCAAAAGTAAAGTTAGTTTCAGTTGCATTAAAGTTTGGTATTGTGCCAGTTATCCAACCGCTTTGTGTATCCAAACTTAGCCCTGTTGGCAAACTTCCACTATCTAAAACATAATCTATAGTATCACCATCAAAGTCTTTGCCAACTAATTGAAAATTGAATCTATTATCATGGCTTACTCTGCCTAATCCTGTGCTTTCAGTCAGCAACGCTGGGACACGAAGATTTGTTTGACTTGCATCTAATAATTGTTCAATAGTAGCATTTGTATTTGTGCTTGCAACATTGTCTGCACTTACAATATCCATATCTGCAGTCACAGTATTTCTGCTTACTGCATAAAGACTATATGTTTTAATGTCGAATTCTTTGCTATCAGTTACTTGGGTAACCCATTCGTAATTCTTGTTTACGGCTTTTGTTCTAAAGTCCCATTCGCTCATATCAAAGTTAGTAATATCAAATCCTGGAGTCCCGTCTACGTCTGCAAACGGATCTATGTATCCACGAATTCTTCCTGTATTGCTAATTGTAATACCACTTGGGAGCTCTCCACTTTGATAACTCCAAGAGAGTACATCTTGTGGATCTGGATCTGTTGCTGTTAACTGCACATCAACAAGATCACCGTCAAAGTATGCTCCTAATGCACTCGCGGGAGTTGTATCAATCACTGGAGCATCTTGACCTGTAACTGTCATTTCAAACACACGGTCTGCTACTGTGCCATCAGAACTGGTTGCACGAACAATAAATTTACTTGTTACGTCCTGTGCAACTTCAATAGGCACACCTTGAATGTAATCGTAGTTTTTAGGATTGCCTTCGAGTATGCCATACTGTGTAACACGAATGCCAACAGGAAGCACACCTGCAAGATATGAATAGGTATCTGCATTATCTGCATTTAACTGTACTTGATAAAATTCACCTTCAACAACAGTGCCTAGGTCACCTGGTGGTGTAATCCATTCTGGAGCCGCCATGCTCTATATACTCCTCATTATAGAGTATTTATCGCTTATGACCAAGTGCTAATTGCTACACGCTTCCATACACTGGTTGCACCATCGTAGTTTGCTGTACACACATAGATGTAATCTGCATCCCAGGCAATATCGCCTTCTTGGTCACCTGCTGCACCAACAGCACTTGCAGGAGTTTTAGGATTACTTACTCTAATTCTATTAGCGTTAATATCAACTGTGCCAGTACCTGCAGGATCTAGTATAATATCGTCGTTACTTCTACTACCAGTGATGTTGTTATCGGTAATAGTAAGTCCATCAACTAGCACACTGCCAACTGTGACTGCATTAATAGTTGTTGCGCCTCTGTTGGTTACTGTTTCCAGTGTATCTGCTTCTGCTTGTAGCGCACTGTCTGCTAGAGCACCCTGTGCTGCAGTGGCATAGTTACTTGCAAGTCCATCTGCATAACCTTTGGTTGCTGCATCAGTAGCACTAGTAGGTGTTGCAACACTTTGTATTCTGTTGCTGCCCATGTCAATTGTTTGACTGCTTGATACCTGCATTGTGCCAGTAACAGTTAGAGGTCCATTGACCTGTACACGAGCAGTGCCTTGCGGATCAAGTACAATGTTACTGTTAGTTGCTAAACTGGTAACTGTATTACCACTGATTACTAGTCCGCCAACTTCTAAACTTGTGCCAATAAAGCGATCACCAAACACTGTTAGATAACGCTTGTCGCTGCTACCAATGTTGTACAAACTGTCACTGTTTGGGATTAGATCGTTTGCAAGTTCTGCATTAATTGTAATGTCATCTGTGTCAGCATCGCCAATAGTAATATTACCGCCAATAGTAACATTGCCTGTTACTGCTAGATTACCGCCCACAGTTGCATCACCGCTGGTTGTTAGCGTTGTGCCGTCAATATCCTGCGCAAAAATATCACGCCAGCGCAGTGTTAAACTACCGATGTCGTTTGTTTCTGTAACACTAGGAACTAGACTACTATCAAAGCGTCCTGTTATTGTAACTGTGTCGCCAGTAGTATCACCTAGATTTACATCACCATTTGCGTTTAGTGCGCCGCCGATGGTAACTGCGCCAGTAACATCCAAGTCGCTTGCAATAGTACTACCAATAGTAATACTACCAAATGTTGCTGCACCTGTGACTGTAAAATCACCACCAACTGATCCGTTACCTGTTACTGTTAGTGTGTCAGGTGTTAGCCCGCCAGTAACAGTGGTTGCGCCTGTTAGTGTAATAGTGCCTGTACCTTGCGGGTCAATAATAATACCACTGTTACTAGTGTCAGTACTTATGGTACTACCACTCATACTAATGTTACTAAGTGCCACACCACCTAGTTCATTATAAACTTCAGTAAAGTTATCATTGACTTTTACAAATGCAGCGCGGAGGCTATCACCTGTTCCGTCATCTTGGTTAGTACCTACATTAATAGTTTGCTTACTCATGGGTACCGCTCCTTAACTTACAGCGAACGCTGGTACTACATATGTTGTTCCATTAACTTTGATTTGGAAATATGTTGTTGGAGTTGCTGGCACTGCACTTGCTGCTCCTGCTGCCCCTACTGTTGTTTGTGCAGTAGTAACGAGGTTAACTAAACCTGTGCCAGCTGGATCAAGATCAATATCATCATTTGTTGTTTGTGTAGTGATACGGTTGTCTTCCAGCTTCAGTCTGCTGTTAACATCAATACTACCTGTTGTTGCAACATTTGTTCCATCAAAAGTAAAGCCTGCACTCATTGTAAGGTTGCCACTTGCATCACTAAACACAACTGCATTATCTGTGTGATCTGTAAGTTGCAGTTCAGCGCCAGTTGCAATAACAATGTCGCCTGTGCCGTTTGGATCTAGTGTAATGTTACCATTGGTGTTATCACTTGCAATTGTATTACCTGTAATGGTAATATTGTTGCCTGATGCCGCTGTACTGTATAGATACAGTTCATCAAAGTTGTCGTTGATTTTATCAAAGGCAGTGCGTAGCGGATCGCCTGTTCCGTCATTGGCACTACTGCCAAGATTTACTGTTTGTTTAGCCATGTATGGAGCTCCTAATTTATAGTGTATTTATAAAACGTTTTAACCTAGCCGTGTGCTAAATATTTTTATGATAATAGGTGAATCCAGAGAGCATGTTGCGTATTCTAGATGGCGACAAGGCAGACGAGAACAGTGCAATACAACTCGTAAATTGTATCATCTTCGTTGTGATTCATGTGGTGCGGAGTTTTATAGACACAGCAAGCAGTTCGATACTAGAAGTGCTGCTCATGTATGTGGCAACTGCAATCAAAAACAGTTTGCACAAAAGCAAAGTTCAGTGTTAAGACAATATAATAAGTGGGATGCTAGTAGTAGCAAGCCTATTTAGGTACTACTGCCGCCTAATGGTAAGCACTGCCATTCTACTGTATCCCAATCGCCGTCATTTGGAATCTCGCTGTAGGCAGGCAGTGTAGTTTTGCAAGATGACGCTGTATCGAATCTCTGCACTTCTTGATCCAAGCAAGTGCTGCCAATGCACACTGTTAGATATATGGCCCAAAGTGTTTCCATTATGCTGCAAAACTTTCGCCGCAGCCGCAACTTGCAGTAGCGTTAGGATTGTTAACTTTAAGATAACTGCCGCCTAGTTCGTTAACATAGTCAACTTCACAACCAATAACAAACATCTCTGCCATTTGATCTAGTACAAGTACATCTTCATGCACTGTGCCTAGACTAGTGTCATCAGTAAAGTCCCACTTGTATTGAAAGCCACTACAACCACCGCCTTCTACACTAAGGTATACATAGGGCTTGTCATGTTGCTCTAGCATGTTTGCTAGATATGTTTTAGCATTTTCAGTTATTGTTATCATCATTACTATTTAACTCAAATCCTGGCAATAAATGAGGTTTCATTATTTTTTGTAAATCATCAAATTTTGCTGCTTTTGGCGAACACAAGCCGCATAAACATCTAGATTTTGCGCATTTCATTACTGATAGACTTTTGCTATCTATCATATCAGAAGTTGTATGTATAATGTCTTGCCAGTTGTTAAGATTGCCGATAGGTCCTACAGTACCATCAAATCGCATGCGGCAATCTTTATTAACATACACGTCTCCATTATTTTGCTTGATAAACATAAAGTATTGATTAACGGTGCAATGCCAGTCTTTAAAATTAGCATAAGGTGCCCAACTTAATCTTTGTTTGTGATTATTGTTTACACATAAACTTCTGCCCCCACAACAACTTCTTCCTTTTTCTGTCAAACTGTTGCTTGAATCAAATGCCCCAGAGGCGGTTATCATTTTCTCCTGAATCTGTTTAGAGCTCGAGCTCGCCCTACTAGTGTACTCTTGTTTAAACCAAGCAAGTTGTTCGTTGTTATAAATTTGTGTGTCTATTCCTCCGTCAACTTGCCTTGCAAGGTACTTAACATCATTATCTTTACACCATTCAATTAATTCTAATAGATCAGTCCACTTAGTGTAATCACTTGACATTATTACCACCACTTTATGTCTAACATTTGCTTCTTTTATAAGCAATGTATTTTCTTTAAACTGTTGTTTTTGTTTGGGTAAAGACTCGGTATGATAACTTAGTGTAAACTCATTTATGTATGGAATTATTTCTAACATTCTTGTTTTACCAATAATAGCATTAGTAGTAGTATTAATAGTCAAAGGCCAGTCGTAACTTTTGTGTTTGTTATGAGCAGCAGCAAGTATTTCGACAATGTTAGGATGTAGTAAACTCTCTCCGCCGTAGACATTAAGCACCGCACGACGACTATATTTAGGCTTTATTTTCATGTACAAGTCTGCGTATTTGTACGCAAAATCAATAGTATCTAAACATTCATTAAGAGGAGGATGTTTTGCCAATGTCCAGTGCCCACCACTAATAGGGTCATTTACACAGTAACTACAATCTAGATTACACTTGAGTGTTACTTCCCAATCAATAAGAAAATCAATACGATTTTTTGGATCGATTGCTGGCTCAACACTGTTTATCATTATAACTCCTTAAGTATTTGGAGCGGGTAAGGAGAATCGAACTCCTATCATTAGCTTGGAAGGCTAAGGTCTTACCATTACACAATACCCGCATATAAAAATGCAAGCAGTTTTACAACCTGCTCAGGTTACCTGGGCACCATTCATTCAGTTATTTTACCAGCAGAATGAAACGCTGGACCGTGTTAGTGGTGGAGATTAAGAGATTCGAACTCTTGACCCTCGCCTTGCAAAGGCGATGCTCTCCCGCTGAGCTAAACCCCCTAATATTTTTAAGGACGGTCTTTAGTAAATGGACCATCATCTAGGCTGCTGATAGCCTCTGACTTGTTGTCTGCTTCAAACATTAGATTAAGACTTTCAAACTTCTTGCTATCCCAATCTTCGTTTGAACGCAACTGCACATCAGTTGCACCGCTTTCAAGTGCAAGTTTGAACGCTGCTATTCCTGCGTCGATGTCTGTTGTATAAACGTCTACTGATACACGCATTTTTATTTCCTTCTCTACTTGATCAAAATTGGCGGACAGTGTAGGATTCGAACCCACGGAACGCTCACACGTTCAAGAGATTAGTAATCTCCCGCTTTCGACCACTCAGCCAACTGCCCTATAATTTTATGAAGTTACAAAGTTTGTCGCTTCATAGTGCGCTGAAATAGCACGATTATTGATCGCTTGTTTTGCAATCTCTCTATCACAATCTGAGACACGCATAACAAATTTAATACTTTGTTCAGTGCTAAGATTCATACTAGAGGCTTCTTGTACTGCATATTCAATTTCATTTTTCATCGTGTTCTCCCTTTATTGTCTTTACAGTATACTACCATATAAGGGGAGTGTCAACTATTTTTTAGTGTAATTGGCAAAACTTTCTGTGTCTACGCCGTATTGTTCTACCCAATCCAGTTGATCCACAAAATCTTCATCATAGTCATTCTTTAAGATTTCTCTGCATGCTTCACAACCACAAACTTTTAGTTGTGTGTATCCGTCAAGTTCATAGAAGTTATCTGGTAGTTGTTTCAATTGATTAATCCTTTACTAGTCTATTGCACACTAACTTCTTACCAGTAGGCGGATCAATAGTAATTGCTGGAACTCCGGGTGTTACTTGACGACAAGGAATTTCTTTCCACTTGTAGCCTTCTGCACGTTGTTTTTCAACTGTGCGCCAAAATTCCATTGTTTGTGCATTGCAAGCACCAAGTACTAGTGCCGATACTAAAATTAAATATTTCATTGATTACTCCTCTCTAGGAGTATTTATAAGATGGTGCCTCTGGAGGGACTCGAACCCCCACGCTTTCGCAACGGTACCTAAAACCGTCGTGTATACCAATTTCACCACAGAGGCATATATTAAACTTGTTCGCCAGTTTTGCGAACTTCTTGTATTAGTTCTTGAACTTGTTCCTCAGTTAAACAAACAAGTGTATGCCCAGTTTGATTAGGATAAAGTTTCATAACATCATCTCTCACTGCCATACTACTCTGATAAAACTTTTCACAAAGTTCTTTGGTCATAAATGGTTCTTGCATTCGTGTATAGTAGTTGTCTCCTGCTATATATACAATTGCAACTATGAACCACATCATCATTTGAAATACTTATCTAACATTTCTAACACATCATCGTATTTTGCAATTTCCATAACTTCCATTTCTATTGCTTCAATGATGTCAGGATGTTCGCCGATACCTGTTGTTGAATTTAGATATACTTCTACATTTGCTTTGTGCTTTGCTACATGACCTTCTGCATGTTTACGCAATGCATCTAATAAAATTTCACGCATTGTATTCTCCTATGTTAACAAATTATTTAACGTTTCTCTACTTGCTTTAAGAACTTTATCTGATGTTTCATTCCACCAATTAAAGTTATTTTTAAATCTATAACTGTTTTTAATCCATAAATTTTTAGTAATATCTCGATTGGTTAATAATATTCGGTTGTCATCTATTAGTTTTTGCATGCGCAATACAGGATCATCTTCGCGATCATAAGAATGATTAACTATGTCATCGAACACATCAAAGCCCTGTTGTCTGAGCCAGTCGACTGTGCCTTTTCCAGCAATAAAAATAGGAAAGTTGCCGCCTAATTGGCTATTCAATAGTTTTTCACAAATGCATGGAAGACTATAATCATATATGGTAAAATTTACAAATTCTACAAAACTGTTTTGATAAAAAGGTACAAGATTATTCTCATAATTGTGTAGATTGTCATAGTAGATTGCGACAGGTGCGAGCTGGTCGTAGGGTGCATATGCATCTACTGTTACTGAAAAAATGCCGTCACCGCGTTTTGCTCTTGTCCATCCTTTTAACATTCGTTTTTTAAAACTATTATGTTCAGAAAACTCCCAAGATACCACATTTAAAATATCTAAATTGTTGTTTGATTGAGACAAGTGCCACGGAAGCAGTGGTGCAGTTATAACACAATCTTGATCTAGCCCAATACCTAGCATATAACTTAATGAGCATAACCGATGAGTACGAGGCATACGGTTTAAACTAATGCCTATTTTTTCACTATCAAAATTTTTGTCTAGCAAGTAGTTTGTGTCTTTATACTTGTTAGCTGCGTCAACACTAAGAAAATTATAGAAGATCCAATGTGTATTAGCAGGCCACTGTGCAAGGTCTGGCCAGCCTGGGTATTCAGTAAGTATGTAAAATGTTTTTTCTGGATGCCCATTAAAAATTTTAAAAAATACATCTAATCCATTTTCGGGCGGCTGATCTGCATAATAAATTACAACCTGCTTGTTTTCAACTAGATTGCATACTAGATCAATTTCACATTCATCAATTACAAAAAGATCTACATTTGTATATTTGGATGCAAAATCTTTAAACTCATGCTGTGCAAATGCACTGGACTGCCTATCATTTATTTCTTGACTAAAATAATACACGATTTACCTAGATTATGCGAATGGTGCTGGCAGCAAGATTCGAACTCGCGGCCTGATGATTACAAATCAACTGCTCTACCAACTGAGCTATGCCAGCATATAAATGTTATTCGCCTCTTTTGTCTTTGAGTTCTTTTATTCTAGTATCAAACCAACTCTTGACAATGCTTGCTTCGTTATCGCCGATGTTCCAGCGTTCTTTAAAATCTATTACTTCAAGATCATAAAGTTCTCTTTGAAGATGAACAAGTAATCCATGTTCTACACTGTCTAGACTCATTGAAACCTCTTTAATAAAAAAATATTTATTAGAAAGTAAAAGAGGATACCCACTTAGTGAATATCCTCTTTTAAGATTTTTACTTACCTGCTAGTGCGCGGTAACCAGCAGCAATAACTGCCCGTGATGGTGAACCCAAACGATACTTGGTCTTTACACGACCTTTGGTATCTTTATGCTCATTAGCATAGATAGGATAACCTTTCATGCGCAGTGCTGATACAGTTGCACGAGCATTACCAACGCCAAAGCGAGCTTGGATTTGTTTTGCAGTCAATTCCTGACCAGTTGAAAGTACTTCAAGTACACGATCTTGTTTAGTCATATCATATTCCCTTTTCTAAATTGTGGAGCACCTGCTCCTTTAAGTTATGCGCACATTATATACGCATTTAAAGTCAGTGTCAATAAAAAAGACAGCCTTCTATCATCTAAGTTTGTAAGGCTATCTTTTTAAACTTTTGTTAGTGTGTATTTGACCCAGGACCTTTCTGGCGGATGCAGATTTGTCTTCTTACATCCAATTACGCCGCAATCTTTAAGGTCCGGCGCTGACCTTCCAAGTTGATCTCG
>Ga0206131_10003488_pt1 | contig 18034 bp, 4 predicted proteins | sample Helgoland_Spring_FD_148636 | JGI IMG/M metagenome (GOLD analysis project Ga0206131, IMG submission 148636) | Pelagic subsurface seawater microbial communities from Kabeltonne, Helgoland, North Sea - Helgoland_Spring_Bloom_20160517_1 | ecosystem: Environmental > Aquatic > Marine > Epipelagic ...
TAAACAAAGATTATTTGAGTATAATTAGGTTAGTGAATGATAAATCATATTCAACTGAATATTTTAAAAAATATGTTAATGTAGATGATGATGAAAAAATACCAAAAATCAAACTAAATGGAGAATATATTAATAAAATATATGATGATATAATCGACAATGACAATTTATTAGAGCATGCTAAAAATCAGGAAGAAAAGCAACTCAGTTTTGAAAATAAGATAGATGAAATTAGAAAGAAAAAAATTCTAGAATATGCCAGAGAATGTCTGAAAGTATTATGTAATTATAAAAAAATATTTGTATGTAATGGATTAAGTATAGGAGTACAAGATTTTAATTTAAATGATGATAGACTAATTATTCAATATACTGAAAACGTTCCATATACAAGTGATAATTTAGAAATTAAAACTAATTTTATAAAGATAAACAAATCAATTATAGAAGATGATGCTAAATTAGGAATTTTCAAAAAAAAATTCAGTGATTTTACTGATATTGAAGATGATATTGGATTAGTCAAAGAAGATGATATTACAGTAAAAAAATTTATTTATATGGATGAAAAGATTGAAGAAAAATATAAAATTTATTTAGAATATCAAAAATTTGTTGATGAAAATAAAATATTAGAGAACGGTGCTTGCCTCATTAAAAATAAATCTAACATATTAACTAGATTTAAGGATAATTATAAATTTGACAATAAAATAATAAAAGACAATAAAAGAGATTATCAAAGATTAGACAATGAAAATCACAAATACTTTTATACATTTGAAGGTGGAAAAGATGTAAATTATAATAAATATTTCCAAATTAGAAGCGGAAGTATGTCAGGAAAACAAAACATTTTTGGAATATTGGATTTCATAGGTGATGTTAATAATATATTAGATGAAGAAAAAAAACATATGTTTCATAAGAGACCTATATTTTTTATGTTATTTGCGGAACCATCAGAAGAAGATAGAGAAAATAATTATAATTTAAATGAAGAAGATTATGGACCTGTTTATTTAAAATTAGAATTTGACAAAATTTATGATTTAGTTCCAAGTATAAAATTTGATCATCCGGGAATGAGTTTATATAATTGGTTTAGTAGTAATACTAATTTTGCAAATAGAAGAGAATGGTTTGAATTTTATGACGTGATGAAAAGTAAAGGTATATATTTACCTAATCCAAGTGGTAATTTTGTAAAAGATGGTAGAAATTTTGATATTATTTACAAAGAAATAATAAATGCCATCAAAGAAGATAAATTTATTGGGGAGAATAATTTATTTTCTTTTAAACAGGAACAAAAATTATTAGAGTTAAAAAAAGAAAAAATTTATAATACAGAAATAGATAAGTTATGTCCTAATCTCAATATCTTTAGAGAATTCGGTATGCAGGAAGGATTATGTTACATAGAAATTATATTCGAACCAGATAATAATCAAGTAGAAGAATCAGATGTTATGTATTTAGGTTTAGATAAAGAACCTGAATTTTTAAATGGACAATCTGATTATAAAGGTTCATTGCGAAGGGAAGAAATTAATAATAAAAATATTTATCCTAGTAAAGAAGACGATAATAAAAATCATTTCCATTATTTACGTGATAAAAAAAAAAAAGAAATAGCGCAGAAATCCTCAATTGAAAATATAATATACAAATGGAATATTAAAAGAGTTTCCAATTTTAAAGAATATTTATCATTAGTTACAGGAGATGTTAGATTAGAAGATAATGCTCGTGATAGAGTTCGTGGTTTATATGAAATAGATCCTAAATTTATGGATGAAGAATATTTAAAATATATAAAACAGAAAAAAAAAGAAAATCCATTTTTAAAAGAAATTGATAAAGTTATTGAAATGGCGGAGAAAAATATTAAGGGATATAGAAGAGATGAAGTTAACAGTGCTCCAAATCCAGTATCTGCTGCTCATATATATCCTTTCTTTGTGATATATAAAACTGTTGATTATTATGGTAATCCATGTTTAGAAGGTGCTAAAAATTCAGAAAAGTTATTTTTAACAAATAGAATTAACAAATCACATATAGTTAATGAAAATAATACTGATGTGGATTATTCAAAATTAGATGGATTTCCATTTATCAAAGAAGAATTCCTATCTTTTACAGGTATGGGAAATGATATCCAATTTTTTGGATCTAAGATAGGAGGTATTACTTCAATTGAACCAAAAAAATTCTGTAACACTGTAAAACCTTTACCAATTGATGATTGTAAAATGGATTTATGTTTCCCTAAAAAACTAGGATTGGTTAGATTAGATGGTTCTGCCAAATGTGCCATTCAGGACTCAGAAATAAAACAAAAACCTGAAACACCTAATTCAGTTGAAATAATAGGTAATGTTCCAGAGAATGCGTGTGATTTATTTAAGTTAAAAGGTAATAAAAAATTTTATTATAGATTAGGTAGAATATTTGAATATAATAGAGATGGAAAAATACAGGTTCCTAATATGTATACTATTAAAAATTTATATAATAATACATATTTTTATGCCACAGATGATAAAATAGAATTTAGGGATCAATTAATAATGTCGGATGAAAAATTTAAATTTGAGAGTGAAGTTAAATCTGATAGTTATGGAACATATTATCTTTTTAAACCTAAAGGTAAAAAAAAATATATAACTAGGAAAGTGAATTTATTTGATAGAGAGTTTGAAGAATGGAATTTAGAAGGTTCCAAAGAAGATGTTAAAAGAAATTTAATTAACGAAAATAATAATTTGCGTGAGAGTGATCCTGATTATTATAGTCAAAAATTCTCTGTTCCACAGGAATTAATGATTAATATGGCCACACAGGATAGTTCTAGTTCACCAGAAACAGATATTTTAATTGAAGAACAAGTGAAAGCAGAATCAATTAGATGTCAAACTTCACCAGAATTATGTGAAGGTGATAAAAATTTCAAGGCATCTATGACACCTAGAGAAGAAAGAAAATTCCTTAACAAACAATTGAAAGATATACAGTCAATGATGAATAAGATAAACCAAGTTCCTTCGGCATTTTATGAACCACCTGATATGAAGGAACTTGCTAAATTTATCAAAAAATTAAATCAAGAAATACCTAAAATGAACACATTAACTAAAGTAAATATGAAAGCAAATCAATATTTACTAGAATTAGATGAAAAACTAAAAAAAGAAGAAAAACAAGTACTATTAAAAGAACAAGAAAAAAAAATATTGGCAGATAGTAATAATATGCAAAATAATAGTTTTGATACACCTGAAACAGTTTTAAATTCTACTATGGCAGCTTTAAGAAGTAAACTTAGAAATGAAGCCAGAAAAGACCCTCCTAAATGCTATAATATTGAAACTTTTGATAATCCATATAGAAATCCTTATATAAAAAACAATGGAGAGAAGAATGTGGATTTGAATAAACATATTAGTGATATGTATTCAGGTTATGTTGAAAATAAGATGAAATCAACCAAAGATACTGTCGCAGGTATGCAGGAACAGGTGGCTAAAAATTTACAGAAGATTAGTAAGTTGTCAAATAGTACTAAATTAGAAGGAAACACTAAGCAGATATTACTAAGTGATAAAATTAATAATGATAATAAATTAAACCAAGATATCTATAAAATTAAAAACATTGGACAGCAAGAGAGAATAGTAAATATTTCTAAAAAATTAGAAGAAATTGAAAAAATAAAATCTGAAATGAATGAAGATGATTTTAAAACTAAAAAAATGGAAAATCAAGACCAATTTAATAGTTTAATTAGTAGAGTTGATGGTAAACCTATGAATATATATAGTATTAGAAATGATGAAATATCGGGAAGCCCCGCAGATAGTGAAGCAAATAAAAAATTATTATTTGTTAATGATGGATGCCTAAATTATGAAAACTTAAATATTGATACTCAACATTGTATGATAGGTAATAATAATCAAATGTTTAATTTACATAGAGTAGAAGATATGGAAGATATGAAAAAGTATAATATTAAAAACCAACATAAAGGTATGGAAAGACCGTTTTCAATAATTAAAAGTAATGATGGTAAATGTCTTCATAAAGAAAATGAACAATTGAGTTTTAGAAATTGTGATAATATCAAGAACCAATATTGGGATTACTCTAGTATAACTGGGCCTAATAATTAATTTTTATATAACTTATCTTTTTAATTTTATAACCTTTAATAAAAAGGTTATAAAATTAAATATTTTTTCTAAATATATTATAATATATTTAATATGAAATTCCCTAAATTAAAAAACAAGAAGGTAATGATAATTTTATTCTTTGTGGGAATATTATTACTCTACTTACTTTATAGAAAGTGGAAAAAGAATAAAATCACTGAAAAATTTGAAGAAAGAGATATTTGCATAAGTGATAAAAATGATATTCGACAGTTTTTACAAGATTTGAGTTGGAATGAAAACCCTGATGATATAAAAGACCTTTTTGAATTTCCTTCGGGAAAAAATAATATTGATACAATATTTGGAAACCCTACAATATCAAACACATATTTTTACGATTCTATAAATTTACAATTATTAGAAAGTTATAATTATAAACAAACAGATATCAATTATTTCCCCCTAAGTCCTACAGGTGTTATATTTGATACTCAGAATGATGATATTATAATTTTCGATATATTTAGATTAAGAAGATTTCAATATAGATTAAACAGAAATAATTTCACGAATGATTTAACAAAACTAAATTTTTCCATAAAAAACAATTTTAATGATGAAACACAAATAGGGAAACCTAAAAATATTGAAGTGTTAAGCACCTTTGAAAATAACAGAAATTTATTTTTTATTTACTTACTAATATACGTAATTGAAACATCTGACCCTAATAAAAAAAGAGTAGAAAATTTAAGTTATAAGATTAATAATCCAAATCCAAACCCAAAACTAAATTATCTTGTTTTAAAAGATAGTTTTGCTGAATTAGGAAAATCAACTGATGAAGAATTATTGGCAATCAATGAAAACATAGATTTCCAAAAAGATAATACAAATAAAATAAAGGTAATATTTGATGATTTAAAAGATATAGTAGATGTCGATATCATTGAAAAAGTAACTGGTCAAAAAGGTGAATTAAATATGACAGTTCCGGAATTAGTTACAGAAATAAAAAAACTCAAAAATGAACTGGATAAATATTACGAATTTAAAAAATGTAGAAATAATACATTGTTAGGTAATGATGATGATAGAAAAAATATATGTAAAATAAAATACCAAGATGATTTACCTAAATATAATTTAGGTGAACAAGGAAAGGGAATTGAAAGTTTAAATTATGATTTAGCCGATCCAAATGGTGAAGAAATTGATACAAATTACAGAAAACGTGCACCATTATTTAATAATAAAATTAATCCAATGAGTAATTCTTGGAATGAACCTCAATATAATGGTAAATTTCAACCTATATTATCTTTCAGAGACAAAAGAACTTTAATTACAAAAGATACACAACATACTGATGCCATGACAAATAATAGTGATAATAAAACATTTAACAATGAAGGCATGGAAGGTTTAAATCTTAATTTTAATGATAAAATGTTAAAAGAAAAATTTACTAATTATGAACCAAATAATGTTACTATTAGTCTTGGAACAGAAACTAAAGGTTATTTTATAATACCTGATGAATTAGATTCAGTTGGTGTAAAAATGTGTATAGAAGAAGAAAAAAGAATTATATTTGTTCCAGATACCATGAATAATAGAATTCAAGTATTTGATATAAGAAAAGGTGGAGATTTTGACTATAATAATCAATTTGGAAATTTAGATTTTACTACTTATCGTTCATTACCAACTTATCAAGGAGAAGAAGTTACAGAAGGTATTATACCTCTTAGAAATACTTCCGTTATGTATGAACCAATACACAATACAGAAATATTTGGTGAACACCTATTATCTGAATCACCAGCGCGTTGTGAAACTATTTGTAAATATGATAATGAAGGTATATATAATGGACCAAAAAATTTATTTAAACAAGGTGAAGAACCTGTAAATAGAAGTGAATGCTACGCCGAATTGAAAAAAAGATTACAAAGTGAAGGTCCTCAAGTATTGAGACACACTGAAGAATCAACTAGAAGTCATAATATTGATGAGTATTATAATGATGAAAGTAGAAAAAAATTAGAATTAAATGAAAAATATAATTATTCAGGTTGTGAAACAAACTTCTCCGATAGGAGAGTTAATTTTCATAATAAACAAATTGAAGAAGGTAAACAAAATTATAAATATATAAAAGAAGGTGAATATTATGATTTAGGTGAAAAAAATAAAAAATATATTAAAAAGGGACACTTTTACAGTCTACAAAACGAATATGAAAGAGTAAAGATATATTTAAAAAAAGATGATTTGAAAGTTGCTTCATATTTAAATGAATATAATTTAGTAGATGGAGCAGAAGTATGTATTGGAAAATTTGATACTAACAATTGTAATAAAGCACAAGACCCCTATGATGGTGTTAAAGAATGTTCTGTAGCATATAGAAAATTTTTATTAAAAAACATTTATGAAACAAATAATGGACAAAAATATGGTCAATTATTTAGACCTAAATCTATAACTTTCGATAAGAATTCCAGATGTTTTTATGTGGTGGATTCATATCATCATTGCGTTCAATGTTTTACATATAATAAAGAAACTAAAAAATATGAGTCCAAAGATAAGAAATTAAATGATAGAGAATATTTTTGTTATGATAAAGATTGGAATTATAATTTAGACTATCATACATCACCCGTATATTCACTTGGTCTTAGACAACAAGTTATTCAGAAAAGTAATTTCGAAAGAAAAGAGGATATTGATAGACAAAAAGGTGAATTTCCAAATCCGGATGGATTGAAAGGAGATTTTTCTACTCCTGAATCTAAAATATCAGATGAATGGTGTGAAAAATATTCTGAACGTAGCGGAGAAGTAAAATTATATAGATGGGTTAGTGGTTCTACCAAATATGGAAATAAATCATTTGAGACAAAAAAACCTGATTATGGAAGTATAGGTAGAGAAGAAAATCAGGAAAGAATTAACCATGATTATTTCTTTTATACAAATTTAGTAGTTAAAAATAAAAAACAAACAACTAATGAAAAAGAGGCAATTGATTTTCCAGGTGTGGGAGAATTTTTATATCCATCTGATGTTATTTTTATAGATAGATATTATTCAGCAATTAATGTAGATTTATTAATGGTCGCAGATACAGGTAATAATAGAGTTTCTATTTTTAAAAAATACAATTTATCAAAATCTAGCGATGATCATAGATTTAGGTTTTATAGATTTTTAGGAGACACTGACACTGATAAATATAATATGTTAGAAAACCCAATTGGTATAACATTTAGTAAAGTAAATGGTTATGTTTATGTTTTAGAAGGTAATATGTTCAATTATACTAATAATTATCAAAATGATCAAAAAATTAAAATTTTTAGACCTGAAAAAAATAAAGAAGAAGTAGAGTATATTTATGACAAAACAATAGATTTAAATGATATTGATAAAGGTAAAAGACAGAAAGATATAAGAATAACAAAAATAGAAGTAGATGACAGAGGATTTATATTACTAACTGATATAAATAATAATAAGGTTCATATTTTAAAAGAAAAAATAGATACACCTTTAGAATTTGATAAATCTGATACTAGAGTTTTGAATAAAGTAAAATTTACTTTGGTAGATAGGCAAAAAACTAATGTAAATGATGGTATTAAAGATATTAGAAGTTATAATAGATTTAGAATACTCGTACACAGATGGAATATTTCAAAACAGGAAGATAATATATTAATGTCAAAAGAATTTGTATATGATTATTTTAAGAATAAGGACAAAGAAGCAAAAGATGAATTTTTTACTTTTGAAGATAAATACGAAGAAGATTTATATAGAGATGGATACTGGGAAATGAATAAAGAATATGGAGAGCCTTATATCATAGATGCTCAAAAATTAAAAGGTTTAATTAAAAAAACTCCAGATAAATCTTTACCAATAAAAGATATTCAAAATTTAGAAGTTAAAAAAAGAATAGGTAATAAAGAAAATGTAAATTATGGTTTAGAAGATTGGAAAGGAAAACCTTTGAAACCAAATTCTAGTTATTTTTATCAATTGTATAAATTTAACTATACCAATTTAGAAGAAATTAGTAGTGAAAATTTTGAACCAGTAGTTCATATACCTCCGCTAGGTATTCCTTCCGATAAAATTTTATTTCAAAATAATGTTTCAAATAATCAAAATACAATAAAAATAGATGTAGATTATGATTCGATTAGTAAATTACATAAAGAAACTTCAAAATATAATCCTTTATGTCTTTATATTTTAAGAAGAAATCATAATAGAACACGACAAGGATTATTGAGATACCTAAATCTTTACAGGAATAATATGATACAATTATTTGTTCCAATAAAATCCAAATATATTTTCAATATTCATTCCAAACCTAAATTCGGTAAATTATATATTTTAAATTTAAATGAAGAAGGTGACCCATTGGAAATGAGAAATAATAAAGATAAATATTTACTTGAACCAACCGGAGAAGATAAATTAAAATACATGGATAGTAATTTTATTATCTTTTATAGTGCGGAAGGAGGAAATTTAGATCAAAATGGATATATCCTACCTACTTCTGAACAATTGGGAATGGATACAATTGATGACTTCTTTACATTAGGAGACGATCCAAATGATCCTCATACTAAGATAAAATATCATGTTAAAATTGATATTTCACAGACAAGAGATAATGCCATAATTTTAGACGATAATACGAAGATTGAAAACATGTTATTACATTACCGGAAAGATAGAATGAAACGCGACGAAACACAATTAGAATTAGTAATGAAGGAACCAATCGCCAAAAAAATAAAAAGAAAATTTAGGAATTCTATAGTTAGATATAATGATTCTGGTATTGTTAAAGATGGTGAAAAAATACCATTACCTTTAAATAGAACAATCGAATATAATATTCTAGTAGGTAATCCTCATAAATTAAATCCGTGTTGTAACTCTAAATTTTTCACAACTAGACCAGAAAAACCATATATTAAAGATATATCACTTGTTACAGTGACACAGGGCAATGAGAAAAAGTCAAAAATAAAGATTGAATGGTATTATACTCAAAATATGAACTTATACTGGCCAGTAAATTTCTTAATTTTAAGAATACCAAAAGCCGACTCAGGACCAGGTATAAAACCTTATGAATTAGTATTAGATTATACAAAAGGAAGTAAAAACACTAGTGATATAAATTTTACAATTCAAAAAAATCAGGTGAGTGTTAAAATGGGTGGGAAACATACATTCGAAAAATCATACGATTTAAACGGTAACAGAAAATACAAAGTAAAATTCCCTCCATTTGATAAACTCGAAAAACCTAAAGAATTAACTATTAATGGTGAAAAATTTGTTTGGACTTCTGAAAATAGGTATCATATTTTCGAAGGAGAGAGAATTACTATAAAAATAGAATTAGATGGTAATGAAAATGTGTATTTAGGTACAGCAGTTGTAGAAGAATACACAGATGAAAATGATAATAATTTAGAAATAACTCCGGGACCGGAAATTTCTCCCGATAATACCAAGGAATTAGAGGATTTAAGAAAAGAACAAATTCAAAATTATAAAAATGAGCAATCGGAACAATTTAATCAAAATTTAATTAGGGCGGTTGAAGCATATCGTCAAGCCAATAGAATAGGTTTTTATTTTAATTTACAAGATGATTATAATGGAAGATATAGAAGTGTTACCGATAATTATAGTGGTAAGAGTGGGCAATTATATTACTATTTAAATTCTTTGGATACACAACAGTTATATAATATATTAAATGAATTACATGATAAGATAAAAATATATCATGGGGAGGCGACTATGGGAATTGATGGTCCAAATGGTATGTTACGTTCAGGAGGGAAAGATACCATAATTGAAAAAATTAGACATTTATCATTTGAATTAAGACAAGCAACTTTAATGGAAAATAAAGCATTAGGAATAACTTGTCAGAATAGAGATTTAAATGACATAATACAAGAAGAAGGATTACAGGGTTCTATAAAATGTATGCAGAATGAAATGGCGGATGAAAATGATTTAATTGATAAATTAAATGAAAAGTTTAAAAACTTAGATATAGTAAAGATTGTGGATGAATATAATATAACAGATCAACCAGAAATAAAACAGAAATCATCTGCACAAGTTTTAGTTCCATTTGATAATTTGAATGATTTACTACTGCAGTTTAAAGATTTAGATAGTCAAGTATTATTAGTTGATATTGTAAACAGAAAATATATATTTTCAAATATACCAGTTGAAATAGCAGATAAGGATGTAAAGAAAGAAAATTTGATTCTATTTGAAAAGAAAGTAGAAGGTTTTACTGGTAAATATAATATTGAAAATTTTAGCAGTGATAGAAGTAAGATTTACTTGTTATATAGTGGTAATACTGAATTGGTAAAAAAAACAGAAAATCCAGTAACTTTTAATACATTGGTAAAAAAAACAGAAAATCCAGTAACTTTTAATACAGATGGTAGTGTTAACTATAATGATATGAAGAATAATAAATACCATATATCATTTCCATTTGATTATGTAACCAAAACATTTAGTTTTAAACATAATGATAGAAATACATTATCGAAAATTTATTTTATATTTCATAATGATGGAGGGGATAGAGATGTTGAATTTTTTTATATTAAATTAAATGATAAAATAATAAGCGGTAGCAACTTGATCTTTAAACATTTAAACAAGTATCCTAATGGATCAAAATCAGACAAAGGTTATAGAGAAAAAAAACTTTATTGGGGCGGTTTGTATGAAGTATACTTAAATTTACTTTTAAAAAAAGGAGATAATAAGTTAGAAATTAAAGCAAGGAACGATAATAATGATGGAAGTGTTGAGGTTAGTTTTTGGTTAGAACTAACAGATAATTATTACTACAAAATTTCAAAGAAAGTATTACTCGAACCCCAAATACCAAAGTTAAGAATGGGTATTGATATTGATAGTCCAAAAGAATTCTGGAGGTGTACAGAAGAATGTAACAAAGTTCCGAAGTGTATATCAAATACTGATTCTAATTGTTGTAATGCCGTGAGTTTCGATAAAGATAATAATAATTGTAAACTTATTAAACATTTCTCAGAAAATGATATAGGAAATGTTGATAAGACATCGGTTAATTGGGACTTTCACATCAAGATGGCAAATATATATGAAAGGACATCTACACACAAAGATTTAATAATTAATGAACTATTAGTTCAAAATAATGATGATAGACAACAGTGGATGAAAGACGCAAATATTATTAAATGGGATTATTTTTCAGATAGTTCGTATGAAAGTATATCTGATCCACAAACAGAAATAAATTTTAAAATTAAGCATACATCTATTGAGAATAGTTATGCTTTAAAATATATAGTATTCCGTATTTCATATAATTATCAAACAATTTATAATCTAAAAAAAGACAATATAAAAATTAGATTAAACGGCGATGATAAAAAATTAAGTATTAAGAGGATTATTAAATATGATTATTTAAATAATTCAACCGATATATTATATGATTTTAATTTTAAAGAGTTAAAAAACAAAAGTTTATATTATATTGAAATTGATGATTATATATTTTTTGAGAAAGATAAAGACTATGAATTTATAATAGATAATATAGTAATTGAAAAACACGCAAGACATTTATTATCACTAAAATTTATGAAATTTAATTTAGATTATTTAATGAGGAGTAATTCTTGTTTGATTGATAATACAAAATTTAACACTTATGAAATGAAAACATATAATACTAATAAGGGAACTGTTCATAATATAGATAATATTTGTGACTTAATTAATCCTATAAATACTGAGAATTTAGAAATAATAAGATCTGGTTTACTTGTATATGATTATAAAAATAAGAATTATAAATTAATAAATAAAAAAGATTTACGTGAACCTATGGAGTTCGTTGAAGACAAAAGTAGTTTTATTTTTGAACCTAATTATAGTGCGAAGGATTTATTTAAGCATAAATCATTTCAAGATTTGGAAAAAATTAGTATAACAAACGATGGAAGAGAATTTATAACAATAGGAAATAATGATTATTATATACAATATAATAAATCTTTAAATTCGGGAACATCTGCAACAGTAAATAATAGTGAATATCAAAATATATTTGATGATACGAACAATATGATTTCTTATAATATATTTGATAGTACCTCAATTAAATCAAAAATAGATATTAAGTCAGAGAAAGACATAACTGATAATATAAAATCTGATATTAACTCAATATTTTTTATAAAAATAACGAATAAAGAAGCAATTTCGAATATTGAAAAGGATATTGAAGTCTTGGAAGAAAATATTGGAAAAATAGACATAAATTTATTAGAAAAAATAAAAAATAAAGAAGAAAAAATAAATATATTAAAAGAAGAAGAGGAAAATACGCAGGAATTATTAGAATTACTAAAAGAAATAAAAACCTTATATGAAAAAAATAATATTTCTAATGAAATTAAGAATAAAATAAATAATTTAGAAGAACAAATAATTAAATTAATAAGAGATAACCTTCCTGAATTAACTCAATATTTTTCTGTGAATAAGAATTCAAATAATATAAATAAATTTAATATTGAAAAATTAGAATTATTAATTGAATTAAAAGAAAAAAAGATATTAATAAAAAAACAAAAAATAATAGATAATTATAATCTACAAGAATTTACTGGAAAATATGTGATTGAAGGTTTCGAAGATTTAAATAATGTGCCAATCAAAGAAATTATAAATGAAATTAATAGTATAAAATCTAATCTTGAAAATTTGGTATCAGAACCAGTAGAACAGATTGAAATTCCTGAAATAATAGATAATAATGATTTAATATCAACCAGTGAAAAAGAAAAAAAAGATTTCCTTGAAAATATAGTAACAAATAAAGAAGAAAAATTTGTAAAAACAATTTCAGAAAAAATAGATATAGAAAATGATTTAAGTATAATAGACTCCTCTTCTAAAGAAATTCAAACAACTGATTACCAGTTATATATTGAAAGATTTGTAAATGATGAAATGGAAGGTATTCGTAATTTGATTATAGATACGGTTAATGAAAAAGTAATTTTTGTAAAAAAAATAATAACAATTGGTGAAAAAAATAATATAGAAAAAATAGGTTCAACTTGTATTTGGAAAAAAGGTGAAAAAAGATATTTTGCTAGGAAAGTAAAAAACTATCAAATTTTAAATGGAAACCTTACAAAACCTGTTCTCCAGATTGAAAATAATAAATTAAGCGAATCCAATAATAAAACAATTTTAGAAAATTATGCTATCCAACCTACATTATCTTCCCTTGCTGCTGAAAAAAATATATCAGCTGATAAATTATTTAATGATGATACTAAGGATAAAAATCATATGTATACTCTTCATACACACTATATTGATTTAGATACAAAAGACAAAAAAGAATATGGTTACAAGATAGGTTGTTATCAAGTAGGTCATAACTTAAATAATACTCAAAAAAGAAAATTCCTAGGAATTGTAAGAAATAGTCCAGAATCAGAATTAGGATATGGGGAAGTATATAGTGATATGAGATTTTTAGGACAAGGTGGAGAATTAGAACAAGAAAATAATGAACCGATTAGTTTCTTATCTGAAATTCCCAAACAAGCAGAAGAAGTAGTAGAACCTGTCATTAAATATTTCGAACCAAAAGAAGGTAATCAACATACAGTTGTAAGAATTGTAGGTAATGGATTAGATAAATTAGAGTACATTTGTTTTAGAGACGTAAAAGTAAAAATACTTAAAAAACAAAAGAGAATTATTGTTGAAAATGGAGAAAAAGTTTCATACCAAGAATACATAGTAAAACCACCTACATTAAAAGAATTAGATAGAGAGTGTTGGCAGAGTTATGAACCATATAAAGTATTAGTATGGGGATATTTTAAAGGAACTGGTAAACAAATTAGAAGTAGTGAAACACAAAACCCAGAATCAAAAATGTATAAGTATATGGATAGAAGTAATTGTCCAGAAAGTAACAAAGCAATGAGAAAATATAAAAAAGACATCGTCCCTTCAATGTCAAATTAATTTTTTTAAACTTTTTAGTAAATTTTATTTTATTATAATATTATAATATGAAAAATAAAATTTATAATTTAGATAATAAGAAAAAAACAATTTTAGTCATAGTTATAGTATGTTTATTTATCTATTTTTATCATATCAAAAATATAAACAAATTACAAGAAAATTTCAAAAATAATTTTAATAAAAAACAAAGAGAACACTTTATATCACAAAATGATATTCCTTCTATTAAAAAAGTAGGAAATGTTAATAATTTAAAAAATAATAAAAATAATGTTACTAATAAACTAAATAATAACCTTAATAATAACCTTAATAATAGTAGTAATAATTTGAATAATGGTAGTAATAATTTGAATAATGGTAGTAATAATTTGAATAATGGTAGTAATAATTTGAATAATGGTAATAATAATTTGAATAATGAAAAAAATAACTTTATAGAAGAAAAATGTCCTATCGCCGAAAAACAAAATGATACGGATGATAATTGTTTATTTGGTTGTGAAAAAAAGGAAGTTCAAGAAGAAAAACCGAAGGAATTAAGTTTAGAAGAAATGATGAGAACAATTGAAGAAACAGAACAATTGTGTAATATGATTGATGAAAAAGATAGTATTAGAAGAGAAAGAGAAGAAATAGAAAATATTAATAAACAATTAGAATTGAATAAAAAATTCCTAATCCAACAGAAATCTCAAAATAAACAAATTGATGATTTACAAGAAATAATTAAATCAATGGTTTTTACAGATGAGATGAATAAGGTAGCAGTTGAGAAATGTAGCGGAAGAACCGATGAGTGTTTAACTGATAAAGAAAGTCAATTAAATAGAATATATAAAGAAAAACTCGAAAAAGATAAAAAATTAAAAGTTAATTTGAATATGAAAAATTTTAATGATGATTTAAAAGCACAATTAATGGCAAAGTTAGGTGCTAGTGCGGAAGAATTAGCAAGATTATTAGAATTAGTAGAAAGCGGTGCGATTAATTTAGGTGATTTGAATAGACAATCATCTAGTAATTTATCAAATAATAAACCGTGTGCTAATTGTAAAATAGATTTAAGTAAATATATTGATAGATGTAAAATCCCATGTCATAAGTGTAAGGACCCGGCCTGGGGTTGTCCTAAAAATAATTAATTATTTTCTTTTTTAAATATATATGTTTGACCTAAAAATATTAGTTTTAACAATTATATTAATTTTAGTCATTTTATTGAAAAAAAAAGACCTAAATAAATTCAATAAGAGTATTACCGGAACTATTTTTATAATAGTTGTTCTATTTTTTATTTATTTTTTCAGAAAAGAAAATAATAGAGAACATTTTATAGACAATATAAATATCGATAGCATGAACCAAAAAATAAATGATTTAGAAGAAAAGGAAAAAGAAACAAGAATGTTTTGTAAATTATTAAGACATAAAGATAAAAAAGACGAAATGGATTATATGGTTCAAAATTCAAATATGAAATTTCGAGATAATTGGGATAAACAAAATCAAATGATTTCAGATATTAAGAAGAAAATTATCAATTTGAAATTAGATAAAGTTGATAAAGATTTTATCGATTTTAATAATAATAAGAATAATACTAAGGTTTCAAATCAATTAAGAAAAAGACAGATTGAAGCAGCCAAGAAAAAATTAAATGGGCCTCGTTCGTTAAATTTAACATTAAATAATAATTTGTAAATAAAATATTTACTAATATTATAAAATGCCAGGTAAAGGAAGTCAAATGTCACCAAGTAATCCCAGATCAGCAGCAAGTACTCATACACCAGTAGCATCAATAAAAGTAACTAAAGATACAATTGACGGAATATTAAAACCTCAATTAAATCCTCAACAAGATAAACTATATGAATTTTGTAAAAATATTCTTTTAAATTATAAAGCAGAATTTGATGACGGAACAGAAGATAGAACTTTATTTGAAATATTTATAGATATTTATCAAAATTATTATCCAATAAATAACAATATGACTGACAAAGAAATAAATATATTTTTAAATTTTTTAAGAGTTTATAATTCACCTACACATAAAAGAGTTTCGAAACAAAATATAGTAAAATATTTTAAAACAAAAACCGAAAATCAATACGCGGACTTATTATTTAAACCAAAAAATATGAATTCTATACCTGGGGATCCGGATTTAAATATAGATGATTTAGGAACTACTTTATTATTTAAATTTGTTAATCAAATAGCATATGAAAAAACTTGTTTGAATGAAAAAAGGTCATTTAGTCATATGAATTTTATTAAAGTACCTGGGAAAAACCCTTCCGAAAAAATTGAAGAAACACTGGCGTCAACAATTTTTGAAGAAATAGTATTATGGGCAATTAGTGGAGGAATAAATCCTGGTGGGAGTAAACCAATATGTAGTATTCATTGTCCAAAGGCAGGTGATATATTAATGGATGATGGTAAATCGGTTGAAGTAAAGAGTACTTTAGATGAAGGATATGCTAAAAGGTTATTTGAAAATTCACAAGATAAAGCACCAGTAGGTGTAAGATTATCTTTTGGGGTTCATGGAAGAAGGTGTAGACCTACAGCCGGACAAATTAATGTTTGTTTAAACGCATATGAATTACATGAATTACCTCTTAGACATAGTAGTGTAGGAATACAAATTACTAAAGATTTCACTACAGAACAAAAAAGATTTGAAGGCGCTTTTGATTTTGCTATAAGAAATTCTGGTATTGAAACAGTTAAACCGGTGGATTATACAGTACAATATTTATTAGAAAATCATTATTCTAATATTGTTTTGTATCATACACCCAGTTCAATGGGAAGTAGAATTTCTTTGAGAAGAGGTACAGCAAGTAGTGGTGCTCCAGCAGGAAAAGGTCCTGTAGCACCTCGATTAGGAATGGGTCATTCATTAGCACCATCATTTTTGGGACCTCCTGGTAAGGGGGAAACACCAACTACAACAAAAAAAGTAAGAGCAGTATCTCAAGGTAAAGTAAGAAGAGAACCACCAGGTTTAGGAAGCGCAGCATCTCAAATTAGAGGAAGCGCAGCATCTCAAATTAGAGGAAGCGCAGCATCTAAAACAAAAAAGGCAAGCACAGCAACTATCTATGAAGGAGTAGTAGTATCATGTTGTACAAAAACTAATGCTGGAAGTGATCAAGGTGAGATAAAAAGAAATGATAATGAAGAAATTATCCCTTTCATTAGAAATATTGACGCAGGAACAAAGGTAAAATTTAAAATTAGAAGTGTTATAAATAGAGCATATGATGTAGAAATAATATCTTCTCCAACTGTAAAAGGTAAAAATAAAAAATCAAAAAAAAGAAGAAAGAATAAACGAAAGACTAAAAAAAAATAAATTCCTAAAAAAAATATCCTAATATGATATAGGTTATATGAATTCTGAAAATATTTTTTTAATAATTTGTATTATCACTTTAATATTTTTAATATTAGATTGTTTAATCCATAAAACTCATAAAAACATCGAAAAATTTGAAAATAAAAATAATCAAAAGAATAATAATAACCAAAAGAATAATAATCAAAAGAATAATAATCAAAAGAATAATAATAATCAAAAGAATAATAATCAAAAGAATAATAATAATCAAAATAATACTAATAATCAAAAAAATAATGTAGAAGATATTTCATTTTTAACTGATATTAATAATGAGAGTATAACTATTAAAGATTTCTATCCGACACAACCA
>Ga0206131_10003492_pt1 | contig 18022 bp, 11 predicted proteins | sample Helgoland_Spring_FD_148636 | JGI IMG/M metagenome (GOLD analysis project Ga0206131, IMG submission 148636) | Pelagic subsurface seawater microbial communities from Kabeltonne, Helgoland, North Sea - Helgoland_Spring_Bloom_20160517_1 | ecosystem: Environmental > Aquatic > Marine > Epipelagic ...
TATACCGTTTAACATTTAACTTCGCACAAAAAGTACAAACTTAAATGTTAAACGTTGGGTCTTTTCATACCTGCATAAAGTTTGGTTATAAGCACTCGTTGAAGTGCTTTGATTACTTGTTTCTCTACATAAATAACTTGGTCGTTCTATGTTATTTATTGCATTATACGTGTAAAAGTATTTCAAATATTACTAAGTAAAATTATAGCATTTTTATAATTTTAGTTGTTTATGGTTTCTTGGTTGTTTTTAATGTTTATGGATTCTTGGTTGTTTTTAATGTTTATGGATTCTTGGTTGTTTTTAATGTTTATGGATTCTTGGTTGTTTTTAATGTTTATGGTTTCTTAGTTGTTTTATTTTTCTCTTTATAGTTTTTAAACTTTATGCAGCAACTACATCAGACGCCTTTTGGAAGTGGTGCTTCATGTAACGTTGAAGATTGAAGTAAGTTAGCTCGTCCTCCTTCTTTAAGTTAAGAAGCTTGGAAAGCTTAGTATCAGCATGGATAATACGACCATTCTTCTTGTCTTGAAGACTGTGGGTATGGATATAAGTATTAATCTCCTTGCTTACCTCTGTTCTTGCCATCTCTGTACCAATGGTCTTACCTAAAAAGCCAGCAAGTTCATCACTGATACGAGTAGGCTTGATGAAACCAGAAGGCTTACGGTTACCAGTATTGCGACGCTTCTTAGAAGATGCCTTCATGGCAACCTTCATCTCACGTGAGACAGCCTTTTCAAGTGTCTTGAAGTCATTCTTTACGGTGGAGAATAGACCAACCATTTGTTGAAGCTTGGCACTGAATTCAGAAAGCTTGGCGTTAAGAGCGGCAGCAGGGTCAATAACCTCAGCAACAACCGGCTCGGGTGCAGCAACAACTGGCTCAGGTGTAGCAACAACGGGTGCGGCAGCCTTCTTAGTACGAGGCTTGGGTGCAGCAGCGGGGGTAGTAGTAGTAGGAGTCTTAGTAGTTCTAACCATCTGATTATATACTATATAACCTGTCGCTTTTAAGTTCTTTTAGGTGATAATATATATTATATATATTTTTCTTACCAATTAACATAACAATATCATATAGATGATTCAATAATATACATATTTTGGAATTGTGTAATTCTAACAATAATTACTTAAAACGAATAGTTAGTTAATAATATATAATTAATGTCACACTGTGTTATTCCAGTTTCAATCGGTGAATTATTTGATAAATATACGATTTTAGAAATAAAACAGCAATATATATCAGATCCGAAAAAAATTAGTTTTTTAGAAAGGGAAATTGAGCTGTTAGATAATGAGATTAATAAGTATCCGGTTAATTATAAATTAATTACATCTTTAAAATTAGTAAACACTAAGTTATGGAATATTGAGGATAAACTACGAACAAAAGAAAAATTACAAGAATTCGATCAAGACTTCATTGATCTAGCTCGTTCTGTTTATATAACCAATGATGAACGATGTAGAATAAAAAATAATATAACGGCATTATTTAATGGCGATATTATTGATGTTAAAAGTTATGTAGACTATTTGAAACCAGTCAAGGAACCAGTCAAGGAACCAGTCAAGGAACCAGTCAAGGAACCAGTCAATGAACTAGCAAAGGAACCAGTAAAGGAACCAGTCAAGGATAATATAGAAGAAGATGATGTAATTATTTTAACTATGTCTGATAGCGAAAATATAAATGTCAATGAGTCAAATGTTAGTAACTCGCGTAAAATACCGGAAAAAGTTGATATTAAACAATTTGATACTAAAAATACAAATTTAAACGATTTTGTCGGAGCATCATTAGATAAACTACCAGACAAAGATAACACTAATGAAATTGTTAATAAAATAAATAAATATAAAACAAAATTAAAGACAGATCCGAAAAATTTAAATTTGATTAAAAACATTGCTAGTATGGCTAAGAGTATATCTGATTATGACACTGCCATACAATATTTTACAAAATTAATTGACATTTTGCCATACGATGGTAGTTCAGTCAATGAACTAGGCGTTTGTTATTATGAAAAAAGAGATTTTAATAATGCGGTTGAAACTTTTAAGAAGGTATTGAGAATAAAAAATGATATACCAGATGTATATGCAAATATTGGAGCAGCATATCAAGGACTTCAAAAATATGACCAAGCAATTTCATCATATAATATTGCAAATAAATTACAAGTGAATGAAACATATATAAACGCATTAGGAAACATCTATTTTTATAAAAAAGAATATAAGACAGCTCTTGAATATTATGCAAAGTTAACCGAAAAACAATATAATGCGCCATATCAAATTGGGTTTGTGTATATGGCAATGAATGACTTCAAGACTGGACTACCATTATATGAACATAGATTGAATGATGGTAATCCAATTCATCCACAAACGAAATTTCCTACTAGATTGGATATAGGAGTTTTAGATTACTGGAATGGAAAAGAATTATGCAATCATTTGCTATTAATTTACGAACAAGGACTAGGCGATAATGTACAGATGTATAGATATATGATTGAATTAGCACGAAAACACCCTACAATGAAAATATCATTCTTCTGCAATAATGGAATTAGTGATATATTTAAATCTCCATGTGAGAATTTAAAATTAATTATTCAATTGAAATCGTTTGATGTTTATGACTATAAATTATATACTATGTCATTACCATTCATCCTGAATTGCACAAAAATTGTACCGAATGTAGATAACTATATTGCTATTAATTCTGATAAAGATAGGTACTGGAAAAATGAACTATCAAGATTAACAAAATTAAAGGTCGGTTTCACATATAAGGGGTTTTTAATGTCATTTATTGATAAAAATATATCATTTGATAGTTTTGCATCATTATGTGATCTAGATATTGATCTAATATCACTTCAACGAAAATCTGAAATGGTGAATGACTACAAGAATAAACCATCCAATATGCATATATATGATATAGATTTAGATTCTCCATTTGAAGATACGATTGCTATACTGAATAATATAGATTTGTTTATTGCGATTGATAGCGTAGGTATTCATATAGCAGGCGTTATGAATGTTCCATCATGGTTATTGTTAGGTTATGGTTCTGATTGGAGATGGGGAAAAGATTATAAAAAATCAATTTGGTATGATAATGTTGAATTAATTAGAGTAACTGAAAATAAACCATTTGACACTATAATGCCTATTGTCAAGACAAAGCTTGAAAAATATGTAAATAACTGGTCCAGATAAAACGATAAATATGTAATACTATACTCAAACATAATATTACATTAGATAACTCTTAGTGCATTACCGATTCATATAACCAGGGCATGGCTTCTCTTGCGCCTCTGGATACAAGGGTTAATGCAGATAATACATGAAATGCGCCTAATTTTCTATAATCTTCGTCAATTCCACTATATATGGCATTTTCAAAAACAATTAAACATGCACTTTGCATTTGATTCAATGATAGATCCGATAACATTACACGTTGGTTAAATATGCCATCAAACGGATTACAAAAAGGAGATATATTTGATCTTACTTCATGTGACATGCCACTCCTATAATTCCATATGTCATAAAATGCCCGGTATAGACGAACATAATTCCGAATGTCCAATCCAGAAAACCATCTAGAATTTGCATAATTACCTAATTGATCTATTGCATTAAACAAATGTTCTATTCGTTGCACATTCGGGCAGTTTCGTATAGATTGTATATTATTATACACGGTAAGTTGCTCGTCAGAATTTATTCTATTTATTCGTGGATTATAAATAATATCATTTACCATTTGATGACTACGAACTTGCAACTGTACTGGATTACGAATAACATTGCTAGGCTTATATTGTACGTTATTACATTTGAATAATGGTATGGTAAGGTGACAGCAGTTATATAACGTAATAATATTGTATTTGGTTTTTGCATCCAACAAATCTCTATTGTATGGATTAATAACATTATTCGGTTTTTTCATCATGTATTGCATTATTGATGCAATGTTAAACCCATATGTCTTATTATGACTATCTGTCATACTATAAAATTCGTCATTTGAAATCTCATCAATCGGTTCTAATGTACAAAAATCTGTGTTATTCACACACATGTCCCGGCATTTGAACGCAGGACCTCTTAAAATATTTATTTGTATAACTAACCATTTGCGATATGTAGATTGTATTTTTATGGCAGATTTGGTTTTCTTAAAATATACTACAATGCGGTCAATTAATGCAGCCTTTTTTCCAGAAAATCGTTGTTTATTATTTTTTAAAAACTCTTTTAGTTGGGGTATCTTGTATTTGTTCATTTCCAATGCATTTTTAATATAATTGTGGTAGGTTATTTGTAGTAGTTCTACATTCTTTTTTGGTCTTGTAGATTTCTTAATAATAGGTGATGTAGCATCTACATTATCGTGTAATACATTTTGTAATATACATTTACTTGTCTCCATTGTATAGTATAGTTAGATAATATTTATATTAATTTTATACATTATACTTGTGTAACAATTGTAACAATATTATCGTTATGTAGTAGAATATGTTATAAAAGTATGCATTTTGTTATGATAATTGTAGCCAACTATATAAAATATATAAAAAATTGAATTAAAGAAACATGTCTATATATTATATAACCAATTAGTACTTCCTAGTTATATCAGAAATGTCTAAGCCATCAACCCCCATTGTAATCTCCTCTTCCGATTGGAACACCAATGCCGTTCGCTACATGCAACCTAAGGTAAATGATCGTGGAGGAAAGTCAATTAATATTATTAGCACACAAAGCAATCGTTCTCTCTATATCTCAACCCCTCTACTTATGACATGGGGGATCTCAGATTTTGTAGATGAGAAGACAGGTGAATCCGATGGTAAGTTCAGTATGTCCCTTGCGTTCCCAAATGATACATATACTACACCAGCAACTACCGAGTTTTTAGAAAAATTAAAGGCATTTGAGAATCAAATCCTAGACGACGCTGTTAAAAATAGTGAAGCTTGGTTTGGAGAAGAGATGTCTCGTGAAGTTGCAAAGCATACATTCTTCCCTTTCATCAAGTATTCTAAGGATAAGCTTACTAAGAAGACAGATTATTCTAAGCCACCTTCTATCCGTGCCAAAGTTCCTAACTATGGTGGACGATGGAATGTTGAAGTATATGATACCAAGCGTCAACTATTATTCCCATGTGATAACGATAACCTAACTCCTATGGATTTCGTTCCAGGTCGTAGCAATGTTGCATGTGTATTACAATGTGGTGGATTATGGTTTGGTGGAAAGGGATGGGGAATTACCTGGAAGTTAAACCAATGTGTTGTTAAGCCACATGTACAAGAAAGTGTATTTGGACAATGTCATATTGAATTATCAAATGACGATATTCAAACAATTGAAACACAACCACTTGTGGAGGAGGATGAAGAAGTGTCTCCTGTTCGTCAAGAAGTTACTACCGAAGTTGCAGATAGTGATGAAGAAGATGCTGAACCTGAACCTGTTGTAGAAAAGCCAAAGAAGAAGGTTGTTAAGAAAGCAGCTACGGTTGTAGCCGAACCTGAACCCGAAGAAGAGCCTGTTGCCGCACCAAAGAAGAAGGTTGTTAAAAAGAAGGCTGTTGCATAAACACTGATATAATAAAAACAAAATCATAAAAATTAAATCTTAAAAACAAATCTTAAAAACAAATCTTAAAAACAAATCTTAAAAACAAATCTTAAAAACAAATCTTAAAAACAAATAAATGTGATGAAACCACAATAAATGTTTCAAAAATACCCGGTTAGCTCAGTTGGTAGAGCGCCAGCCTTTTAAGCTGGTGGTCGTGAGTTCAAGCCTCACATCGGGTGAAAAATATGAATACATATTTTTTATGTATTCATAGTTGAAATACTTTTTCCGAAAAGATCTATAACTGTAATGTCAAAATTATATGCAAATCGCTTTTTTTACTAACATCATATACATCTTTTGTATTTATCTTTGATATTCCCATTTTCGCAAATACAATGGTTTGGACCGGAACCAATTTTAACTGAGATATTATAATAGGAATGGTATGTTTTCCAATATCCAATTTGACCACATCTTTGCCCCATATATCCAATATATTTCTTGTTATATGCATACAAATATTATTAGTCGCATCAATTTCAATATTTTCTGGTAACATTGGATTGCACTTAATATATATATCATTGCCATCATTGTCATATACCAATTCATTATGCCATAATGGAATTATATATGTCGCATTATTTACTTTCAACTTGTACAAATTGTTTTCAAATAAATCGTTTATTGTTGGATTCAATATTATACATTCATTTTCCTTTACTTTGTTGTTAATAATATCACCTATTTTTTGTATGAAGTCATCACCAAAATGCATAGATTGTTTGTACTTAATAATTAACTCATATACTTTAATTAATGTCTGTGCATCTAATTTGTTTAACGTATCTAATGCATTTGTTTCACATACACTAGAAATTCGGTTCAATATAATATAAAATAATTGATTATTATTCTCGGAATTAACAATATTCCGTATAAATGATGATAACATTCCTCTATATGATGTAGTATCATCTTCTGATTCTGTGTTAATTTCAATATCATCATCAGTATCAGTATCTTCATCCATATGACCTTCATATTTTAATATATACTCATACGCATCATGAACTTCTTGAAATTTTTCGGTAGCATTTGCCGATTTATTCTTGTCAGGATGGTATAATAAAGCGTTTATTTTATACTGTCGTTTCAATGTCTCCTTATCTGTATTTTCAGTTGTCAAACTCAATATACGACACGCATCTTTATAATTCATTATATTTATGTACCTTGCTTGTTATATATAACAACATATTCTCTAAGTGATATATTGGTCTATAATTATTATTATAGTGTTTCAAAAATGAATGCGTTTTCATCAATATATCTGATATATCTTTTTCTATAATCTTATCATCTGCAATTAAGCTCATTACTATATACCAAATACACTCGGCTACTTCTAAGTTATATGTTAATATGTCATATAATGTCTCGCGAAAACCAGTAAAAGTGATTTTATTTATTGTTATGATTTCTTTGATTATATTATCGCATATAATATTGAATACATCTGAGGGTAGATCAGTATCCGTTCTTACCAACTTTAATGCATGCATTTCTTTCAGATTCAATATGTTTGTATTTCCAACTTGATTTAATATTTGTTTACAAACTTCCCCTTTATTTGGAATTTGAGGGTTATTTGACTTTACTATATTATTTATGCGACGGATAAAATCATGGGGTCCTGTTCTTGATATTTGTAGTTGTTGATTAAGTAATAATAATTCATTATATCTTTCAATATTAGGTCGCTTTATTTGGATACGACGGCAAGCATTTATTATATTTGATGGTATGAAACTTATACTCTCGGTGATTATAATATATTTAAGTTTAACACTAGAACTCTTATTACATTGCTGCATGTAACTGTAAAACACTTCAAGAAGGTCAGAACTTATCTTATGGAAATTTTTACATAAAATTATCCCCACCTTTTCACTTTTAACACTTATTATGTCTATAATTTGTAAGTATATGTCATGCCATAATGTTTTTGAATTACAACCTAATAATGACATATCTATTTCGTAATGAATATCACTTATACGAAATGTATATTGGTTCTTATCATTTTGTACCGTAATTCTTTTATCATATTTAAGATCACTGCCGCTATATTTTTTCAATAATTTTAAGGTCTGGCTATATTTACCAATTCCAGGTGCCCCGTATATTATAGTGTTCTCAAACTTATCTATATTTTTGGGCATATCATTGTATATATCGGTCAATTCTGGATGTAAATTATATTGTTCCACAGATGTAATGTATTCATCGTAAGTTGATTCATAATATTTCATAATTATAATCTATATTGAGAACCTGACATAATGTGTTTATGCGTTTTTTGATAAATAACATATATGTTATGTATCAAACAAATATTAGTCAATCGGTTCGTTATAGAGAACAACTCTATTTTTTAGTCTGGTCAGATAAGCGGCTATAACCAATTGATCAATTGACAATCCCATCGTTGTTAATGCTAATATAATCATAATTATATTCTGATATTGATTACTCTCTGGTTTAAAGGCTTGTAAATAAAATAATGTGGAAATTATTATAAATAACCATATGAAATTATTTTTGAAACGATCATATTGTTGCTGGTAATCTTTTGTTAGGTTAATTGGTGTCCCTACCGTTTCACTATATCTTTTTTGTAAACCGATAAATACCATCATTAGTAATATAAGTCCGACCATATTCATTATACTTGATAATAATATTGTTAATAAAGTCATAATTGTTATTCCAGAACTAACCACAGCTGGTGACCATAGTTTTGATGATATAGAATTTCCTATAAAAAATGTAAATGCAGTATGTACAACAGTTAATGTGCCTAATGCTACTATACCTGTGTTTATTCTAAACATATATGCGAAACTTATCACATATAATGTAAAAAAACTGATATAATTTAGTGTATTTGATGAACTCATTTTTAAATATATATTTTGCCTATATTTTATGATTGAGATAGTTTGTATGTTTTACATAACCAATCTATCAATACGGATGGTTCACAACCCAAATAACCTTCTGGAAATTTCTTAATATTCAGGAATTTGGGTGATTTCATATTATCTCGCTTGTAATACACATATGCACCAAATTTCCCTTTGCGAACACTCATCTCATCATTTAATTTGCGGAGAACATTCTTATCTTCTTCCTTTTTATTTTCGGGTTGATTTATCAAATCTTTTATGTCATCGTATTCTATTTCGTCAAACGGTTTATTATTGGGTTTTATTGAGATATGACGTTCTCCTATTTCTATATATATTCCGTATCTACCGTTCTTTAATATTACTGGTTGGTTCTCAATTGTACCTATTATTTTCTCTTTCTTCTCTACTAAGTCTTCCAGAGTATAATCACCTACTATTAATTTGGCAATATCAATGTTTATGTCTTTTCTCACTGAAATAAATTGTATTTTATCGCTATTGTCTATTGTTTTACGAATTACTGGACCATATTTATCAAATGTAAATATATGGGTTTCATCAATCTTGTATGTTTGTTTTGAAATGTTCTCAACTGGCTTAGATAAATCTGTTATTTCATTGTAACATTGCTTGCATATTTCAGATTGATCAGTTACTTCGCCGGATGATATCAAATCTAATTCCATTTCCATTGTTTTTGTATATTCATAAGAGAACAACCGGTCATAATGTTTCATTAAAAATTCTACCGTTATTATTCCTATGGGTTCAATCATTAATTTGTTCTTTTCATTACCAAATGTTCTTTCTACTATGGTTTTTGTTATTTTATTTTCAATAAGTATATGTTCTCTACAATCTGTTTTTATTCCCTCAATATCTTTACGAATTACATATCCTCGGTCTTGTATTGTCTCTACTATGCTAGCGAATGTGGATGGGCGTCCTATTCCTAATTCTTCTAATTTATGGATTAAACTAGCTTCGGTATAATGATGATGCCTATTATGTACAACTACTGAACTTTCTATTTTGGTATGGTTAATTGGCTTTGACGCTAATGATTTTAAATAAAATATTTGACTTGTAGGCGAATTCTGGTCAGATGCGTCCAATGATTTATCATTTACTATTTTCCATCCCAAAAATAGGGGCGTTTCAATTGTATTTACATATTTATGTTTATCTGGTGCACTTATTTCAATCTTGGTTGTCTGCAACTTAGCATCTGACATACAACTCTCTATTGTATTTCTCCATATTAATTTGTATAGTGATACCAAACGTTTATCTTCCGATGGAACTGACTTGTTTGCTATTTGTGTAACGCGAATTGCTTCGTGTGGATTTGTAACGTCCTTATTCTCTATATTATCCAGATTCCCTATGTAATTACAAGAACCATATTGTTCAGTTATATATTTACTTACATGTTCCAAAAATAGTTTGGAGTATTGAGAACTTTCAGTTCTCATATAGGTAATATAACCTGTCTGGTATAGTTGTTGACAGATACTCATTGTATCTGAGGGGGAAAGGTTTAATTGATTACTTGCAGTTTGTAATAATTTTGATGTACTAAATGGTTTGGGTGGAGAACGGATTACATCTTTTGGAGAACATACAGTTAACATATGCGAATGTGATTGCGTTTTCTCTAAAAATTGGAGAACATCATTCTCCTGTATAAATTCATTATTCAAATCAAATTTTATATTACGAGAACTAAAATATCCTACTACCTTATATTTATATTCTAATTCACTGTTTTTACGCCCATTCAAGTCATTATCATACACTAAACGTAGTGCGGGCGTTTGACATCTACCAGCAGATAGTGAATTTGCCTTGTTGTGATATAAATATTTCCACAAAAATGGCGAAATCTTATATCCGACGATAATATCAAGGACTTGTCTTGATTGTTGAGCTTTCACTAATTTTTGATTAATTTTTGTAGGATTTTTTACGGCTTCTAATAATGCTGGCTTTGTCACTTCACGAAATATAATACGTGGTGTTTCATCAACCGATAAACCAAACAGCTCACATATATGCCAGGCAATAGCTTCACCTTCTCTATCATCATCAGTTGCCAATAATATGTTCTTTTTTGAGAACCCAGCTATTATTCCTCGCATTGTATCTATATGATCCTTTTTATCAGGAATAGGTGAGAACGTTGGTTCAAAATTACCCTTTGTATTAATGGATTTTAAACCATCTATTGAACGGATATGACCACGAGATGCTATACAACAATAGTCCAGACCTAAATACGTCTCTATTTTTGCACACTTTGACGGAGACTCAACTATAACCAAATACTTGGCGCCTGTTAGATTATTGGAATTGATGGTAGACTTACCAGAAGACTTCTTATATTTATTGAATGTTTTTGGAGGCATGTTGAGAACCTGAATACAATTTATTTACTGTATATTCATATGTTTTCCTATCTATTTCATTTTTTGTAATTAGTTTACTTTTCAACTAGTATGAAACTAAGTTTAGTAGTATATACAAATGAACGAACGACCAGATTGGGATGAATATTTCAAAGAAATTGTACAAGTTACTGCGAAACGTTCTCCATGTAGTAGATTGAAAGTTGGTTGTTTATTAGTAAAAGATAACCGCATCATCAGTCAAGGATATAATGGGTTCTTACCGGAATGCCCACATGACAGTATTGTTCGCGATGGTCATGAACAGGCTACCATTCACGCGGAACAAAATGCCCTTTGCGATTGCGCGAAAAGGGGGGTATCTTGTAATAATAGCATTGCCTATATTACGAATTATCCATGTTTAATTTGCACACGATTATTGATTGCATCTGGTATCAAAGAAATCAAATATATTGATGACTATAATAACGATCCATTAGTTCCTTATTTTACGAGTCAAAAGGGTATCCAGATTAGTCATATTTGAAATTATTGTATTCGCATTTTTGTGCGGATTTAAATCTTCAAAGTGTATATAATATGGCAAATTCACAAAAAATTTTAATTTGCGGATTTCCTCATTGTGGAACAAGCATTCTGAAATCAATATTAGGACATATAGAAGAAGTAGAGGAAGTAGAATATGAATGTAAAGAAATTAATAAAACATCTAATAAAAAATTTATAGTGTGTAAATTTCCATTTACATATACTGAATTTTTTAATGACAAATATAAAGATTATATCAAAATTTTCATTATTCGTAATCCATTATTTGTTTTCTCGTCATTGAATAAACGATTCAATTATAATATTCCAAATAATCATAATTTTAATAAATATGTTGAAACTATACAGAAGTTTATTAACTATAAAAATAATCCTGAAAAAAATGTGTATACGATCAAATATGAAGATTTATTTGAAAATGATCATCATAAAATCAAAGAAATAATAAATAATATTGGTATTAAATTTGATGATAGCATATTCAATAATACATCCTTTACTAATGTTATATGTCCCAACATTGAATTAGTTGATAAAACACCGGCAAATACTGATCACGAAATATATAGAACTTGGCAAATAAATCAACCATTTGTATCAAATAACGATATTTCAAAAATTGATTTAAGTGATTCTCAAAAAGAAGAAATAATTACTAATTACCATGTATTACAAATTTATCCGGAGTAGGTGAATTTCGGGATTGTATATGTAAAATTAGTAAGATAAAGACAACATTACGTTGTATATTTATAACATTTGCGATGAATATTGAGAACAAAACAATATGTTTGAATATGATTGTAAAGAATGAAAGTAAAATTATTGTTCGTATGTTATCATCGGTTCTACCATTAATTGATAGTTATTGTATTTGCGATACTGGTAGTACAGATGATACAAAGGATATTATAACAACATTCTTTAATAACCATAATATTCCAGGCAAAATAGTAAGCGAGCCATTCCGTAATTTTGGTTACAATCGTACATTTGCATTACAACAATGTGATGGTATGCCAAACTCAGATTATTTATTATTGATGGACGCAGATATGGTTTTAAAAATTTCCGAAACATTACAAATAAGCCAATTAAAAAAAACATTAACCGCCGATGCATATAATATGTTTCAAGGTACTCATAGTTTTATGTATCAAAATATTAGATTAATTAAAAACAATAAGAATTGCTCTTATTGGGGGGTCACACATGAATACATTAATTTACCCCAAGGTTCTGTTACCGCAAATATTGAAAAAACTCAATTATTTATAAATGATATTGGAGATGGAGGATCCAAGTCGGATAAATATATTCGTGATATAAAATTATTATTACAAGGATTAAAGGAGAAGCCAAACAATGACCGATATACATTTTACTTGGCAAATAGTTATAAAGATTCAGGACAATATCAACATGCAATTGATACATATAAAAAACGAATAGAGTTAAGTGGTTGGATACAAGAAAAATATATATCTTGTTTACGAATTTATGATTGTTATACTCATTTGAAACAAACTGAAAATGCTTTATATTATCTTGTAAAATCATTTTCATATGATAAAGAACGTTTTGAATGTGTATTTGAATTGATAAAATATTATTGCCAACATGATATGAATGACGTTGCTTATTCATATTACAGCATCGTAAAATCATTTTACGAAACCAAATATTTAACAAGTAGCATTGACGGAAAATTGTTTTTGGATATAAGCAAAGCCGACTTTTATTTACCTTATTATATGATTATTGTATCCGATTGGGCGAAAGAAGCCGAAACTGGCATTCAGATGTACCGAACCATTTTTACGAAAAAATATGTAGAAACTAATCATTTTTATACCCGCAATATATTATTTAATTTGCAATTCTTTATTGATAAGGTACCCGAAGATCAAATTGGTGAATTCATCCAATTATTCAAAAATTATATTCAATTCTTGCTTTCTAATAATTATCCAGTTTATGATAATGATTTTATGGATAAATATGTAAAATATGGAATTGAGGTCCCAGCAAAAACACAAAAACCACACTTTTCTAAAAGTGAATGTTCAACTAGTAACAAAATACTCATTTATACTGGATTTATGACCGACTTATGGAACGATACTTATTTATCGGAGAATTCTCTCGGTGGTTCCGAAAAGGCGGTTGCCTATGTTTCACGGCATCTTCCCAAAAACTTTGATATATACATTAGTGGCGATGTTAAAGATGAAGTGGTTGGTAATATTACCTATATAAATCGCCATAAACTTCAATCATTACTTGATACTGAAAAATTCCATACCATTATTGTATCTAGATACGTGTCGTTTTTCTTACTATATAAACAGTTCTCTTGTTATCAATTATTTTTATCTGCTCACGATTCAACCGGTTTTTTAAATAACATAACTTCTAATACAGTAACTACACACAGCATTATAAATAAATGGAATGATCTAATTGATGGTGCGGTTTGTTTAACTGATTGGCATAAACAACAAATAATGAATGAACACCCTTGTTTGGCAAATAAAATGCATACAATTAATAATGGAATAGCAACTGACGTCTTTCCTTCTATCAAAACAAAAACCAAAAATAAGTTTGTTTGGACATCATGTAGCTATCGGGGATTATATACTTTATTAAAAATGTGGGATGATATATTGGTACATATTCCAGATGCAACATTAAGTATTTCGTCATATGAAACATTCCCGAAGAATGAACAAGATAACGAAATGTTACAGATTATAAACCGACATTCTAGTATTTCTCATCACGGAAAGCTCAACCCAGAACAACTATATGAATTGTTGTCTACTGCCGAATATTGGTTATATACCTCTGATTTTAAAGAAACGTCTTGCATTACATCACTTGAAATGCTTATGTCCGAAGTGATTTGTCTATATTATCCATTAGCTGGGTTAACTGATACTTTGGGTGATTATGGCATTCAACTTCAATGTGGCAATGAAATAAGCACCCTATTAAATCTTTCGGATGAAGATAAAATAAATATTAGAAAAAAAGGGAAGGAATATGCTATGTCTTGTTCTTGGGAAAATAGAGCATTGCAATGGAGTGAAATGTTGGATATGAAACAACGACTGAACTGGGCTTTTTATTGTTCTCCTCAATTTGAAAAGAAAATGGTTCAACTATATATTGATAATTTAAACAACATTTACCCAGAATATTACATATTTTTAACAAGCGATAGAAACAAAATAATTAAAAATATACACAGTAAAGTTACCTTTGTATATGAGATATTTGACGATGATTTAATAAGTATATTGCCAAATGTTGAATTTAGTTATTTAAATACAGAACCATTGAATCTGGATTGTCGCTTGCAATCTGTAAAAACAATATTAAATAATTATCCAAAAATGAAGTATTATGATTATAGTAAAAGCAACTTGAAAATATTACAAGAAGAAAGTATTGATATCAAGAATAAAATTTATTTGCCATATAAATGTAGTAGAGATGAATTAAAAACATTGATAGAGTTGAATGAAAATACAAAAAAAGAATACGATTTTGGTATTATTAAGGCATCAGGGGGGTATGTCAACGACCGTAGACAAATTGTAGTAGATTATTTAAAACAACAAAAATTCACTGTAAATATTATTGGTGGATGGGGCAATGACAGAGATATTGAACTGGCAAAATGTCGTGCGATTTTGAATATACACGGGTTTTATCGTGTTCCATCAAACATATTTGAACATATTAGGTGTGATCGTTTATTAGATGCAGGTTTTACAGTTTTATCAGAAACAAGTTATAAATTGGACGAACAATTTGTTAATAAATACCCCAACTTAAAGCAAATTGACTATGAAGACTTTTTTAATGTTGATATAATTAACCGTGTTTTACATAGAAATATATGTTTTATTCATAGTTGTCATTTAAAAAATAAGGGATTGAAACGACTTGAATATTTAATTGATAAAATTAAAACTACTGGACTAATACATCATCTAGAAACCATATATATTAATAATATTGGTATTCCAATAGAAAAAAACATATACGGTGACAAATTCAAAATTTGTAATTATTCTGATAATCCTGCTTTATATGAAATACCAACAATCAATAAAATACAGCAATTTTCTAAAGAAAATACGGATTGTAATATTTTATATTTACATAGCAAAGGCATTAGTTACGATGATAATAATCAAAAAGAAAACGATTGGGTAGATATGATGCTATATTTTCTGGTCGAACGTTTTGAATTATGTCTTGAAAAAATGATTTGTGGTATTCAAGCGGTAGGTTGTAATTATTATAATGAACAAATGAAAATTAGAAATCCCAAACATTTCAGCGGTAATTTTTGGTGGGCAGATTCACAATATATATCTAAATTACCTTCTTTAATTGAAAAAACAGAAAATGTATATCCAAATGATGCTGAATTTTGGTTATGTAAAAATAACCCATCTGTATATGAATTACATAATTCAAAAATAAATCATTATATGGATGTATATCCTTCAACTAATTATGTATATGATATTCAACCAAAAATAGTAGATGGTTTTATTTTTTATAATGAATTAGATATGTTAACATACCGATTAAATATTTTGAATGATGTTGTGGATTATTTTGTATTAGTGGAAGCAACACATACGTTTGTAGGTAAAGAAAAACCACTATTTTATCAAGAAAACAAACATTTATTTGAAAAATTCAATCATAAAATTATACATATAATTGTTGATGATTTTCCACATAAATATCCCAATATAGATTTTGAAAAAAAAGAACAATGGAATAATGAAAAGTTTCAAAGAAATTGCATTTCAAGAGGAATACAAAAAATAAATCTCATTGATAATGATATAATTATACTATCTGATGTTGATGAAATACCTAACATTGAAATATTACAAGGTATTAAATGTAATAAAATACATATTAATGAAGTAAAAGCATTGCAAATGGATTTTTATTATTATAATTTACATTCAAAATTAGATCATTATACAGATGTAGCACGTATGTTACCGTATTATATATATCAAAAATGTAATATGACCATTGATGATTTAAGATTTAAATGTCATAAAAGTTACATATCAAACGCAGGTTGGCATTTAAGTTATTTTGGCAACGAGAAATTCATTCAAAATAAGATTGAAAATTTTGCTCATCAAGAATTAAATATTGACTTATTTACAAATCAGAAGAAAATTCAAGAACGCATACAAAACGCCAAAGATTTATTTGATAGACCTACAAAAATAATATATATAGAAATTCAAGATAATGACAACTTACCACCCAAATATGATATTTATTTGAAACCATTTTACATTACAAATCTTACTATAACAGAAACAATATAAACATTAATCCTTATACAATATAACGATGACAACCAATGATGATATTGACCAATCTAATTCAATATCTTCTTTTCAGATTTCTATTCATAATCGGGATTATACTTCTTGGTCATTCCACGACGAAATCACATATGCGATAGCCGATGAACCTGCATTAACTAGTATTGTTCCACTTACTGCAAAATTATTCAACGGGGATATTATCACCATACAAAACGAGAACATAATCACCAAAAAATCACCCTATTCTGATAACAAAAATATCCCCGGCGTTTTAATATTGGAAGGCAATAAAACGTTCGGTAGAACACCAAACAACAAGAGGTTATATTATAAATGTATTCCGTTTGATACTGGTCTTCCCGCATTCTTAATACCCTATAATGCACCCATCGGGTTTTCTAAGGTACAAACCAATCATTATGTTACTTTCCAAATTGATAGTTGGACAAGTAAGCACCCTATGGGTATATTGTCTGAAACGATTGGTTCAGTTGACGATTTGGCCGCTTTTTACGAATACCAGTTATATTGCAAAGATTTACACGTTTCTATTACGAAATTCACCAAGAATACAAATATTCTATTTAAACAACGCTCGTGTGATGACTATATTCAACAAATATTAGAAAATACTTCGTTTCAGATAGAAGATAGACGAGATGAATATGTTTTTTCTATTGACCCGGTCGGTAGTGTGGATTTTGATGATGCATTCAGTATTCAACCCATAGACAAGAACCAATTCCGTATATCCATTTACATAGCAAATGTATTTGTTTGGTTAGAAACGCTCGGTTTGTGGAATGAACTTACTCAACGTCCATCCACTATTTACTTGCCTGACCGAAAACGTACTATGTTGCCACCTCGGTTATCCGACGATCTATGTAGTTTACAAGAGAAACAACTCAGATTTGCACTAGCAATGGATATTGTTGTAGATAATGAAGGCAATATTGTTACTGAAATTCAACCAAAATACAAAAACGTTCTTATATGTGTTAAAAAGAATTTCGTTTACGAAGATCCCAAATTGTTGAAAAAT
>Ga0206131_10003495_pt1 | contig 18011 bp, 17 predicted proteins | sample Helgoland_Spring_FD_148636 | JGI IMG/M metagenome (GOLD analysis project Ga0206131, IMG submission 148636) | Pelagic subsurface seawater microbial communities from Kabeltonne, Helgoland, North Sea - Helgoland_Spring_Bloom_20160517_1 | ecosystem: Environmental > Aquatic > Marine > Epipelagic ...
TGCTATCGCACCATCGCCTATAGCAATTGTTTGATCAGCGCTTGCGTTAGCTGCAGTAGTAGTTAATGCTGCTGCTGATTGTAATGAACTTGTTCCAGTACCATTTTCTAATCCTGCAGCGCCACCACCACCAATAGGTGTACCGTCAACTGCTAATTCAGAAGCATTAGTTAGAGTGATTACTCCCGCTGTTCCGTCTGGTGATAACATTGTAATACCATTACCTCCAGTTCCACCATCAGGTGCAACAATATATAATGCTCTAACGTGAGTAGTATCTGCGTTAATTGTAGAAACTTGTCTCCCCATTGCAATTGCACCCGTGTGTGTTGCTAGAGTTTGCTGCCCAAAAGCTATCCCGGACTCTGAAGTCGCACGTGCAGATGGTCCAAATGCAGCACCGTAACCTTGGGATGATTCAGCGTATTGCCCTAATGCAAATCCACCAAATCCAGCGGCTTGTGCAAATAATCCAGCGGCAAAACTACCATAACCTGTTGCGGATGCTCTATCCCCAATTGCTATTCCAGCTTCTTGATTGGTATTACAGGCATTTCCTATTGCTAAAGAATTTAGTCCTGATGCAGTAGATGCTCCACCAACTGCATTTACTAATGAGTTAGTTCCTGTACCTACTTCTAAACCAGCTTCTGCAACTGGTAAACCTGATACAGTCGCACCTGTAAAATCTACTAGTGATTGAAATTTAGTTTCTATTTGAGAGACTTGAATGGGTAATGACCCACCAGTTCCATCTGTCAATTGTTTTAATGTGGTTGGATCAACTGCACCATTATCATCAAATTTTATTAGACCTTGATATGATGTATTAATCGCGTTTCCTGTTAATGTTGCCATAATTTATTATTTGTTTGTTTGTTTTTTAAGTTAATGACCATGTTCTTGCTTCTGATTCCCATACAACCGTATTCTCATTCCAAATAAATGCTGGTAATGGAATAGCTGCTTGTGATAGTGCCATCCACCATGTTCCTCCTGTAGGGTATGTAATACCATAATAATCGGCCAACGCGATAGTCCAGGAACCATTTAGTGGTTCCGTAATACCAAAATGATTACATAGAGCGATTAACCAACTGTTATTAAGTGGTTCTGTTACACCTAAGAATTCACAATAAGCCTGTAAGTAACTTCCACCAATTGGTTCGGTTACAGCTCCATTGGATTGGGTGTATACGTATTGTGCTACTGCACTTGAAATTCCTGTATCGAAAGCCATATATTATTATATATAAATTTTAGTCTAGTTGTTTTTTAATTTAGCAATTGCGTCTATAGCACCCTGTGTGCCTATATAAATACCTGCTATAATTACCCAATCAGATGAGGTTAAAGTCTGAGAGAAGAGCCCGAAACTAGCCACAACAAAGACCATTAGCTTTCTGCTTACGTATCTATTTAGTATTTGGTCTATCTTTTGTCTCATTACTCAAGTATATTTTTAATCGCTTAATATTAGTCTCTGTTCTTTTAGTAGTCAGAGCTAAATTAGGCAGTTTAGTCTGGCATGCAGAACGGGCTGTAGTTATCATAATTCCAAATATTATTAATTCCTGTATAACCTCTTTGTGATTGTAATCCACTAAAATATGATGTCTGTGGGTTTCTTGGCATACCATTGTTATTCCATGTTAACCACTCCAAGAACATATTAGGATTTTGAATCAAGAATTCTTTCATTCTTTGATCATAAAATTGTGCAGTTTCAATAGTACTTTCTCTTAAGTATTGTAACTCTTGTAATGTAGTTGGTTGCGTCTCTTCAGAAGTACCATTTAAGATACCTTTTTCAACCATCTTATACTTTAAGTTAGGTAATAATAAGTAAAGAGCATATTGCATAAGCGTAGGACCTACATAATCACGTAAAAATGTAGATTCATCTGCAGTAAGATCATTTGCTTTAACACCCGCTTTAAGTCTATCAAAGAAGTTAGTACCCAATGTGTCTTGGATATAGATCTCTTGTGCATTTAGGATGGAAGGTGTAAGTACATCAATACGAATATTGTTGTCTAATGAAGTCCACTGCTTCATACGTTGTTCTGATACTAGTAGTACGGTTTCGTTTGCCATTATACTGGGATATTGTTTATGTTTTGATCTTCTGGTACATCAGGAGTAATTATCTCTTGAGTTATTACATCTTGTGGAGTTTCTACAATCTTATTAGGTACAACTTCAATCTTAATATTGTAACCAGACAGTTTTAGGATATAACCAAAAGAGGTTACAATCTTCTTTCTTTTAGGTTCAATTACTGTACCTTCAAAGTGTGCGTAAGCAACTAAGATCTCATCAGCTGTTGAACTAAATCCAGTTGATTCTTTAATACCTAAAAGAGCTGGTGATGTAATTCGGTGTGCTGTTAGGATTCGTGATGTTATGCGCTCTTCTAATGTTAAGTAGTATGAATCGTTGGCTGCTGTAATTGGCGTTACCTCAGGTGCTGTATCCGCGTCAGAGAAGGACAAGAAGAAACGACCTGCGTTCTCTTCACCACTAAAAGTAGATTCAATCTCGGAGTACACATCTCTTCGCTGTTCTGGAGTTGGAATACCGTTTTTGAATGAGATAAAAAGGGATGGCGCAAGTCCGTTAGAAATATTATTTACATGAAAACGTGATACTTTAGAATCCAGCTCGACATCATTTAAGCCCGCAACATAAGCAGGTAGTGGATAAAAGTCATTACCCGGCGTGTAGTTGTAATAGTAAAAGATTTGAGATGCATTATCCCCTTTGTTATCAGTTGCATCAAACGCACGATAAGCCTGTGCTGGGTATTTTCTAAGATTATCCCATCTTGAAGAGTAGAAATATTCTATAATTTGATCATCTTCATCCATTTTACCTGATCTAACGTTGTTAAATGGCAAGTGGTATACTTCTGCAATAGCGTTTCCTTCTTTATTCCATACTACATTTAATGAGTATGCGTTGTAAAGTGTGTAATCTAAGACTATCTTTTCAAAAATATCATCAATAGTTTCACCTTTTGTATTGATATATTCATCACCTATTAGTTTAACACCTTCTCCGAAGATACCATCTTTAATAGCGTTAATACATGTTGCATGCATCGCTGAAGAATCGTAAAGTTTTATTAATCTTTCAGGGAAGAGATTCTCTTCACCATAATAAACCCAATCTTTATTAGTAATTTCTTTAATAACTGGCAAAGCCGGAACATTAAAATTACTACCAACTACCGAGTATAAGTTTTCTTTGTTGTCTTTCATGTTTTATATTATGTATAATTAGGTCTAAAGTAGACTTCTGATACTCTTTCTTCTGTTACTAAACCAGAGTCGTATGCTAAGGTATGTATCTCGCCACCAGGATTAGTAATTATTTTAGCTAAACCCTTTTCAATAGAACCATTAGATATACTGCTTAATTCATAGTAGTAAACTCCATTTTTGTGCGCATCTCCAAACCCAACTGGGAATGTAACTTCAAACATACTGTACCTGCTATTACTGTATAGCAATTGAGCCGGGTATGTTATAGTTGACTGGTGAGAATATTGAGATGTTACTGTAAAAGTATAATCATCAGCTACTAGATTAGCTTGATTAAAAGCTATCTCCACTTGTAAATCGTTTTCTAATACGTAGATTGTCATGTTTAAATGTATTGTTCTTCATAGTTAAATATAAAAGTTGCTCGAGTTGTAATTTAGATAAATAAAGTATGAAACAAGAAGCAATCACATATGGTAGTTATAGCAATGCGGAATGGCATACTATCAATGGATTAAGTTCAGTTGAACATGTAATCCTAAGAATTAAACAAGAAATAGACTGGAAAGGGTATCAGTTGTGGATACATGGGAGCATCCTGAGTGACGTCGATACTCATGATATAGATTTAACTATAACAGGACCAGTAACCCCTCAGAAGATAAACCAGTTGCTCCAGGAGGTTGTTAGAATAGGATTTGAAGAGCAGATATTCTGTGATGTTAAATTTAATATTACAAATGACTTATATGATCCTAAAAGAGATTCAGTGAAGACTATTAGATATGCTTGTTATAGAGATAAAATCAGAATAGGCAATCAAACATTCCATTATGCACAACATTTAGGTCAGTTATATCTTAAAGAACAAAGATTCCCTATGACAAAAACAATAAGATCTGGAATAGATTATAAATCTCCAATAAGACTTATATAAAAAAAGGGTAACATTTCTGCTACCCTTTAATTTATTTAGTTATACTAATTTTTACGCTTCTACGATTGTAGACGTTACTTCGAACATTGGAGATTTTTCCATCCCACCAACGATAATCTCATACCCATTTCTGTCCGCGTACGCGACTCCAGAAACAGCAGAACCTGAAGTCATATAGGCTCCACGCTCGATACCAACAGACCAGTATTTACCATCATTATCTTTAGCTACAACCACCATATTGGTAGCTTCTGCCATAAGAAGAATTTGGTTTCTCTTAGTTGCTGACATCTTGTTAAATATCATTGTTAATTGTTGATCATATGTAACTGTACCATTCTCTTGTGAAGGAGTGATAGTTTCAGTTAATGAAGAAGTTTGTCTTGGTGTCTCGAAAACGAAGAAATCAGCAGGAACCAATGCGCTTCCACCTACGGTGATAGCTGTGATTACGCCAGTAGATTCTGTGATAGATTCAACGGGACCGTTAGCGATGAATAGTTTTTCTATTCCGCCTTGAGCGTCGTTACAATCTAAAGTAAATCCGGCGGTAAGGTTTGAACATGCCATAATTTTTCTTGTTTGTTTTGTTTAGTTTGTTAAAAACTGGGAACCGAAGTTCCCAGTCTAATTTAATTTATAAAAGATTACGCTAAATCGTTAGTAGCGAAAACGTTTACTTGAGATACACCTACACCGATTCTCCAAGCTGCCTTGAAAAGAACTGCGTCTGCGGAAACTGAATATTGGAAGCGGAAGCTGTCTAGCTCATCTTGTAAACCTGTAGCGGCTACGATGAATTTAGCTGGTCCAGCAAATACGTTATTACTATTAACTAAACCTGAAGACATAACGATTTTTGCGTTAGTTCCAGGAAGCATCATAACTTCGTTACCTTCAACACCTTTATAGTTAAAAAGATTTTGAGCAACTAGGGCTCTTACTAAAGTTCTGTAGTTAGCAGGAGAACAAACCATGATAATGTCGTCTCTGTTGATAACTGACTCGTCGATTGCGTCGTATAAGTCTAAAGCTTGTTCTACGGCATTTTGTACCGTCCAGGCAGCAGCACCAGCAGGAACATTAGCTCCGTTAGCACCAGTGATTTGACCTTTAAGACCTAAAGTAGCACCGAAACCGTTGATTAAATAATCTTCAGTAGCTTTAGTTAATTTAGCAGAGTAAGACTCAGAAATTACTTCTTCAAAAGGAATAAAATCATTGCCAGTACCTGCTGACATAAATGCACTTTGGTAAACTGAACGTAAATCTTCAGGACAAAGTGTAGTTTTAGATTGTAATGAATCGATAGTTACAGGAACTTGAGTGTAAACTACTTGTCCGTCTCCAGGGTATCCACCACAAGATAATGCAGAAACAGGTAATTCTGAATCTACAAGGTTAATTGTAAAAGTACCTGAAGTCATACCAGTTCTTAAGTCTGTGTATGATAACAAGTCCGTGTTTAATACTGCTTTAGCCATTAAATCCATCGACAATTCGTCGGTGTATGCGGTAAGAGCAGCAATGTTAAATGATGTTGCCATAATTGTTAATTGTTTGTTTTGTTTTTGTTTAATTAATTGATTATTTAGCTTTGCGCATTGCTGCTAATTGCTCTAATCTCATGTTTGTTTGTGTTCTTTTGTCTTCTACGATAGAAGCAAAGGTGTTTTTAACTCTAGGAGCAGCTGGTTCAGCAGCCATTGCCTCGAATCTTTTCTTTAATGCAACAACTTCTTCTTGAAGTGCAACAATTTCCTCAGTGAAAGGAGCGATAAGTTCAGCGATACCAGCTAATAGATCTTCAGCAGGAGCAACAACTTCTTCAGCAACAGGTACTTCTACCTCTACTTCTTCCATTGCTTCTTCAACTTTAACTTCGTCTTCTAACGCTTCTTCTGGCTTGTCTTCGATCTTAGAGATTTCTCCGTTTTCACCCACAGTGATAAGTTTACCATCTGTAGTTTCATGCATCCCTGCAGGCGCGAATGGATCTTCTGAAGCACCTTCTCCAGCTCTTACAAAAAGAATTGCTCCGTCTTGTAATTCACCTTCGGTATAAACTTCAGTTCCATCAACTAATGTAGCTTCTGCAAAAGAATACTGAGAACTCAACATGATCTTAAGCCTTTTTAATGCTTGGTTTACGTTCATAATGTTTTCGTATTTGTTTGTTTAGTTTCATCAGACTTAGTGCCTGATATTATTAAATATAAGAAGTGTCAATACTGACAAAACTTTTTTAAAAGTAAAAAAATTAAAAAGTTGGTTAGCTTTTAAAGAAGGCCCAATAATGCTGTCTTCTACTATTATATAGAGACAGTAATATATGGGGATCTTAGGAATATAGTATAATTTTTAACTTTTTTACTTTTCTTTACTTTTTCTCTTCTTGATTTCAATAATTCTTACGATATTGAATGCAATACCTGTTATTAAGAGTAAAAAAGTTAGTGCTTCATTCCAACCCATTACCACACTGCCAGTACCCATTACAGTTATTGCATTAGCTACTGTGTCTTTTGTTTCGTTCATATTATTTTGTGTTTCTTTCAAGGAACTGTCCGCAAATTGAGAATCCATTCAACTTTCCGGATTTTATTTTATTCCAAGTCTCTTCGTTATTAATTTTATATGAAACATACCAATCACCTTTAGTTGGATTAAAACCTAAAGCATTTGCTTTATCATTGGTAGGATCTTCAACAATCCAGGATTCAATTAGATTGTTTTCTTCTGTGGCTTCCATTGAGTGATCAATATCAGTCATATGTTGTTTGTGTTCTTTTAAGAACTTCTCAGATAATTTTTTAATAGTCTCTTCAGTGAAGTATACATGAAATAGATTACCTGCTTCATCTCTTCTTGGAATTAATTGAAAGGCTTTCATCGCAGGTCCAGTAATAACTCTCTTGTCATCATCTTCTGCAAATGCCCATTCTTTTTTAAGAGAAGACATTCTCCATTCATTATTACTTGAGCTTGCGATTTCACCAGCATCTCCAGCAGCTGGTCCTTCAGAAATAACTACATTTCTACCACCAGCTCCTCTGAATACTCTTAATTGTTCCCAGTAATGTTGGCACGCGACGCCTCCTTTGTATTTGAAAATATCATAGGTGTTAGTTCCACCTGGTCCCATTCCTGGTTGGAAAGGAATTCTAGACATTGCATCAATTTCGGTTTTAGTATAAATCTTACCAAGCGCAATCATCGCTCTACAAAAGTCTCTGGAATTTGCTTGTAATGGACCAGTATATCTGTAACTTGGTTCAGGTACTTGTTGTGCAGCGCTATCAGAGATCTGAGTTAGTGTATCTACTGCGTCTATGGCTCTTAGGTAGTCACCTATCGTCTCGAAATTAGATTTCTTTAGGTTTACAAAGGTGGTTGCTTCGATGTCTAAGACTTCACCAAAACCCTTCTGGGATGCCATCTCTAAAATAGCATTTAGATAGACGTCTTCCCGCTTTTTAAGATCACCTGTTTCGTCTACATAAGTAGGTAAGGCATCTGTGTTTATACCATCAAAACCAGCGTAACAAATAGCAGCAGCTTGATCTTCATCATAACCTTCTCCTAATAATTTAGGAATACAACGACCTAGGTAATCTGATTCAGATTCTCCTGCAATTGCATCTACAAAAAGATGTTGAGCGGCAAATGCAGCCCAATAGACACCAATAGCCGGCTCTTCCACAAGTGACATGATTTCAATTCCAACGTCTTCGAACTCTTCTTCGTAACCGTCTACTTCTATTTGAAGTTCTACTATTTTGTTAATTTGACTCATAATGTATTTATCTAATTTATTATAATCTCGCTAGATCATTTATTTTTTTATCTTTCTCTTGTTGTGATGACATGTCACTACTAACAACGTATGCTTTCACTATGGTAGCCCCAGTCGAACCTTGTTGATCTCCTAGTGTAATATCACCTCCACCTGTTTGGTTCGCAGAGGCAGCGCTCAGTGCAGCATTGGGATCAAATACAGGTCCACTTGGCATGGCAGGTGCAGTTGGTGTAGCACCTCCTCCTCCACCTCCACCAGCAGGTGTTTTAGTACTTAATATCTTTTTAACATTCATTAAACCAGAAACAATTGCAATACCTGCTGCTATTTGTGGAAATGGTGGTGGTGCAGGTGTATTTGCTAACGCATTAGTCGCTGCTTGATAGGTATTCATAGTAGCAGAAGCGACCGCAGCAGCTTTACCTACCGCACTTTGTTCACCCGCAATTCCTATAATTGTATCTAAACCTTCTTGTGCAATCTGTTGTTTACTATCACCTACCGCTTTTGCTAAATCCTCATCTAATTTATCCGCTGCTTTTTTAGCTTCTATACCAGCATCGATTCTGGCTTGATCTTCATCAGCATACTTTTGTTTAAGAGCATTCATCGATTCTAATCGACTTGCTTCTAACTCATCTGTTAGTATACCTTGTTCAGTGGCTTTAAGAATTAATTCTTCATAGTATAGATCTAGGTCTTCAAGTGCTTTTGCTCTTTGTTCAGCTTCTGTGTTTGCTTCAGCGTCACGAATAGCCTTCTTAAGATCTGCTAACTCTTGTGCTTTTTGTTTCTCATATTCTAATAAGTCATCCGCTGCCTTTTTGTCTGCGGCTAATTTATCTTCTCTTGCTTTAGTATCTTCAGCTTGGTTTTGTAATTTAAAACCATCTCTCTTATTTTTAAGAGCGGCTAATTGTGTTTCTGTTTCCGCTACTGTCGCTGCTCCCGCTGCTGCAGTCTCTTCAGGATCAAATAACATATTTGCTAAACCACCACTAAAACCTTCTTCAAGATTAGTTGCAATATCAATACCAGGTATTTTACTAATTGCAGCAGTCATAGCATCTACAGTCGCTAAGATCATTGTAAGAGGTAACATCAACAATCTAATAACAGTCTGTGCAATGTCTTTGTTTCTTTGCATCGCCTCCTCTTGGGCTTTTGACTGTTCTTTTTGTTGTAGTAAGACTTGTTCAGTAGCAGTAATAATCTCATCAGTTTGTTGGATTTTTAGGTCTCTAATCTCTCTTTCTGACTTACCTTGTAACTTAAGACTATTCTCACTGGCACTTGTCGCATCTAATTGATCCTGTGCGGCAGCGGCAGTAGCTTGAGTATCTGCTAATAATTGTTTTTGTTCTGATGAAACACCTGAGATAGCACCAACGATGTCATCCCAATAGGCTACAATTAAGCCTAGGGCTACTACAACAGCGCCAATACCAGTAGCAATAAGAGCTTTTTTCATGGAATTTGCACCCATCACAGCAGACTTAAAACTTTTCACTGCGGCTTTACCCATACTCACTAATCCACCACCGACTTCTTTGACCTTAGTACCTAGTCCACCAGTAGCTTCATCGACTACTTTTAGCGCTCCTTCAGAGGCTTTACCAGCCTCCTCAGCTGATTTACCCATATCTTTGGCAGCATCAGCAACGCCTTCAACGCCTGCTTCAGTCTTTTTAGCCTGTTTATCAACACCTTTTAGTGCTGCCTGTAATTCTTCGACTGAAGACACACTCTGTTGTATGCCTTCAATCTCAAATATTATTTTAACTTCTTCTGCCATGTTTATAAATATAAATTATTACTTTGTTGAATTACTGGAGACAGTGCACTTCATCATCACAACCTGGAAATGTGGTGTTATCATTAAATAACTCTGCATCAGGTGTTCCAGTACTTAATTGATCAATAGTTCCACAGTAAACTGCACCACCACCAATCTGAGTCCATTGAATTATATCTCCAATATTAAAGTTACTGTTACCTCTAGGTACCGTATAAGGTAACCCTGATATACAATCGTCAATTATATAAGTAGTTACAGTCGGTCCACTACTACAAGTAACACAGTTATCATATGAAACTGCAGGTGTATAAGGACCAGCTGGAAGGAGAGTAGCTGCTGTTACTTGCCAACAACCCTGAGTTCCATTTAATTCCCAAACAGAAGTTCCACCTGGGTTTATTATACCAAAGTCAACAATAGTAGTTTGTTCTCTCGCTTCTGGATCACAATTAGTCATCTCGTAATTATTACCACTTTGAATACCTTCACAACTTTCACAAGTTTCAAATGATTGTACTAATACAGAATCCGGATTTGCACCCGTCGTACCTATATAAATCCAACAACCTTCAACTGGGCTACCTAATAAATCTTCTAATTTCCATGTAGTGTTTAAATCAGGTTCATTTTGTAAACTAACATATCTGAAATCAGTTGATAATTGTGTACAAGAATTAAGGTGACGTGCAAAAGTATAAACTGGATACTCTGAATCACATTCTAGTTGAACTAAATAACTAACTGATGAACAGCCAGAAGAATCTGTTACGTAGAAATCATATTGACCAGGACACATATCAGTTCTTAAATATGGCGCTGAAGTTTGAACTACTCCATCACTCCAAGTTACAGTGTAAGGTCCACCACTACCTCCGGTCGGGTTAACAGCAACACTACCATTACATGGGGAAGTACAATTAGTTGGGGTTGAGATAAGTGTAGTAGCAGTTGGGGGATTAGTAATAGTTTGACCAATAGTAACTTGTTGATCTTTAGTTCTACCTAAACTATCTGTAATAGTTAAAGTGTAGGTACCTGGTGCAACATTAAGTATTGTAAATACATATGGCGCATTACCAGGTGACGCACCCTGTAGTGCTGCTCCTGTTTGTCCGTTTGAAAGTGCCCATGTAAAACCAGGTGTACCTTGAGTATCTACTACAATATAACCTGTTGATCCAAAGCAACCCGCTGGGAATGTAGTAACTGAGTTCACTATTAATTCTTGTAATAAATTTAAAGTAGGTACATAATCATTCGCAGTTAACAATTGTACTAACACCTCTGTGTATGCTCCTACTTGAACATCTATAATCTTTTCAGGTCTGTAATACGTACCATTAATAAATATAGTATCATCAAAAGTAAACTCATTTAGATCGATGTTATTTAAAACAAAATTCGCTGTTACTCTTCTACTATATTTATTATAGAGAGAAGCGATGTAGCGAGACCAGTAGTTTTCATATAGAGTAACTCCGGTATCATTATAACCAGTTCTAGTTCCCCAATACTGAATATCATTAGAGAAATTAAGATTTAAACTTGTTGTAGTAATCGGCCAATTCTCATACGGAGAAACTAGAGGGTATATGATTTTTTTATTAGGGTCATTCTGTAAATACCAGCCATCGTGTGGGTTACCCGGTACAGTAAATGGTTGTAGACCATTATAGAATAATATTCTGGTTTTTGGTTTAATTGGTAGGTGTTGTAAACCCGTATCCTCACTAGAATGTGTGTGTAATTGTGGAATAGGTACAAAGTCATTAGCTGAAGCACCCTGGATATTTACTAATTCAGTTGGCGCTATACCAAGTAGTTTGACTTCTCTAGTTCCTTTTAGTAAATCATTACCACTTTTAAAATCTAATTGACCATATATTTCTTTAAAAGATTGTTGGTGATAAATGTTAGTGTAATCACCACCTTCTTGGAATTTAAAATTTATTTCATCTGATTGACTAAAGAAAACTGGTTCTATTTGAATATCTTTATTCTCTACTAGTTTATCAGACCAATCATATAAATTACCACTATTGATATAGGTTTGCCAAGGTTCGATAATGAAATTCTTTGGGTCATTAGCGTCTGGTGAAAGTACTAAACGAAATGATGTTAGAATATCTTTAACAAAATCAATTTGTTTATATTGACAATCTAAACCACTAGTAACACTGTAACGACCTGGTGCTGAAGTAACTTCAAATACCACATTGTTAACTAGATCTTGATAAGTTGAGTTTTCTGGTATAACTTGAATACCTATTTTATCTCCAGTGCCTATTGATAAACCAGTACCGCTAGCAAATAGAGTAGCACCGGAAGAAGTACCACCAGCTAAAACAGATTGTGCTAAAACTGTACTAGTACTATAATTATAGATTTGTAGTGTTGCTCTGATATAATAACGCGAACCATCACTATTTTCTTCAGAACCTACATAAAAACAACGTGCTGAGATATCATACGTACCCGCTCCCGGAGCATTATAAACAGTACCATAAGGTGATGAAGGAGGATTTGATAAATTATTACCTGGATCAACCCAGTTATTTTGCCATTGTAATCTATCATATGTATGTTGTGTTAGGGTTTGATTGTCACCATACGCAGTATTCTCGCTACCACCACTAGCATCAGTAGTTAGTTCTACAGTTGCTGTATTACCAAATGCACTAATATAAATCTGATGGAATAGAGTACTCTCAAAAAATTCAGAATCATAGGTGTATCCAGCGTCTTCAAAGATTTGATCTATGATCCTTTTAGCCCTGATCATAGGTTTCATACGTTCTAGTGCAATAGTTTTTCTAGGGTTACTATTATTACCACCACTACCTTCAGTAAAGTTAGGCGTGTTAGTACTTCCGGTACCTATAGCAACACGAGATTCTTCAATAGTACCAGTATCATCATAATTATTACCATGATCAATAAGTGGATAGATAATATTACCATCATGTAAACCAGAAGTTAGGGATGTGTTTTCTGGGTAGGCTTGCCAAGATTGAATAACATCATCAGTACTCAAAAAGGAGCCGGCTATATCACCACCATTAATATCATTCATAATTAAATCACAAAGACCTTTATCACCAATAATACTGGAGAAGTCTCTGGTCTCACCTAAGAAAAGGAGTTCGTAATCATAACGATCCTCTTTGATATTTAAGTATACTTTCTGTAATCTGATATGACCCTGTTTAAACTGAGTACCGTCAACTAGGATCTCAGCAGGTTTCTTTATAGTAACATCATACATAATCCCGTCTACATCAAATGAATTCTTGAAGAACTCAGCATTCTTCCTGGTTCCTGGAACTTTGAAAGTTTTAGAGTAAGTAGAAGTTGCATCAGCGTTTGTTAGATCCTCAATTGATAGAGTCAACTTGATTGGCTCTGTATCATATAGATCTAAAAATAATTGATTAGTACTGTCACCCCATTGTGACTCAGGACTGTATACGGTGATGTCTGGTGAACTATAAACTTTGAGTTGTATCATATTAACCTCTTTGTGATTTTAGATTGTGTGCTTGTTTAAAACGAATATCGTATTGGAATAGTCTATCAGTTCTAATTGTCTTCTCTTTCCAGTTTGTACTTGTAATAACTACAGGTGTCCATTCGTATTTAGCATTCCCTGCAGCGTCACCAAAACGTACTTTAACATCAGCGGAAGTAAATAGCCCTTCTAGGTATTTAGCATCCTCATCTGAAAGATAATCAGTGAAAGCGACGTAGTCTTGTTGGAGTGTTTGTGAGTAAACTGTTTGACCTCTATCGAATCTATTTACTGAGTAATTAGTACTATTATAGTTAGCGGCCTCGCGAAGGAATTCATTCCTATTAATACTCACAGATCTATCATGTCTCTTTCTAAAAGAGTAGTAGTCTCTAAATCCATATGAGTTTAACCAAGAGAACTGGTAATCCGGGAAATCAGAACAATTTGTTTCTATGATATTAAATCTGTGTACATAGTGCATTGACTCATTAGTTAAACCGGAAACTAGAGTAGGACATGCAGAATCAGTATAAGCAGAAGTAGACACATAATAGTGTGTACAGAGTCCACTGAGATCCTGGAAGTTTCTAGGACCAGTAGCAGCAGTAACAGCACGGTATGGATAGATCGGCCCCGCACCCTGTCCTGGGGTTGTATTAGGTCCACCCCCATTTGCTTGTACATTATAAACTAAATCAGGTATACCACCTGAATTTATGGGTTGACCATTCGCATCAAATTGCCAATACATAATGGCATCTACAGAGGCCGCTAATGCTGGTGGATTAGGTCCACTCACCATTTGGTAATAACTAATAGTAGTCATATCGTCTCTAGTCACATAGTGATCATAGACTCTTATGTTAGAAGTTAACCAACTTGGTTTACCATCTGTAATCGCACCACCTAATCTATATGAGGTTAAATCAGTAAATGGTTTTGCTGGTTTGAGAACACCTGTACAAATACCTGTTTGAGTTAACTGTGGAATGTATGCTGTAGCGTTAAAGGGTACTTCGTAATACTCTTTAGTTCCCCCGAATGCTAATAATGTATTAGAGGTTGCCCATTGACCGGTTGTACCTGGATAGGCTGGTACTTGACCACCCTGTTCATAAGAAGCTCTTAATTCATATGGTGTACTCTCTTTCGCAGAGTTCATTAACTCTACTCCTATAAAACCTATCTCCTCTACATTATTAGGTGACGGTGACACAAAGTTCTGTATTGTGTTTTGGATATCAAAGATAGCGGCCGCGGAGGCATTAGGTGATTGTCTAAGGTCTGCGATCATTTGACCGTTTCTCCAAATTTGAAGTACATACTTTTCAGCCTGGATTATCCCTGTTGTATCATCATATGGTATACCTTCTATTGTAACTGGAAGGGGACCGTATGCCTCATCGAATGTTATTTGAGGTGTCTGTGTGATTTGAATGTTTGTTATAATTGCCATAATTAAAATGCTTGTGTTAGTTCTTCTTCTAATCTTAGTATAACCTCGTCTTTGATTTCGGCTATGCTAAAAAATGATTTGGGTTTAAGACCTCTCTCTGCGATTGATCTTCTTACTGGAAATGGTAGTGAACCACCTATTGTTTTTGATTTGAATTTGAATCTTACACCGGCGGGTAGACCGAATACTCCTTTTTCTACACCCTTTGCTGGTGATTCTTTAGTTCCATCTACACCGTAGTTTTGAAACACACCGTAGTTTAACATCTCTAGTGCAAGAGAGTTAGTAGTTACACTAAATGATATAGAATTACGTAACGCATTAGTAGCATCTGGGCCTGTTCTAAGGTTGTTTTTAATTTGTGTAGTTATCTCACTACCTATTTGTGTTAAGATGTCTGACAGATCCGTAGCACGTTGTCCGAATTGATCTAGTCGTCCTATCATTTGGTCTACAGTCATTATTGTATTCCGTATATTTTAACAGTAGATGGTATCTCTTGATAACCTATAACATCTGCTGTTGGTATTGCTGCATATCCTTGAGCTACATAAAAGTAGTATTCTTCTCCAGCTGTTAAATCTAAATTAAATGAGTGTGATAGATTAACTATAGTTCCATCGCTAACCCAAGGTATATCAATTAACCATTCCGCATCTGGTGTTGGTACACCAACTCTTGTAACCATAATACCGTATTTTAATTGGCCGCTACCATCTTCTGGTTCTAACCATTTAGTGTCGATGTCAAACTCTAACTTGTATCTCTGAGTAGTCACTGGCATAAAACTACGATAACCTAATCCATATTGAGGATCAAAGTTATTGCTGTCAACCCAAGTTATACCATCATAAGAGTACTCTTTAAAGTTATAGAAGTTATCTTGACCATCAGGGTAACCATCAAAGTCTAGTGTGTGTATTTCGTTTGCTCTTCTAGTTATTAGTAGTTCTCTCTTATCGATAGGTGCAACACAGAGATTAAGTCCAGTTGGAACTTCGATACTTAAGGAAGCTGTCATACCTGCAACATCATCCTGAAATCTCTCATTAAATGGAGTGTAAGACATATTAGTCCTCATAACTTCTGGTTGATCTGTGAATCCATAATATAGATCTGCTATCACATCATCAATCATTTGTTGACACTGTGATTGGATAGCGAGTATATTATTATAGGGTTGATCAGCCACTTCACCTCTTGCCATATCCATTACCAACATATTAAAGTTGTATGTCATGGTGGTTAAGTTTCTTGTGTGTGTTGCTGGATTCAAGAATAAGTATGGATAATCTGCTTGTACCGCTGAGTCACCACTAGTATTCTCGAAACGAGTCTTAAGATCACTAAGATCTCCATAACCAAAGTCAGCCAATTGATAGTGGTTGTTGACAATTGTTTGTATTCTATTTACGATTTCTTGATAAGTCATGTTGTCTCTTTTGTTGTAATTGTTTAAAGTTCTCCTCCATCTGTTTCTCTTTCTTGAGTGCCATGAAGTTAAGTATTTTCTTTAGAGGTTGTTCTGTTATATCATCTATTCTTAGGACATCATTCTCTGCTAGATCTACGATCACGCGATACCATCCTTTGGCTATTTTCTTAGTGTCTATTTCCTCTAAGTCTTCGTCATCATCTCTAGGTTCGTTAAGACCGAATAGTCCACTATACTGTCTATATGTATGTATTCTAAATTGTTGATACTGATCCAATACCCATAGTGCTTCATCTGACCAATAAAGATCAGGACTTAAGATTGCTAACATATCCTCTATGTGTTTCTCGATACCTTGTACTACATAAATGTCTAAGTCAACAAACTCACCAAATAAAATGGTGTTAAAGTCTCTAACCTTTGATTCGGTTCTCTGATTCATTAGGGCTATGACAAACGAGATAGCAAGTGTTAGTGACTCAACAGTTGCCTTCTTAAACACTTCTACTTCTTCTTCGAGGATGAGTGCCATTATCTTAGGCCAATCCTCAACAGAATGGTAGTCAAATTTCAGTAAGGCTCTCCATTGTTCTATAGACAGTCTCTTTGGCATTTCGTATGCTTTACCTTGTATAGTCAGTTTCACCATATTATTAAATATAAATTAATTGTGTGTTGAATTATCTCTTCCCTTGGACTACATATTGCCCATAGGTTTTATTCTGCAGTCTGTTCCAGTTAGCGATACACAGTGCAATTACTATATCATCATGAAAGGGTGGACGCGCTGCATACTTAACAGATCTGGTCTGTGGATTATAGGACATCTCAAATACTTCGAGTTCTCTGTGTAATTCTGGATAGAGTTCCGCTGAGGGTATCTTAACTGAACCATCATTGAAACCTAAGATAAGAGATTCTACTATGTCCCTCTTTGATTGATTAGAGGTGTTAAACCCATGTGCATCTTGATATCTTTTACGAATTCCTTCAAGTACTACAGAACCCATACTATTTGTTTCTACCATGAGTGTAGCGTTATACCTCTGGGCTAACTGGATGATCTTGGTCGACATATCGTCCCACTCTTTGTGGTTATCTCGGTAAATCTCTACGACCGCACCAGTGGCATCCATAACCACTGCAACAGTGTAGTCACCAGTTTGTGCAAGATCAACTCCAATGTAACATTTACCTTGAGGTCTTGGATACATTTCAAATGCGTTAGCATTAAAGTTTTGGAATACTTGTGATTCACCTTCAAGAAATTCGCCTAAATATTCTGCTCTAAAGATTGCGTCAGGTAGTGCACGCTTCGCAGCCTCTACTTCCTCTCGGTTGATATAAGGATTATCGTATTGTTCCATGCGGACTGAACCATGAGTAGGGTAGTTTGGGTCTTTACCCATTTGAAACATATCATGAAACCAATCTTTTCCACGCGGAGTCGAAAATAGCACACATTTTTTACCGTGGACTAGGGCCGTTGGTTGGATCGCACGCTTCCATGCATCTTCAGTTTGATACGCCGCTTCGTCTAAAAATAAGTAATCAAAAGTATAACCTCTAAGTCCGTCTTCTCTCTCTGAGGATCTAAAATAGATTTTACTACCAGTCTTTAATTTAATCTCATGGTTTGAAAAGTTTGTAGCCTCGACAATGCCTGAGTCTTTGATCGCCTCATAGAGATCCTCCATTAGTTTTCTGGCTTGAGAGTATATAGGTGCAATCACACCGATCTTACTGCCTTTGACATTTATTCCATAGTATAATAACAGATTAACCAAGAGCAATGACTTACCCTGCTGA
>Ga0206131_10003500_pt1 | contig 18000 bp, 18 predicted proteins | sample Helgoland_Spring_FD_148636 | JGI IMG/M metagenome (GOLD analysis project Ga0206131, IMG submission 148636) | Pelagic subsurface seawater microbial communities from Kabeltonne, Helgoland, North Sea - Helgoland_Spring_Bloom_20160517_1 | ecosystem: Environmental > Aquatic > Marine > Epipelagic ...
CATAACTATTTTTGGTAGAACCCCATTCTTGATAGGCAAAAACGCGACCGTGTTGTTTGTATTCAAGACCGGACGCATGTATTGGTAGAAAATAATAGGAAGGTAGAATTGTGATATCTTTCCATTTTCTACTGAAATAAAGACGTGTTAATAAACCGGGACCAACAGTTCTCCATGCTCTTTGTTGTGTTGTACGATATGCAATTTTATTATTTTTTATCCATTCTATTGCTAGTCGAGGTAATTCATGTTTTGGTGGGAACGCCATTGTACCAGTGGCGATGAGAGGATGTGTCGGTGCGAGAACATCACTGTATTCTTGGGTTGCCCATCCAGCAGCGCGGACTTTTTCATTTTCATAACCGGCAAAAGATTTATTTAATGATAATAAGTCGGTAAAAGGTTCAATGCAAATGGAATCGGCGTCGACGAAAATACCACCATATTCGTAAAGTAATTCCCATCGAATAATATCTGCTTTACCATTTATTTCATTCATATCGTTAATCTTATCACCTAGTTGTGTTTTAAAGCCGCGTTTATTCAGTTCTGCTTCGGTCCAACGGATATATTGAAAACCGAGGGGTTCGTGGATGTTTTTCCATGTGTCCATGAATTTGGTGGGTGGTGGCTTTGGTCCAATCCATAATTGATGAATAATTTTTGGTATATTTGACATATTATTAAATGTTAAATATTAATATTTAATATTTTTTTTTATGAATTATTAATGTTGATATTCAATGCAATTATTTGAACAAAATGTTTTATTATTATGTAAAATAACAATATCTAATATAGAAATTTGTTTGTTGCAACGATAGCATTTTTTTTTTTGGAATATAAGAAATTATTTTGGTAATTATTTCAATTGGTACATTCATTTAAATATTTAAATATTATTATTTAAATATTTAAATATTATTTAATAATAATATTTAAATATTTAAATAATATTATTTAATAATAATTACATGAATAATCTAGTTTTAATAACTTCTGTGATTAACACACCTGATAAACCATTAAGTTATAGTAAGGTACGTTCAGTATTTACAAGAGAAGAACGATACGAACAAACAAAAAAAACAATACAAAGTATAAAGGAAAAAATTCCAGATTATAAAATTATGATTGTTGAATGTACTGATTTTACCGAAGAAGAAAAATCTTATTTCGAAAAAGAATGTGATTATGTATTAAACTTATGGGATAAAAAAAAATTACATGCAAATATATTTGGTTTGTCAAAATCTCACGGCGAAGGTACTATGACCATTGAAGCATTGTCGTATATAATAGCTAATAATTTTGAATACAATAAATTATTTAAAATATCAGGTAGATATTGGATGACTGATTGTTTTAATTACAAATTATTTGATAATAAAAAAAGTAATTTTCATAAAATAAATGGGGCTATTAATAATATATATACTGCATTTTATAAAATTCCTTATAATTTAACACCAACATTATTACAATTTTTAAAACAAACAGAGAATTTAATGGTTCAATATATAGGATATGAAGTATTGTTTGGAATATTTTTAAAAGCAATAAAATATAATAATGTAGAATTTATTACCAAAATGAATATTTGCGGTCATATAACAGTAGATGGTGGATTTGTAGTTTGGTAATTTATTTCCGATGCCAATATATCACCTTTATAAATATTTTTTGAGGTATGTTCGGTAACCAATAATGTTCCGTCACAACAGTTAATTAAAAATGAATTATCGTCAAATATTTCAACAACTTCGCCGTTTTGTTTGCCATAATATAAAATATTATCATCAAAAGGATGTGCTTTCCATATCATTATTTTATCATATGTGTTATATGTAAATGCTCCTGGGTAAGGTTTAGTTACGGCTCTTATTAAATTATAAATTTCATTTTTTGATTTAGACCAATTTATTAATCCATCGCTTGGAGTTCTTTTTTTATAAAAGGTTGCATCGCCAATTTGATGAATAAGTTTTACATTATTATTAAATATTTTTGGAATGTTTTCAAGATACATATTTTTTACAATTATACCTATTTTTTTATATATAGTATCACAAGTATCAAAATCATTTATATTAATAATTCTATAATCAATAATATCACCATCGTCTATACCAGGTGCAATCTTAAAAATATTCCATACTATTCTTTTTCTATTCGTAATTATTGACCAATTAATAGGACTTCTTCCTCGACCCTTTGGCAATAGTTCAGAACTACCATGTTGTCCAATTGCACCCCATTTTAATGTATTTAATATTATTTCTGGTATTAATCTTTGCCATCCACCAAGTAATAAAATATCAAAGTTATGTTCATTAAAAAAATCAAAATCTTCTTTTTTTTTTAAAGAATATGATTTACAATAATAAATTGGTATAGAATATTGTTTTGCAAATTCAGAATAATCAACCCAACCAGAAGCCTTATTATTATTTGGGTTTTTAATAGTTACAATATAATCAATATTTATATTATTTTGAATCAAGAATTTGCAAATTTCAATACATTGTCTCTGCATACCACATATAACAATTTTTTTAGTTTGAACCATGTTTTTAACGACTTTGTATCTGCCTAATTTTAATTTATCAATATTGGTATCTATACAACCTGGTTTAACGGTGAACCCAGCAACAAAACCATTTTTTTTATATAAGTCATAATTACTGGTATTTCCACACGGATATGAAAATATATAATTTTTTACATCTATTTTTTGTAGAAACTCTTTCATTTTTCTACATTTTTCAAATGTTTCATTGGTATTATGTGTATAACTATGAGACCCAATTTCCATATTATTTTTATGCATTTCGGTTATTTGTTCATAATTCATATACATAGAATTTGCAAATTGTTCCTCTGTTAAATTTTTCAATATAAATTTATTAAAGAGAATATCACCAATGTATAAGTAGTCGTTATTTCTTAAAATATTAGTAATAAATATCTTTTGTGAAGACCAATCATTATTAATATAAGTACTTTTTTTGTATGTATTCCATAAACTTAAAAATTTTTCTATATTGTTATCTTGTAGAAATATATCCCTTATATTAATTATAAGTTCGTTTAAATTTATTTTAAAATGGGATAACAAAAAATGTATTTTATGTGGTGTTAATACTTTTTTTTCAAAAATAACTTTCCCTGTTATAAAAAAACTACCAGAAATTTTTTTTTTTTTTAAATAAGGATATACATATTTAAAGTGACATAATGTTCCATCGTCAAAAGTTAAAATACAATTATCTTTATATTTATCATAATTATCATTTAAAAAATCACCAGTTGATATAATAGTGTATTTTTTCATTAAATTATCTATAATATTTTTAAATTCATAAAATGAAATTGCACAACATTCTGTATTACAAAGTCGTTCATTATAATATGGTATATTTATTATATTTTGTTTAAATATTATATCGTGAAACATATAAACACATATAGTCATTAAATATACATATACATATTTATTATATTTAAATTAATTTAAATATAATATATATTAATTATATTAATTATATTAATGAAAATTGCTATTATAGATGGTGTACAACAGGATATAGGTTTAAAGATATTGTTCCCAGAAGCAGATTATTTTATTAATAATATAGAATTAAATAAAGAAGAAAGTTTAAAAAAATATAATATTGAACCCAAAAAAAACTGGAATACCATAACAGATAAAAATTATGATTATTTATTTATTGTAATTGCTTTTTATGATACAATTAAAGAAAGAAAATTTTTTAAACAATCTATTTTAGATATTTGGAATAAAGAATTAGGTATTATAAATAAAAATAATTTTAAAAAGGTTTGTGTGTTTGATATTTATGACTATGATTACGACCCGACTGAATTTATAAAAAATGAAAAAATAGATTTTTTTTTTAAAAGAAATTATAATAAAAATAAAAAATATTATAAAAATGTTGTACCATTTCCATTTATAATGTTTGGAAAAAAATCATTAATAGAAAAATTAGAAGAAACAAATAAAAGTAAAATCAAACATAATAGATTATTTTTTACAGGAACATTATTTACTCACATAGATAATGAAATTAATTATATTAGAAATAGAAGAATCTTATATAGTAAAATATATAAAATAGTATATAATCCGGGAAGATTAAATTATAATGATTTTTTAAAATACATGGGTGAATCGAAATACGCATTAGATTTAAATGGTGTGGGTGACCCAAATAAAAGAACATTTGAAATATTATCTCAAAATACATTGAGAGTTGGTGAATTTAACAATTTAAAATGGCCTTTCAATGAAGAATTTTGTGAGGAAACAATATTTAAAACGCCAGAAGACTTGTTTAAAAAAATACAAAATTTAGAAAAAAGTGAATTTTTGTATACTAAATGTTTAAATATTCAAAATAGTATTTACAAAAAGTATTTTAATAAAAAATGGATTAGAGGTTATATTTTAAATATTATAAAATGAAGAGACATGATGTTATTAATTCATTTATTAAAAATACAGAAAGCAATTATTTGGAAATAGGTATTCAAAGAGGTTTAACATTTATAGAAATTACATGTAGTAATAAAGATGCAGTTGATCCATATCCTATATTTGAAGGTAAGAGTATAGTTAATTATAAAACAACATCAGACGATTTTTTTTTAAATCATATAACTCTAAAATATGATTTTATTTTCATAGATGGTTTACATGAATGTCACCAATTAATAAAAGACTTTGAAAATAGTTATAATAATTTAAAAAAGAACGGGATAATATTTTTTGACGATATTTTACCAAAAAATATAAAAGAACAAACAATACCCGTTAGTAATGTACATGGACCATGTACAGGGGATGTATGGAAACTAATTTATCATATTATGTTAAATAAGGAAAAATTTGATTTAAAATATATTAATTCTATTACAAAAATGGACAATGAATGTAGAGGTATATTTGTTATGAAATTTAATAATACAGGTAATAATAGTTTTTTTGAAAACATGGTTAATATATCATCACATTATAGTTATGAAAATGATTTTGCTGATTATAAATTACATCTTAACGCATTAAATGTTTAACAGTGGGTAAACTCATGGTTTTAATTATATTATCTATTTTTTGTATATCAAAATGTTCAAATAAATTGTTATATATTTTATCATAATTTTTTAGAGTATGTATAACTCTATTTGGTATTTTTTCATAATCTTCGAATATAATATGGTCTTTTAAATGATATGTATTTGTATCAAATTTAGTTTCACTAATAACAATAATGTTATTAAAAACGCACCTATCACATCTAATGGATTCGAAAATCTTTAAACATTTGCTCCAACCTATATTTAATATTATTTTATATTTGAAAATTTTCAAATCTCTTTGTTTCCCAAATCCACTAATAATATCAACATTTATATTTTTTTCTTTTAATTTATCAACAATATATTTTCTTCTCTTTGAAATTAGATTATCGGATATAATACAAACATCCTTATTTTTTTTGAAATTATATAATTCGTTATAATTAACTTGGTATGGTAAGAAATAAGTAGAAAATGATTTATTAAAATATTTTAAGTTTTCATTCGAAAAATCTATTATTTTTATTTTTTTCGATATTTTATTCATTTTTTCGCTCCAATTTTCATATTTTTTACACATTTGTTCAGTGTTAAATAAATATATATTATTTGTTTCGTTTGTAATTACTAAATTATCTGGAAGTCGAACCCAAAATATATATATATAATTTTTATCAATAATATTATTATCAAAATGATTATATAATTTTATTTCGCAATTTAATAATGGTATTATCGAATAAACATAATCTTCTGTATATTTAAATATTGTATTTTGAATCATTAGTTTAATCTTCATATAAAAATATTAATATATTAATTTAAATAAAAATTATTTATATTTATTATAATGAATGGATTTACATGGATATTTGACGACGCTAAAAAATGTTATGTTAATGATAAAAATATAGATTTAAATGAATTCAGGAGTAACAGACATGTATATGGTTTCATTATTAATAATGGTGATGTTGATAAACAAGCTTTAAATTTTTCTAAAAAAATAAATATAAGTTTATATAATGATTTTTATAACAAAGAAAAATCACTTATTGGTTATAAAAATATTGAAAATCAGTATCATAGGGTAGATGATTTAGATTCAAAACATATTTTTATACTAACATTTTTATTTAATTAATTGGGTAAAGAATTAAATAATATAGTTGAAATTGGGGGTGGATTTGGAAATATATTAAGATTAATGGATGGAGTCATAAAATTTAACAATTATGAAATTATAGATATTCCACACATTATTGAATTACAAAAATTTTATTTACAAAATGAATTAAATACCAATACATATAAAAAAATAAATTTTTTAGATTGTTATAAAGATGATATAAAACCTAAAAAAGATATAGATTTAATAATAGGAATGCATAGTTTAAGTGAATTATCCTGGGATTTTTTTAAAAATTATTTTGATAATATAATTGTAAATAGTAAATATTTATTTTTATCTTTAAACAAAAATTGTCCATCTCCTTTATTAATAAAAAAAAAAATAAATTATATAATTAATAATAATTTTAAAATTAAAAAAAAGTTTGAATATATAGAAATACCCCATGGTGCAAATGTAGCCCATATATTATTTGAAAAAATGTAATATATAATTAATTTTTATTTTTATATAAAAAATAAAAATTAGTTATATTATAACATGTCAATTAAAGAAATTACATTATTTTTAACAGCTTGTAATAGACCGAAATTATTAAAAATAACTTTAGAAAGTTTTTTGAAATATAATACCTATCCAATTAAAGAAGTAATTATAATGGAGGATTCTGGTTTAAAAGGGATAAATGATTTTGCAAAAGAATTATTACCATATCCGTGTAAAATAATATATAATGAAAAACGAATTGGACAAATGAAATCTATTGAAAATGGTTCGAAATTTATAAATACAGAATATGTGTTTCACTGTGAAGAAGATTGGGAATTTTATGATAGTGGTTTTATTGAAAAATCTTTGGAAATATTGGAATCAAATAATAAAATATCATTAGTCAAATTACGTTCATATAATGAATACATTAATAGATATAAAATGACCATTGAAAATACAAATAATGAATTGTACAATATTATTCATCAAAATAACATATCAATGTATACTTTTAATCCAAGTTTAAGAAAAAAGGAGATAGCGTTATTTGGTATACCATATAATAAAAAGGATGAATATAATTTGCAAATTGAACTTAATAAATTAGGTTATATTTCAGTTGTAACAAAAAATAAAAATGGTTATGTTAAACATATCGGTTGGAGTCATCATATATATTAAATTATTATTAGTATAAGAAACCCATATATATATATAGTATAGTATGAAAATTCAGTATTATATTATACATAATGGCGAAAAAACGCGGAAAGAAACAATGACGCGTTTATTGAAAGACAATGGTGTAGATATGGATGATGTAAAATGGATATTGCATCCAAATAAAAATGAAATTACATCAGAATTAAAAAGTAAATTAGTAAATAAATATTTAAAAAATGGTTATATATCTTGTACATATAAACATTATTTGTCATTAAAGGATATTGTAGAAAATAATTATGAATATAGTGTTATTATGGAAGATAACATTGGGTTTGTATATGATAATATACCAAATAGACTTGAACTTTATTTAACTCAACTTCCAGAAAATTGGGATATATTATTCGATTCAAAATGGGCTTCTTATAAAAGTATTGACGAGGAAAAAGTTACTGCTGATAAAATAGTTTATAAAAAAAGTAATAAAATAACAAAATATTGTCATGGAGGAACAAGAGTGGCACAATTTTATTTTTTAAATTTAAATTGTGCAAAAAAATTATATGAGAATTATTTACCATTTGACAATCCACCCGATTGGTGGATGAATACCTTATTTAGAAAATTAAATATAAATAGTTATTGGTCAGAACCAGCATTTATAGAAATAAAAAAAAACCATACATCGTCTTGTTAAAATATATTTAATATATTAAATATATTTAATATATTAAATATATTAAATATATGTTTATTAATATATTATAATGTCATTGCGTCGCGATAAAGTTATTAATTATTTATTCCAAAAATATAATTTATTAAATCCAAGTTACTTGGAAATAGGTGTATGGAATGGTGAAACATTTAAATATGTTAATTCAACAAAAAAAGATGGTGTTGACCCAGAACAATATTGCGAATGTAATTTTGTTAATTATAAAATGACATCTGATGAATTTTTTGAAAATAAAAAGAAATATGATTTTATTTTTATTGACGGTTTACATACTGCATATCAAGTTACCAAAGATATAAAAAATTCATTAGAACATTTAAACGATGGTGGTATAATAATGTTAGACGATGTATTTCCACATAGTGAATATGAACAAGAAGCCTTAAATTTGAAAAAGGTTGGGCCACAAACAGGAGATGTTTGGAAGGCTGTGTATCATGTATTTGAAGAATTAAAAGAGATTAGTGATGAAATATTATTTTTTAAAAATACAGAAAGGGGGAATTTAATATTTAAAATTAAAAAAAAAAATAAAAAATCCATTATGGTAGATGATACCATACCAACTAAAAATATAGATGGTTGGTACCAGGGTACAGATAAAGAATGGACTAAATATAATTATAAAAGAGATTTTAAAACATATTATGATAATTGCTTGGAAAAATATTTATTTATAAATTAACTAATTTGTATAATTCTTGCAAATATTTAATATTTGCTTTTCTAAAAATTGTAATAAATGTTCATTTTTATTATTTAAATGACACATATCATCGTCTACATATTCTTTAACATAGATGTTATCTTTACTAACCTTATTATATATATCCAAAAATAATATATCATGTTTATTGGAAAAATATAATAATTTTTTATTCATATAATTGGTATATTCAATTCTTTCCTTTATTTCACCATTAATTTCATTACCAATATTTTCAGTTACTGGTAATATACAATATATAATTGGTTTTATTTCAAATTTTTTCCCTAAATATATTATTTTTTTAACATATTTTTCTGTTATATTATCAATGAAATCCTTATAATTATTTTTTTGATATTTGTATATATTTTTTTGAACATCATTCCAACCAAAACTAAATAATACAAAATCATTTTTTTTTATATTAGTATTGCAAATATTACCCGGGTTATACCTTTCAACCAAGTTAAATAATGGTATTTCGTTATTAATAAATTGAAACATGGTTACAGGTAGCCCTGCCCAACCAAACCAATGGTGGTCAACTGGTTTTAAAAACCAAGCAATAATTGAATGGCTATCTCCTACAAAGTAAATATTATTCATATAATTATATATATAATGTGAATGTTTTTAATAATTTAATTTGATTTGATATATCTGATATAATATAATCATCTTCAATTTTATAGATGGAAGATAATGTTTTATTTATAGTTTCTGGTCCATTCATTTTATTAATATTAATGTTTAAATTAAATTCTTTTGATATATAACAACACAACTCATATTTTGAAACAATATTTGGTGAAAAAAAATGTTTTATACCTTTCCAAAATTTGTTTTTAAATATTATTTTATGAATAATATTAGCCAATGTTAAACAAGTTACACCATTCCATAAATGATTTGAATATCCATTTATTGTTTTATTTTTATTACTTTTAACCCATTCCAACAAACTTTTTTTACCTTTTAATTCTTCACCAATAATAGATGTTCTTATAACAGTTGCGTTTTCTGGTTCCCCTAACGATTTTGTTATACCATATATATTTTTTTCAGTGTGTATGTCATCTTCGTTATATGGTGAATTTTTTTTACCATTAAACACACAATCAGTCGATATGTGAATGAGTTTTGCACCAACTTTTTCAACAATATTTTGTAATTTGTGAGGAAATAATGCATTAATTTTTATATATATTTTATATTTATTATCTTGTGTTTTCTGTGGTATAATTCCAGCACAATTAACAATAACATCATTTTTTTTTATATTTTTTAAAACCATGTTTAATTTTTTCCAATTATCAATTAAAATATCAAAATCGCATCGTGTAACACAAATAACATTGAAATCGTTTGTTAATATTTTTTTAACATAGTTCCCCAACATACCAGTTGAACCAAATAAATATATAGTATCAATATTCATTTAAATGTATATTAAATAGTATATTTAAATGATTATAAATAAAAAAATATTAATATTCGGTGGGACGGGTTCTCTCGGTCATAAATTAAATAAACGGTATTTGGATAATAATATAATTTACAACTTTTCTAGAGATGAACATAAACATTGGAAAATGAGGTTAAAATTTAAATCTCATAAAAATTTAAATTTTATTATCGGGAATGTTTCGGATAGAATTAGAGTAAAAGAATCTATAAAACGCGTAAAACCAGATATAATAATCATTGCATGTGCAATGAAACATATTGAACAATGTGAAATAAATACAAATGAAAGTTTAAATACAAATATGTTAGGAACAAAATATATTTTAGATTCGGTTGAAGATAATTTAAACGTTCTAACAAATTTGGAAACAGTTTTATTTGTAAGTTCTGATAAGGCTTGTAGTCCAATAAATAACTATGGTATGGCAAAAGCTTTGTCTGAAACGTTTTTAATTGAAAAAGCGAGGTTTATAAAAAATATCAAATTTGTAAACGTTAGGTATGGTAATGTGCTTAATTCAAATGGTAGCATAATTCCACGATTACATGCAATGGGGAAAGATAACAACTATAAAGAATTTATGTTAACACATGAAAAAATGACCAGATTTGTAATGACGTTGGACCAAAGTGTGGATTTAATAGAATATACAATATTAAATGCAAAGAGTGGTGATACGGTAATATCTGAATTAACATCTTTAAAAGTGAAAGATTTAATTGAACTCTTTTCTGAAAAATATAATAAACCAGTAAAAATATCAGGGTTAAGACCAGGGGAAAAATTATTAGAATCATTAATTAATGATTCTCAATCAGGTAGAATAAAAAAACATGGTAAATATACTCATATTAAATCGGTATTTGATTACAAAGAAAATATAGATGCTGAAAATTTACGAGATTATAATAGCACAATAAATCCTTTAACAAAACATGAATTACATGATTATTTATTGAAATTGCAATTATTATAACTCATTTATTAATTTTTTAAAATTTTCGGCACATTTCTCAACGCTTAAATTTTCCAACACATATTCTCTCGGTTTATATGTTTCTAATTTACTTATAAACTCATTATATTTTCCTTCAAATTCTTCTTTTCTATAAAAATATTCGCCACATCTATTATCCCAATACGGTATACTTGTCGCGGGTATATCGGGATATGTTATACCTTCTTCTTGATTTAAACTTCTAACATCCCATACAAGCAATGGAACATCACAAGAAAGTGCTTCTTCCAATGCAAATCCCTGACTTTCATGTGCATCCAATATTATTCCGTATTTTGATTCTTGTAAATATTTTAAATAATCTTCTTCTTCATATCTTTTAACATAATCGAAAATTTTAAATTCAATATTTTTATTATGTAAAAATGTTTTTAAAAAAGATAATTCTTCCGGTTTTCTCCTCTTAAAATAAATAAAAACCTTTGTCCTAATCAATGATGTTTTATTATTCAATGGTATAAATTTATCTGTATTAACAGGAAAACATAACTGTTTTAAAGGGATATGTTGTATTTCTTTAAAGTATGACCATAATTTACATACCCATTCACTCGGTTGAATATATACCGTATTTTTTTTTATATTATCAATTACCGATAGTCTTTTGTCTGGAAATACTGAAAAATGAGGTCCAAATATAAATTTTTTTTTTGGATATAATGCACTATTTATAGGCAATGATGGTGAATATACAATATCGAAATTTGATATATCATCTATATTGCCAAATTTATATTTTATTTTCAGAAGATGTAACATTTTTTCCATACCTTCTTTATTTTTATTATGTAAACTGCCATTAATTATTAACAAATTCATATATAATTTATTGATTTTTTATATTTAAATATAAAAAATCTATTATAATTATAAATGTTAATCACGTTAGATAAATTAGTAGCAAATTTCAAACTAAATATTACAGGTGTTCTACACATTGGTGCTCATGAATGTGAAGAACTTTTACCGTATTTAATCCAAAAAATACCAAAAGAAAAAATTTTTTGGATAGAAGCCATGGATGATAAAGTAATCCAAATGAAAAATAAAAATAAAAATATAAATATTTTTAAAGCAGTTGCAAGCGACGTAGATGGCGAAGAGGTTACATTTAATATTACAAATAACGGACAATCATCATCCTTTTTAGAATTGGGAACACACGAAAAACATCATCCACAAGTACATGTTGTAAAAAAAGAAAAAATGATAACATCTCGAATGGATACAGTTATTAAAAAGGAACAAATAGACATGAAAGATGTTAATTTTTTAAACCTTGATATACAGGGTGCCGAATTAAAAGCATTGAAAGGATTGGGTAAATATATAGATAATATTGATTATATATATACAGAGGTTAATACAGAAAAAGTTTATAAAGATTGTGCATTGATTGGTGAAATCGATGAATTTTTGAAAGAAAAAGGATTTGAAAGAAAATGTGAAGCAATTTATAAACAATATGGTTGGGGAGACGCTTTTTATATGCGTGTTTAAATACTTACCCATTCTTCCGGACAAATATCCTTCGTATTTTTATCAGCAAGTTTCGGTCCAAACCACTGACTCGGATAACACACTATCTTTTCTTTATTATCATTAAAATAGGCACCCCACCAACTAAATGTGCTATTTGCTATTATATTGTGTTCGCAACAAGACATCGACAACATTTGTTCCCAATCGGTGAGTTTATCATCGCACTTGATAAATTTCAAATTTTTAAATCTTCTTTTTAATATTTTTATTTTTATATTTATTGCCGCGTTGTCTTGTTCTTCGCAAAAATATAAAATCATCCAATTATCTTTTGTTTTTGTAATAATATGTTCAAGGGCATCTATATAATATTGATTAGATGCAATTGGATGTGAATCTTGAATATTTTTATAATCACCATGTCTGAAATGCATAGAAATGCAATCATTGAATTCAAAATTCTCTCGCAATTTACTTTTCATTCCTTCTATCCCAATCATTTTTTTTATAATTTCAAAATTATCCTCAAAATATTTGTAAGAAGCATAGTATCCCCAAAACAAAAATGTTTGATTCTTTATTTCTGGTATTACCATATAATGAAACGACTTTTCTTGATAAACCAAAATATCCTTCGGTATATCTTTTATTAAAAAAGGCGTCAATCGCTTAAAAAAGGTATCCCAATAGGTAGGTCTTAACGCACCTTCTGCTGATTTCATATCGCGTTTTATAAGAGGCAACTTAAATTGTTCTTTGTGTCTAATAGCATAAGCGATACAATTAAAAATTTGAAATAATTGATTTCCTAATCCACCCATTAAATGTGTTGTAATCATTTATGAAATATATATAATAAAAAATTTAATATATTTATAAAAATATATTATAAAAAATATATTATAAATTTAATATATTTTTTATAATATATTAAATTTATAATATATTTTTTATAAATCAAAGAACACAAAATAATTAAATTTTTTTCATACCTTTATTAGCATCTGTATTATATTTATAAGATTTCGAACTTTCATCATATATGTTACATTGAACATTATCACCGTATTGACTCATTACATATTTGTTTATGTTTCCTATTTTTACATTATCAATACAAGTAAATATATCACCATTCGGTTTTTCATACTTTTCTTCACCATAACATCTTGGTAATAGGGGTTTCGACTGAATACCAGTGTAACCTTTTAAAGCGCAAGCATTATTAACATTTGTCGGGTCATTAGAACAAGCTACATTTCCGGCATCACTACCATTAACAATATATTTAAAATTATCTTTTGGACATTTTTGATGTTCAGTATATCCAAAAATATCATGTGTGGTCTTAGTTGGTAAACTAGATGCACCGCCCGTAGATGCACCGCCCGTAGATGCACCGCCCGTAGATGCACTATATGTTTCAGAATCCCATTTAGAACTTCCAGTATTATCTTGAATATGCAAAACACCATCATCTTTTAATAAAACTTTAACATTAGAACCACTGGTAAATGGTTCTTTTGACATGGCTTCCCAAACACCTCTTCCATTTTTATCATGTAACTTTAAGTTGAATGAAGAATTGAATTCAAGATAATATGGACCATCAAACGTGCTTAATAAATTTGGTTGCGCAGACCACTTTAGTGTTCCATTGATATGTTTTATTATTATTTTTCCATTATCTTCAATTAAGAACTTAAATTTAGCATTACTTGATTGTAAATATTCGTTTGCTAACATTTTTTCACCAACTTTTAAAGAATCTTTTTTTATCATACCTGTAGATGCAGCAGTTTCGCTAGCGGATGAACCGGACGATGAACCGGACGATGAACCGGACGACGAATCATTGCTTTCTAATTGAATATTACAACCTGCTAAAACTAAAGAAGTTTTATTTTTCTCTAAACATTCAGCCCAATCCGAAGAAGAAGAGCACATTCTGGCAAATCTCTCATTGCATGTCATTTCTCTAGAATCATTAGCAGAACCAGATGCAGAACCAGATGCAGAACCAGATGCAGAACCAGATGCAGAACCAGATGCAGAACCAGATGCAGAACCAGATGCAGAACCAGATGCAGAACCAGATGCAGAACCAGATGCAGAACCATTTACAGTTGCTTCATTATTGGAAAAACTAGATTCTATGGACGGTGTGGAATTAATAATTTCACCCTTTTCATTAAAAGAACCGCACCATCCAGCACCGTTATTGTATAAAGAATTTACTTCATTTCCATTTTTACACGTTAAACATTGATTAATACCATTCGGTGAATTACTATAACCACATGTAGAACAGCTATTATGGCATTCGCAACCTTCTATTTCATTACCTTCGCTTTTATAACATATAGAATCTTTGTTGCTTCCTAAAGACCCTGATTTCCTATTTAAATAATCGATTTCTTTTAAAGAATTGGTTATATGACCAAAAGCGTTTTTTTTAAAATTATTATGTTTGGTTAAAGAATTAACATACTTATCATTCATTTCATTATTTCTAACCGATACGTAATAAATAACCCCAGCTAAAAGAATTATTATAACTAAAATTGTTAATATAAGTCCCAACATAAGAATATATATATAATATAAAATATTATTAAAAATTCATATCTAAATCAAATGACGCCTTGCTATGGTCGCCGCTAGATAAACTATAATCACCAACTCTTTTTTCAAAGAAATTCGTTTTACCTTGTAAACTAATCATTTCCATAAAATCAAATGGGTTTGATTTATTAAATAATTTTGGATAACCCAGCTGCACTAATAAACGATCCGCTACAAATTCAATATAATCACGCATCAAATTCGAGTTCATACCTATTAATTTACATGGCAATGCCTCACAAATAAATTCTTTTTCAATTTCAACAGCTTCTTTAAATAATTCATGCACTTTTGCTTTTTTTGCTTTATTTTTTAATTTTGAATATAAAAGAACAGCAAAATCAGTATGCATACCTTCATCTCTACTAATTAATTCATTTGAAAATGTTAAACCAGGCATCAATTGACGTTTTTTTAACCAGTAAATAGAACAAAAAGAACCACTGAAAAAAATGCCCTCGACACACGCGAAAGCCAAAAGTCTAGTGCCAAAATTACTTCTTTTATCGTTAATCCATTTTTTAGCCCAATCAGCTTTTTTTTTAATACAAGGAAAATTATCCAAAGCTTGAAATAATTTTGTTTTTTCTCCTTTTTCTTTAATATAAGTATCTATGAGTAGTGAATAAGTCTCACTTTGCCCAGTTAATATACCATTAAATATCCCAGTATGATTTATAGGTTCTGAAAAACAAAATGTTTTTTCATCATCCGAAATTTTTTTAATATTTTTTATTCTAATTTTTTCTTTACTAGAAAATGAATTATCAATTCTTTCACAATATAAAATATTTAATCTTTTTGGACAAAATCCCTGCAAAATAAGTTTATTTACATCTTTCGTTGATATATATAATACAAAACAATCTTTGCAATTATAATATGCACTTTCCCCAGTGCCATCGTTTTTTGGTAATAATCTTTTTTCTGCTTTATGATTTAATTTTATATTCGATAAAATACCCATCGTAGTTAACATTAACTGAACATCTTTCAAAAATGATTTGTTAATCGAAACAATTTGGATAGATGTGGCATCTTTCGTTTTATTTAAATTAATACATCCATCTGCATCAGCGTAACCCGCCAACCATTCTAATTTAGTTTTAATACTATAATTTATAGGAACCTCGTATTTCGGTTTATTTATTTTATCGGTTATATAAAACCGAATTGGATTTTTCTTTTTTTGAATGTTTTTTGGATTAAAATATGGTAATAATTCTCTTTTTTCATTGTATAAATAAATAGTTGGATAATTATTGCAATAAGTTCCATCTCCGCAAAAAAAACCATGTATATATGGATTTTTAAATTCATTGGGGTCCGTGCATTTTATTACAGGTAATTCAAAATTAGATAATACATACCCATTTTTTAGATGTTTCGTTTCTATTTTTTCTTGAACGCATCTTTCGGGATGTGTTTGATTACCCGTTCTAATGAGCCATTTATGACCATCAGTGCAATCTAATTCCATACCATTTGATAATTTTACTTTATATAGAGATTGATTTCCAGTATATTTTATTTGCACGTTGGAAAATTCATTCCCATTCCAAACATTTACAAATTTATTTTCCAATTCGCCAATATTATAATAACCATTATCAGTTAAAATTTTGGTGGTTGACGAGACGCAATGCACGTTTTCCATCATTAATTGAAACCCATATGCTGCCCTCGCCTCCGGTAATTGAACCTCGCTCAAAAAACGCATACCCAAATTTTCAATAACAATACCATCACTTGCCGCAAAGAAAGCTAATATCATCTTAATAAAATGTTTTTCATCTTTATTTAATGTTTTCCAGTGCGCCATATCGGAGGAAAAATCAATCTCCTCGGCTCTCCAAAAACAGTCCATTTGTTTCTTGTAAGCTTTCCATATTGACTCGTCAGTTAGTGGGAACATGACAAATCTATCAGGGTTTTCAGTAAGAAGAATCTCATTATTTTTCGACATTTCTAAATATTATTCTGTTAGATTTAAATATTTTATAATAAATATATTTTCATATTTTTATTTATATTGATTTTAAAATCATTTATGCATTAGTAATTTAAAAAATAATTGTGATTTATGTATTATATGAACGAAGTTATTGATAATGAATATAAAAGATTATCAAAAATACTGGAATATATTGAAAATTCGGAAGAAGATTATTCATATTTGATTAATAGATGCAGGGGAATTTTTGAAGAAAAAAAAAGAAAAATGAAAGAAGAGATTTCTGCGTTAGAAAATTTAAAAATTTATTTAGAGAGAAATATTGAAAATGAACAAAATATATTTTTAAAAAATGAACTAAAAAATGAACTTGAAAATTTATTAGAAAAAATACAAAAACAAAAAAAAATTTATAAAATATAAGTATATATGATATTCGGTAATCTATTTGGATGTTCTTGTAAAAAAAAAAGAAATAAAAAAACAAAAAAAACAAAAAAAACAAAAAAAAACAAAAAAAAACAGAAAAAAAACAGAAAAAAACAAAAAGGCGGGTATGTTGTTCCAAGCAATGGTAAAAGTATTAAAAATAGCAAAAAGAAAAGTATTAAA
>Ga0206131_10003501_pt1 | contig 17998 bp, 13 predicted proteins | sample Helgoland_Spring_FD_148636 | JGI IMG/M metagenome (GOLD analysis project Ga0206131, IMG submission 148636) | Pelagic subsurface seawater microbial communities from Kabeltonne, Helgoland, North Sea - Helgoland_Spring_Bloom_20160517_1 | ecosystem: Environmental > Aquatic > Marine > Epipelagic ...
TAAGGTTGGGGCATCAGAGAAGTTTATTCAAGAGGGTAAGAATGGTTATGTTTTTCCAGCAAGAGATATAGAAGCAATTAAAGAAGCTTTTCGGAAAGTGATCGATGCGTCAGAAAATGAGCTATTAGACATGCAGAAAAAAAGTATTGAGTTATCTTTGTTAATCACTCCTGAAAAATGGGCACATACGTTAATGAAATTACTCAATGATTAATTCGCAAAGGCAAATTTAAAGATGGTAGTAGGAAGTGGGTTATTAGCAAATACATTTGCGACATTTAAAGACAATGAAGATGTCATTATCTTTGCCTCTGGAGTTTCTAATTCGGCTTGCGTTGATTCAGAGCAATTCAAAAGAGAACTCAATTTAGTGGCTAAATATAAGACTTCGAAAAAGTTGTTTGTTTACTTCAGTACAAGTAGTATTGAAGATCCATTTTTAAAGGGGTCTTTGTATATTAAGCACAAACTTGAAATAGAGTTTTATGTAAAGGATAATTTCAAAAGATATCTAATTGTGCGATTGCCAAATGTTGTAGGGAAAACGAAAAACCCAAATACGTTAATCAATTTTGTATACAACTGTGTGCAACGCGAAGAGAAAATTAATATTCAGTTAAAGGCTTCAAGATATTTGATTGATGTGGCGGATATATTCTCTTACTTGTATAAATTAATTGTTAATGAACCTGAATTGAATAAGACGGTAAACCTAATAATTGCTGAAAAGTTGCCGATGTTGAAAATTGTAGAATCTTTTGAGGAGCATTTAGGAAAAAATATCGAAAAAGAAATATTACCAAATGCAGGTGGTGATTATTTATTAGAGGTGGACAATATTTTCAATAAATATGGAATTTCTGATTTAGTTAATGGAAAAGAATATTTGGATAATCTAATTGATAAATACTATCCTGTCTGCTAGTTATCTTGTTTACTAACAACAATTACTTTATAGAAAATGCCCTATTTTTTATGTAAAATAAAAGCATTAACTATATTTGTTATATCACATAGGATAAGTTAGAGTCACATAAATGAAATTACCAAATGATTAAAATATTAATTACCGGAGGAGCAGGAAATGTAGGAGGGGCGTTGGCAAGAAAGATGGTGCAAAATCCTGCCTATTTTGTTGTTATCGTTGATGATTTGAGCACAGGTGATAAAGCTAAATTGCCTTCAGCAGATTATTCTAATTGGACATTTGTATATTGTGATGTAAATAATCATCAGGATTTGTCTGAAATCATGATAGCGAATAATTTTGATTACGTTTTTCATTATGCTGCTGTTGTGGGAGTTCAAAGAACCTTAGAAAACCCGATAAAAGTTTTAGGCGATATTGACGGTATCAAAAATGTGTTGAGTCTAGCAAAAAACACTTCTGTAAAAAGAATATTTTATTCATCTTCTTCTGAAGTTTACGGTGAGCCTGTTGAATTGCCTCAGCATGAGGAAACTACCCCGTTAAACTCGCGTGTTCCTTATGCCGTTGTAAAAAATGTTGGTGAGGCATTTTTTCGATCTTATAAAAAGTCATATGATTTAAATTTTACAATCTTTCGGTTTTTTAACACCTATGGTCCCAACCAAAGCGTTGATTTTGTTGTCGCTCGATTTTTAGAGAAAGCCCTAAAGAATCAGGATATTGGTATTTATGGTAACGGTTCACAAACAAGAACATTTTGTTACGTAAATGACAATGTAGATACCTGTATAGCGATATTGGAAAGGGATTTAGAAATGAACGATGTTATTAATATTGGCGGAGAGGTAGTCGTAACAATTCTTGAACTAGCTGAACTGATAATTGAAGAGACAAATTCATCTTCTAAAATTATTTATTTAGAGCCGCTGGAGGAAGGCGATATGACAAGAAGGCAACCTGATAATTCTAAAATGCGAAAGATATTAGATAGACCCTTGTTAACTATTAGAGAAGGAGTGAAAATGATGATTACTGACCCTGTTTTTCTGAAGAATATTGGTCTTTAATTGACGTTTTCGATAAAAGTAAGAAGATTTAGCTTTTCTGAGAAAAGTTCTCCATTATATTCGTGCTAATCGGAGCGCCCAAACATCTTATAGCAAGGTATAGTGAAACAGAGAACTATGTGCGGAATAAACGGAATATATAATATTTCAAAATTAAATTCTCCTCTCCAAGAGGTGGAGAAGATGATGACTAAGCAAAATCATCGTGGTCCGGATGCTTCTGGGACTTATGTCAATGATTTTGTTGCTTTTGGACATAGTCGGCTATCCATTATTGATTTAGAAGCTTCTTCTAATCAGCCATTTTATAGTAAAGACAACAAGTTTATACTCATCTTTAATGGTGAAATTTACAACTATAAAGAAATAAGAGAAAGTTTACCAGATTATCACTTTAGAACGAACTCTGACACTGAAGTTGTTTTAGCTGCTTACCAAACATGGGGAACGAATTGTGTTCATCAATTTAATGGGATGTTTGCATTTGCTATTTGGGATGTTGAAAAACGAACTCTATTTATAGCAAGAGATAGGTTAGGTATAAAGCCACTTTACATTTATGATAATAATGAAAGTATTGTATTTTCTTCTGAGATAAGAAGTTTAATGGAATGCTCATTAGTAAAGAAGAAAATTGACAAGGATTCCTTTGTCGATTATTTACGATACAATACGGTGCACGCGCCAAAAACTATAATAGAAGGAGTTAAGATGCTTATGCCAGGTCATTACATCTGGGTTAGTGACGATGAATATAAAAACGAACCGTATTGGGACATTAATAAATATATTAACCGAAAATCAGACAATCAGTCTTATGAAGAAATTAAGATTGAAGTAAAAGACCGATTAACGAAATCGGTCAAAAGAAGGTTGGTAGCAGATGTTCCATTTGGTGCATTTTTAAGCGGTGGGATAGATTCAAGTGCTATCGTTGCATTGGTGAGCGAAGTAACGGATAAGCCTCTGAAAACATTCAATATATCTTTTGCTGAGGAAGCGTTTTCTGAAGCAAAATATGCGCGCATTATTGCAAAGAAATATAAAACAGATCACACGGAGATTAAATTAACTCCAGCAGAATTTTTAGCAGACCTTCCAAGCGCATTATTGGGAATGGATCACCCAAGTGGTGATGGACCCAATTCATTTGTTGTTTCAAAAGCGACAAAGGATGCTGGAGTTACAATGGCGTTATCTGGGTTGGGAGGGGATGAATTATTTGCTGGTTATGATATTTTCCCGAGAGCAGTCTCTTTACTGGATAAAAAGTGGGTTTACTCCTTTCCAATAGGGGTTCGAAGATTAATGGGGAAAGCATTAAAGATTGTAAAACCCACAATAGCCTCAGATAAAGTAGTTGAAACGATAACACAAAAATATTTAGAGCTCCCGTTTTATTATCCAATTAACCGGCAAGTTTTAAATGATGAACTGATTTCTAACCTAACAGGAATTGGAATTCTTCCCGAAAATGCAGTTTATAGAATTGGTTTAAATGGCATAGATGTGAACGCCCCTGGCTTTAAATCGCCGTTTTTAAGCAAAGTTTCCTATATGGAAATGAATACTTACATGCAAAATGTATTGTTGAGAGATACCGATCAAATGAGTATGGCGCACTCTCTTGAGGTAAGAGTTCCTTTTTTAGATCACGAGTTGGTCGAATATGTTTATGGTGTTGCTGATGAACACAAATTCCCCTATTCTCCAAAGAAGTTATTGGTAGATAGTTTGGGTGATTTATTACCAAAGGAAATTGTAAATAGATCCAAAATGGGGTTCACTTTTCCATGGGAAAAGTGGATGAAAAATGACTTAAAGGATTTCTGTATTAGGAACTTAACCAATCTTGTTGATAGAGAGCTGTTAGACAAGAAACACTTGTGGGATATGTGGGGTAGGTTTTTAAAAGGAGATAAAAAAGCTACTTGGTCGCGTTTATGGGCTTTGGTAGTTCTTGGGTTTTGGTTGGAAGAGAATGAAGTTGAAGTATAAAGAAAATAGTTAATTTAGCTTTATGCAAAAAACTGATTTAAGTAAATTCGATAACGCATGGTACAATCCTGGTGGTCTTTTTAAAAGAGGTGTATGGTTTTTTGTGAATGTTTGTGTCATGCAAAACAGAATGAACCCATTCAATGGGTTACGTGTTTTTTTTCTTAAAATATTTGGCGCTAAATTAGGTAGTGGGGTCGTCATAAAACCAAATGTGAATATTAAATATCCATGGAAATTGGAAATTGGAAATAACGTTTGGATTGGCGAACAAGTTTGGATTGACAACTTAGGAGAAGTTAAAATTGGAGATAACGTTTGTTTATCGCAAGGAGCCATGTTATTGTGTGGAAATCATAATTATAAAAAAGTTGAGTTTGATCTAATCGTTGGTGATATTAATTTAGAAGAAGGTGTTTGGATTGGAGCCCATTCAGTAGTTTGCCCTGGCGTTAATTGTAAATCTCATTCTATATTATCGGTAAATTCTGTTGCTGTAAAAACACTAGAACCATACACTATTTATCAAGGTAATCCAGCTGTAGAGCTGCGTAAAAGAGAATTTAACAGCGAATGAAAGTTAGTATTATTACCATAGCTTATAATAGTGCAGAAACAATAGAAGACACTATTAAGTCTATTATTACCCAGGATTACTCCAATATAGAATACATTATAATAGATGGAGGCTCTACGGATAAAACGCTTTCTATTGTAGATAAATTTAAAGATTCAATAACAACTATTATTTCGGAACCCGATAAAGGAATTTATGATGCAATGAATAAGGGTGTTCAAAATGCCACTGGCGATATTGTAGGAATATTGAACTCAGATGACATTTACGCTAACAAAAAGGTTGTTACGCATATTGTCAAAGCAATTGGAAATAAAGATTCTATCTATGCTGATTTAGTGTATGTGGATCGAGATAATACGGATAAAATAACTCGTTATTGGAAATCTGGTAAATATAGAAAGGGAATCTTTAAAAAGGGTTGGATGCCCCCACACCCAACGTTTTTTATAAGGAAATCATGTTATGATCAATACGGAACTTATAATTTACGATTAAAGTCAGCAGCGGATTATGAACTGATGTTACGAATGCTTCATAAACATAATATCTCTGTTACTTATTTACAAGAAGTAATTACTAAAATGAGAGTTGGTGGTCAAAGCAATGTTACGTTATTGAATAGGCTCAATGCTAATAAAGAGGACAGGCTAGCTTGGGTAATAAATGATTTGAAACCGGGTCCATTAACGCTTATAATGAAACCCATTCGAAAGATTAGTCAGTTTTTTAAGAAGGGGGAAAAAAACGGATAGTTTCCGTAAACTTTTCAGGCTTAGAAAAGGTGAAATCTTCCTCTCTAATTACAGTAATTAATCCTTATCTTCTTCTTCTAAAGGAGAAACATAAGGATTAATATTTAGGCCTAAATTAGTAATGTCAATTTGGAAGATATCTGCGTCTCCTATGGATTCGATATCATAATAAGCACCAACATACATTGTGTTGCCATCTGCCGACACTGAAACTGTTTTTTCTTCTTTGACTGTATTAATTGGATATCCCATATTTTTTGGTTTGCTCCACGCATCACCATTTTTAACTGAGTAGTATACATCGTAACTACCTACACTTTCTTCATATCCATTTGAAGTAAAAAATAGTATCTCTCCATTTGGATGAATAAATACACACTTTTCATCTGAAAGTGTATTGATAGTAGAGCCGATGTTGATTGGTTCATGCCATTTGCCTCCTTTGTTCTCCACATAATATATGTCAGCTTGACCTTGACCTTCTGGCCTTTCAGACACGAAATATATTCTTTTTCCATCAGCAGTCATACTTGCAGAACTTTCAAAATAAGTTGAGTTTATTTTTTTCGCGATTTTAGGAAATTTGTTCAGGATTTCTTTTGGAGCTCCCCATTTACCTGATTTACCTCTTTTGGAAACGTAGATATCACCACTACGGGTAGCGCCAGACATTCCATCTGTAATGTTTCTGTATATAATTAAGTCACCAATTGGAGAAAAACTTAATCCGCCATCATGGTATTCTGTATTTACTTTTCCTGATAAGTTTTGTGCTTCTCCCCAAGCACTATCTTCTTTACTCCATTCAGATATATAAATATCTGAATAATATATATGGTCATAATTTACGTCTACCATTCCACCCTTTGTGTCTGGTCTGCGCGAGGTAAATACCATAGATTTTCCATCTAAAGATATACACGGAGCAAATTCTGGAGCAGAAGAATTAATATTTTCTCCAATATTTTTAATCAAGACATCCACAGGTGAAGCCATGGCACTTTTTGCATATTCACAATGTTTCAATAATAACTCAACATCATAATCTTCAAGTTTTTTAATGTTTGGAGTAGCTGATTTGAATGCTTGATAACTAATAATTGCACTGTCTAATTCTCCTAATCTAAAAAAGATGTTACCCTGCAAATAATCAACATCCTTGTCTACTGGCTTAATAGAGTCAACTGCTCCATTTAATTTAATCGCCATATCAATATGCTTCTTTGCAAGTTCGAAATTTTTTAATGAATATTGGCATTCAGCAATCCCATATTGCGCTTTAGGGTTGTCTTTGTCTATAGAGATTACCTCACGATAAATGGTCAGTGCACCACGGTAATTATGTGCGTAATATTTATGTTTTCCTTCAGATAGTTTGTATTGAATCTTAGCTTTATCGATAATGTTTTTAGTAGTGTCGGTAACCAATGTAATACCCGCTTGTGCATAAGCAGTGAGGAATAATGCAAATGCGATTGTCAAAAAACTTTTCATATATTTTTCTTGTATTGTATATTTTACTGGGTTAACAACAAATATAGTCAATTTAGATTTAATTATTTCCTTTTATTTTTCAATTGCCTCCTTGTTTTCATTTGATTTATCTTCCTCCTTCAGCGCAAAAGAATTTTTATTTAAGTCAACCAATTCGTGTACTCCTAATGTTGCAGCGACCATCGTGATAATTGGGATAATCGCCATAATGATAGATGAGATTATAATAATAAATACAAATGTAGTACTCGAGATATCATCCTTTATTTCGATAAAATACTTATTTGTATAGTGAAAAAACAGCGTAAAAACCAACCCTAATGCAACAGCAAAACCTTTATGCCTCTTGACAAATTTTACACTTTCTTTAATCGTTAACCTTCTTCTTTCATTCATGAAATCAATAAACCCGAATCCATAATAATAAAATGCTACAACCATAGCAAATTGACCTGAGATAAATTTAGCAGTCCCTTCTGGTGAAGGTACTATCCAAAATAGTATGTATAGAATTAAGGCTACACCATAAACAATGCCGAATTCGAAAAAAATATTTCGAATGGCAAGGTTAATAGTTCGTTTAATATCCTTGATAAGTTGTTTTAGATTGAATTTGTACTTATTTCCCGTTATTATTTTTTCAACTTTTTCTGATACAACGGAAAGTATCGGAGAGATCAGTATAATCAGAATGTATCTCATAAAATTAAAAATAACATATGACATCATAAGGAAGAAGCCAGAAACAAAGAAATACCATACTTTTTTTATCATCCCTGCATCATCACCAGCAATATATTCTCTTTTAAGTTCTTGGAAAGTAAACCCGGTATAATAGATTGTAAAAAAGATGATTACAGGGAATAAGAAATAAATCCAAAGCTTATGCGTTTTTATAAATCTTACAGCATTAATATAGCTGTTGACACCTAATTTAAAATCTCTAACAAAGCCCATCTTTCAATTCTTTTGGTTCAACGATTATCGTTATTCCTTAAATATCAACCTATAAAAAAATTATAGTTGATAAATAGTAGGCTGAAAATACAAAATCTTTATGGCAGACAAGTAGTATTTCCTATTTTTGCAGTCCTATTTTTACAATACATAAATAAATCAGTAAATGAGCCTTACTACTTTAAACGCAATTAGTCCTGTTGATGGAAGATACAGAAGAGTGACAGATCAATTAGGAGATTATTTTTCTGAAGCAGCATTAATTAAATATAGAATATTAGTTGAAGTAGAGTATTTCATTTCATTATGTGAACTACCCTTGCCGCAGTTAGTGGATTTTGATAAAAGTTTATTCTCCACTTTAAGAGGTTTGTACGAAGACTTTACAGATAAGGATGCTCTTCGAATTAAAGAGATTGAGAAAGTAACGAATCATGATGTTAAAGCAGTAGAGTATTTTATAAAAGAAAAATTAGATGCGATTGGAATAGCTAGAGGTAGTAAAGAGTTTATTCATTTTGGATTGACATCTCAAGATATTAATAACACTTCTGTTCCACGTTCAATTAAAGATGCATTAGACGATGTCTATTACCCGATGATTGAAGAAATTGTTAAGCAGTTAAATGGTTTAGCAACAGATTGGAAGGATATTCCTATGTTGGCTAAAACACATGGTCAGCCAGCTTCTCCAACACGCTTAGGTAAAGAAATATATGTTTTTGTTGAACGATTAAAAATTCAATTGGAACAAATGAAAGCTATTCCGTATTCTGCCAAATTTGGAGGTGCAACAGGTAACTTTAACGCGCATTTTGTTGCATATCCATCAATTGATTGGGTGAGTTTTGCAAATAAATTTTTGAATGAAAAGTTGAAAATATCTAGGTCTCAAACAACGACTCAAATCGAGCATTACGATAATTTAGCAGCACTTTTTGATGCCATGAAACGTATTAACACTATCCTAGTTGATTTAGATAGGGATATGTGGACATACATTTCAATGGAATATTTTAAACAAAAAATTAAAGAAGGAGAAATAGGCTCATCTGCTATGCCGCACAAGGTAAATCCAATTGATTTCGAAAATTCTGAAGGAAATTTAGGAATAGCGAATGCTTTTTTCGAACACCTATCTGCTAAATTGCCTATTTCAAGATTGCAAAGAGATTTGACGGATAGTACGGTTTTGAGAAACGTTGGTGTTCCAATAGCACATACAATGATTGCTATGGCGTCTTTAAATAAGGGTCTGACAAAATTACTGTTAAATGAAGAAGCAATTGCAAGAGACCTTGAAAAGAATTGGGCGGTAGTAGCAGAGGCGATTCAAACAGTTCTTAGACGTGAAGCATATCCAAACCCATATGAAGCGCTTAAAGAACTAACCAGAACAAATGAAGGTATTAATGCGAATTCAATAGCTAGCTTTATTGAAACCTTAAAGGTAAGTGAAGAAATAAAAGCTGAATTAAGGCTAATAACTCCTGCTAGTTTTACTGGAATTAACCTAGTGAAGGATTAAGGTTATTCGCATAGCATACAGTATTTAGCTTTCGAATCATGCGTAAATAAAATGCTTACGCTATATATTTCTTGAATTTTAGAAATTAAGATTTCTTCGAAACCGCTATAAAGCTCTTCTTCTGAAATGTTTTCTTCTCCTTTCTTCTCTTTTAAAGAAAAAGGGATAAGATTTTGTTTCAGGTTTCGCATTGAGATTATACCAGAAATGGCTCCAGAATTAGGATTTTTTTTATTGTATAAGTATCCATAAAACAATAATTGAGCGGCTTTAGGTTTCTCGAATACTTGTTCTATGGATGAAACGCTAACTTCTTCTGGCTTGACAAATCCAGATTTATAATCAATAATTCTAATTTGTCCATTTTGTACGTCTATTCTATCTGCTTTTCCTTTTAAAAAAATCGTTTTTCTTCCTTGTGAAGTTTCAATTTCAATCCTTGTATCTAAGGGTTCTTCTAAACCTAATATTTCAATTGGACCCTTTTTTTGAATTTGTTTTTTTTCTTGCGTTAAAAAAAGCTTGATCTCTTTTAAAGCCATTTTATAGTACAAGAGGTTTTTACCAAAGCGATAACTTTTGGAAGGGAATTGCTTTAGATATAGCTTATCTGTTAAAGCTTCATATTTATTAAGCATTGCGTTAACAGATGATTCTGTAATAGTAGGAGAATGCTCTTTATATAATTCTTCTAAAACTTCGTGTATTATGGTCCCTTGCGTGCTATTTTCAATGGTTTCTTCTAGCTCTTGTTTTTCATTGATTCTTAAAGCATACTTATAGTAAAAATCAAGTGGACAGGATAAATAGGTATTTAATGCTGAAGGAGATAAACCGTTTTCGAAGAGTAAATCAATCTTTTTTAATGTACTGCTATCTTTTTTAATCTCATTAGGAACAGATTTGTTATTCCATTTAAAATTATAGTCCTTACGGGCAATTTGGTGTGGTAATTCACTTTCTATTTGAATTAAGTAACGACTAATTTCATTGCTGTCAAGGCCGTTAGGTAAACCATTATTATATATAAGGTGAATATTCTTTACGCGATTCAATAGACGGTAGAAATAGTAGCTGAAAATAGCTTCTCGATCTTGTTTTGTTGGCAGTCCCAGGTAGATTTTTAAATCATGTGGAATAAATGAATTGGAACCTTGAACTCCAGGAAGAAATTTTTCATTACATGAAACAAGAATTATATTATCAAAGTCTATTGCGCGACTTTCTAATAATCCCATTACTTGAAGACCTTCAAGTGGTTCTCCATAAAATGAAAGTTTTTCACTTTTATTAATAAGATTGAATAAGTTTCGAATTCCTTCAATGTCCTCAATGTATGGGTATTCTGTATTAATTGACTCAATTTTTTTGAGATTGAAGATGATTTTATACAGCACTTCAATTTCAAATGTTTTGTTTGCTTCATCAATTAAAGTTAAACGCAACTTATCGCAAAAGCTAGCTAATTGTAGTATCGTACTTTCTATATTTATTGCAGAATGATAGAATAATATGTCTAGTAAACCTGCGTTTGTGCCGAATACTTCTTCTAGATTTTTCTTTGTAATAAAAGAAAAGTTATTCTTTGTGAAATGATCAATTATCTGTACCGCATCTATTCCTTTATTCTTAAAGAATTTGATAACCAATACATGTTCTAAAAATGTAAAGAGGTCTTTGAAATATATAGTGTTTTTATTTTGATTGGATTGAAATCGTTTAGAATTGATTTGAATAGTAAAAATAATATCAAGTAATTCGAGAGATAAAGTATTCGAAAATGAATATCCCATTGTAATATTCATTTTGTCTATACCAATAGGAATAGTATTTAAAAAAGGTTTTAATAGTTGCTCGTCTGAAAGGATTACAGCACTTTTTGTATCTCCAAACTGAGGGTTACTGCTTAGTATTTGAGCAGCAATGTTAATCTGATTCAAATTTGTATTGGCCGGATAGATTGTTACCGTTTTCTCTTTAGTAATATTATTAGGGATTTTTTTAAAATTCTCTTCATTCCATTTTTTATACTGTCGGACAAAATTCCCAGCTTCCTGAATATTGTCATTCATGTAATATTGATCCACATCCCAAAAAACTTCTGCTTTACCCAAGTTTTTAAGCCATGCAAATATGGTTTCTTCACTTTTTGAAAGTGCATTAAACCCTATGAAAATAATTTCCTTTTGTGGTATGTTTTTTAAATACTTTTCAGGATTATTTGCTACATCTTTATAGATTCTTCCTTTTGTAGAAAACCCTTTCTTTTCTAATTTTGAATTAAAAAGAAGGTAAAGTTCTCCTAGTTTTTCCCAGAATTCCAAAAATTTCTCTTGACCGGCACTTAACTCATCTGCATTGAAACTCCATGCTTCAATTTCTTTGATGTCTTTTAGGTTTTTAAAAACCAATTCACTTGGTAATAAATACCTGTCTATCTCATTAAAATCACTTAACACTTGACTTGACCAACTATGAAAAACATCAAAGCTACCGGGCTCTTCAAAAAGTTGGCAATAACAGGAAAATAATTCGAAATGAACGGAAATAGGGTCGATGGGTGTTAATTCGTGTAAGTCAATTATATAATCATCAAGACTTTGAATTTGTGGAGCCCAAAATGTTTGTTTAATCTGTTTGGCTAATTCTGTTTTGAAATGCAGCCCAGCTCTTCTGGATGGCACAATTACGGCAATGTCCTTTAATTCCTGGACAGAATATTGCGTTAATAATTTTTGCGCTACTTCAGATAGAAAAGATTCCATTCAGCTTAATTGTTTTTTATTTTAAAACCGGATCGTACAAATTTGACAAACTCTTTAAATGTTTCTTTTTTTGTAAAAACTTCTTTAATTATTCTATTTTTTGATGTTGGAATTTCAGGTTTTGGTTCAGGAAGTTCGCTTTTTTTGTCTAGAGTAATATCCTTATCCTTTAAAACCTTCTCTAAACTATCTGCCTTTTTAAATGTTTTCCCCGCTTTTTTGTTCCAACCTAATTGGTCCTCTAGCAGTCCCATGTTATTCCAAGCAATAGCATCTTCAGGGTCTAGTTCTGTACATTTTTTATAATCTAAAATGGCATCTTCTGTCATTCCAAGACTCGCTTTAATGTATGCTCTACTTGAATAACGATAGCTATAATTCGGCTCTAAATCAAGAGCTTTATTCATATCTATAAGTGAGTCTTCTTTTTTGTCAAGGTGAAACAATACAACACCTCGAGCAGAATATAAATCCGGATCATTTGGAAGGACGTCAATTGCTTTCGAGTAAAGTTGAAATGCTTCTTCGTAATCCTCTTCTGCATTTCTTTCTTTCGCTTGTGTAATTATATCTTCTATCGTCATTTTGTGTAATTTTGAGGTATGGATTTTCCTCAATACCGAAAGTACAAAAATATAGAAACCTATTTCAAAATTATCTCGGAAAAGGAGTTTGAAGAGATATCTTCTTTGGGGAATAAATATGTTAAACATTCGATTGTTGCAAAACAATATCCGGAGATGCTCAGAATTAAGGATATGTTGAATTGTGAAGGTGGGACTTGGGAAATTATAGAAGCGGCGGTGTATTTAAAAAAGGAGCCGCACATTCAGTAATGTTTCTCGTCAGGTAATCCGCTAGATATTTGTAAAATAGACTTTTAAATTACAAAAGAGTTTTTTTATTACGCTGAACTTTTCTCTTATTCTGATACTAACATTAAACTAAAGTAGTCTTTAATTTTAGAACCGTTGTTTTTTGCAAAATGTTTAAACTGCTTGTGCAATGAAATATGGTACAATGATACTAAAGTGAAACAATCTAAATAACCACCATTCATAGCTTTTCTAGCAAAATTAAATTGTTCATCTTTTGTGTTGGCGAGCATATGTTCCCAGCAATAGGTTTCCATATAATGCTGTTTCGTTAATCCATTTTCCTTTATTATGACACCATTATCATCACAAAAAGGTTCAATTTTACTTTTGGCTTCTCTATAAAAGTTCCATGGTGTCATTGATACAATGCTCTGTTCAAGTCCAATTTCATTTAAATCTAAATCTCTGGGCATCCATTTTCTATTGAATTTCATTCCTTTCTTGTAGCATATGTCACCAACTCTTCGGAACATGTCACTATCAGGAAAAACAATTATTCCTTCAATACAGGAAGCTAGTGCTTTGTCCAATTCCTCTAAGTCAATATAAGCATCGGTTAAATATTTTCTAGGTTCTAGCAATGTTGGTTGTTTTTCAATAGCTTCTTTAAAGTATTCTATTGCTTTTGCGGGTCTTCCGTCCGCCCAATGGCAATCTCCAAGATACATTGATGCTTTGTAATAACTAGGTTCGTATTCCAACGATTTGTTGTAAAGTTCTATAGCTTTTGAGAAATTCCTTTTTTGAAATTCTATTTCGGCACTAGTAAAAGCGTCTTTAGCATCTTTAGAAATAGCAGTGTCTACAGGAGTGTCTACTAAGTAATTCCTGAGGTATACGTTGGAGGTTGTAATGTTCTCAATCAAGCGGGTGCTTTTTGAACATTGATAAATAAAGTCATCAAACCCAAAATTCCCATTTGAAGTTATTGTCAATTTCGATTTTGATCCATCTTCATTATTAATTTCAGTTTCTTTAAAAAAGCTTATTAAAGAGTTCATTGAGTTGTAGGTCTCTAAATAATTTTGATAATATATTTCAATATTGATTTCCCATAATTTGTTATTGTTTTTATGGGTTTGTAAAACGGGAGCAAGTCTGTCAATAGCCTTATCGTATTTTTTATCTTGATATAGATTAATCGATTTTTCTATCGTCTTACTTTCCTTTTTAGTTATTTGAGTGTAACTCATATTGAATGTGGACACCAAAAGCAAAAGTAAAGTGATTTTCATATTCTAAAATTACTATTTATAATTCTAAAAACTATTTTCTTTAAAAAAAGAAGAAATTTGACTAACTTAGAACCATGCATGATACCCTAGCAGCAAAACCTTTTAAAATATATCAATCTTCCGCTGGTTCTGGAAAAACCTATACACTTGTAAAAGAATATATTTCGATTATTCTGAATAGCGAAAACCCTAATAAATTTAGGCAAATATTGGCAATTACATTTACCAATAAAGCAGCCACCGAAATGAAAGAACGCGTTTTGGATGCGTTACTTCAATTATCCAAAGATGCCGATGCGAAATTGATGGAAGATTTTGTTACTTCTACGGGCATTAAGAAGCCTGAATTAATTAATAAATCTAGCAAAGCTTATAAGAATATAATTCATCAATATGGAGACTTTAATATTTTAACGATTGATAAATTTGTTCATCGAATTATCCGTTCATTTGCAAGGGAATTGGATTTAAGCCTCAGTTTTGAAATAGAAACGGATATAGATACTTTTTTACAAAGAAGTATTGGCGTTCTGCTAAATAATATTGGAGCTGATGAGGAACTTACAAGGTATTTAATTCGATTTTCAGAACAATTGATTGAAGATAGTGGGAAAGGTGACATAGAGAAACAATTATTGCGTTTAACAAGTATCCTTAAAAATGAAAAAACAAGAATTCCATTAGCAGATTTTGAAAAACATGACCTGGCTTTTTTCTCTGATTTAGGAAAAAAAGTAAAAGAGAATGAGAAAAAGTTAATCCTTGAAGTAGGAACTTTGATTTCTGGAATAGTTAAATTATTATCAAGTCAAGGCCTAGAAATTGATTTCTTTAAAGGCAAGATGAGCAGTGGTTGGGGCGCATTGATAAATAAGTTTTTGACCAAAGATGAATTTATTTTAACAGATCCCACTATAAAACAATACCACGAAGAAACTTGGTATACTCCAAAAACAGAAAGTTTAGTTAGCCCCATTATTTCCCCTGTACAGGCTGAAATGGAAAAATTAATCAAAATAAATGAGGAACTGAATTTCGCAAAAGAATTCAATAAACAACTAGTAGGCTTTTCATTATTGAATTCGATTCATCAGATATTATTTAAAGTTAAATCGGAGAACAATATTGTTTTTATAAGCGATTTTAATGAGGTTATTAGCAAAATTGTAATAAATGAACCTGCTCCTTTTATTTACGAAAAAATAGGAGCTCGATATAAAAATTATTTGATAGATGAGTTTCAAGATACATCTGGTCTGCAATGGACCAATTTAGTTCCGTTGGTTTATGACGCTTTATCAGAAGGTAATAAAAACTTGATTGTAGGAGATGCGAAACAAGCAATCTATAGGTGGAGAAACGGAGATGTACATCAGTTTGTTAACCTGCCAAAAGTTGAAGGAGAGTTTACTTATTTGGATGAAATTAACGCTGTTTTTAATTATTCAGCAACGAGAAAAGTTTTAGAGAATAACTATCGATCAGCATCTGCTATTGTTCAGTTTAATAATTGGCTGTTTGAAGCTTTAGCGGTTGGTGAAAATGAACAGATTCAAAAGATATATAAGGATTCTTCACAAAATATAATAAAAAAACAAACGGGCTTTGTTAGTGCCAAAATAATTGCAAAAGACATTGAAAGTAAAGCAGAAATCGTGTGTCAAAATGTTTTACAACACGTGAAACAGGCAAAATATGATGGCTTTTCGGATGGAGATATTGCACTTCTTGTTAGAAGTAAAAGTGATGGAATGACTATTGCTGCTTTTTTAAAAGAACAAGGCTATCCCGTTGTTTCATCAGATAGCATTGTTCTTGGAAGTTCTAAAGATGTTTCTTTTCTCGTCTCATTTTTACAGGCTTTTGGAGATGATAAAAACGAGCATGCAGCAATAAAATGTCTAGATTACCTAAAAGAGGATCCTTCGTTAACAAAGGAATATGATAACTGGAGAATCCCAGATAGAAAGAACGATTACTACACTAAGGGAATTGACCTAAAAAAATACTTGTCAGAGCGGCATCCAATATTTAAGCAAACTTATTACCTGTCTCTCAATTTATATGATAAAATTATCTACTTGATTCAAACTTTTAAGATGAATCGGTATGATCCTTTTCTGGATCAGTTATTAAACACCGTGCATCATTATTTGAAAAGAAATACTTCTAGTATTCAATTATTTGTTGAGTTTTATGAAAATAAAAAAGAATCAATTTCCGTTAATCTTGGGAGTGTAGATAATGCAATTCAAGTAATGACCATTCATAAATCTAAAGGTCTTCAATTTCCAGTGGTTATAATTCCCTTCGCAAAATGGCAAAACACAAACCCTGGGATGTCAAATTTAACGTGGATTGAGCATGAGAAATTAGATGATTTAAATTTACCGAAGTATATAACTCCTCTTACGAAGTCTAGTCTGAAAAATTATAATTTGGAAAAAATAGCGGAGGAAGAAGAGGGGGAAGCTGTTCTGGATAACTTAAACCTATATTATGTTGCATTTACCAGAGCGATTGATAGATTACATATTCTGTTAGAAGAGCCTAGAGGTAAAGGCAGTGTGACTTCTAAAGTAATTAATCAGGTTGCTGGTCACTCCGGTTTTAATGAGGATACTAAGGAGTTTATTTCCGGGGAATTGGAACTAAATAAAAAGAAGCTTAAACAACAGGAAGATGTTGTAAAAGGGGTGGAGGTTATTTCAAAAAGAGAGAGTTTAAACCTCAGCTTTGATAGAAATGCGCATATCGAAGAATTTAATACAATTAGTGAAAGGGAAAAAGGAATTGCCATTCATGCTGTTCTCTCTGAAGTGAATGGTAAAAATGATATTGAGGCAGTTGCAAATCAGTTAGAAAAAAAAGGTATAGTGCCAAGTTCTATTAAATCCGAAATTATTGTTTTGATAAATAAGTTATTTAATATTCCTCAGGTAGCTAGCTGGTTTAATTCCTCTAGTGATATTTATAATGAACAAGAAATAATTTCGAAAGAGGGTCATTTTTATATTCCAGATAAAGTTATCTCTAAAGGATTGCATGCAATTGTTATTGATTATAAAACAGGAAAACCCTTAACAAAGCATACTTTACAAATAACGGAGTATGGAAATCTGTTAGAAGAAATGGGATATACGCTTATCGAAAAGTATTTACTTTATATTAATAATCAAAAAATAGTGACTGTATAATGTTTGATGATATAAGAGGTGATATTCGATTGAAAACTTATGTTTCGTACATTTTAGTAGCTTGTATGTTCATAATTACCCTTAGTACTATATTAATTCCTGAATTGAATTCTCTTTACGGAGTGGGAGATGGGCCGGCAGTAAATATTTTTGTCCGGTTAACTATTCCTTTTCAGCATGGATTTGATGATTTTTCAGCAATAATTCATTTAGTATTTAACCTTATTTTAATGTGGGTGTTAGGAACCTATTTAGAAAAAGTGCTTGGTTCGTATCGCTTTCTGATTACAACCTTGGTTTCATTTTTCATGTATGTTCTCTTTCATCGAATACTGTTACTAATAGGCCATGGTTTTACGCCTATATTAATGTCCTACTCTGGTGTTATGTTTGTAGTTATGGCGGAAGGAAGGTATGTTAAAACTCGAAGTTTGTTTGAAGATTATTTTAAGACTCTTCGTGGAGTTCAATTAGGTGTCTGGGTATTATTACCTGTTTTGATGATTTTTGTACCCTTGTATTACAATTCATTATCCAGTTTATGGCAAAATATTTTTTATGGAAATATTACACATGTTATATGCGGTGCTACTGGAGTTGCACTAGGGTTGGTGTT
>Ga0206131_10003502_pt1 | contig 17994 bp, 15 predicted proteins | sample Helgoland_Spring_FD_148636 | JGI IMG/M metagenome (GOLD analysis project Ga0206131, IMG submission 148636) | Pelagic subsurface seawater microbial communities from Kabeltonne, Helgoland, North Sea - Helgoland_Spring_Bloom_20160517_1 | ecosystem: Environmental > Aquatic > Marine > Epipelagic ...
ATTGTTTTAAACTATCGATCTGAAGATTGGAATAGTTTAAAGGCTCGTATCGCTGATCGGATTGGAGTTACTAAAGGTAGCGTTAATATGGCTATAGGAAATCTAAAGTGGATCCTATCTGATGGTAATGAAGGTCTCTCTGCTTATACTGTTCGTCAGGAAGAAGCGGTTAGACTTACTCTAGAGAAATATGATATGAGTAAGCAAAAACTTCTAATGATCTTATCTTAGATCTCTTGTTTATAATCATTATAAATTAGGAAAGTTTTTCACCCGGATTTTTTTATATCAAAGTAAAGTGTTATATTTAACTATAATTAAAAACCCAATAGACATGGACAAATTAGAAACATTAGGATTAATCAACATCACATCAGCAACTCAAAAAAAGAATGGTACGGTATGCTACTATGATCCTATTGCTGACTGTGATTATTTAAGTTATGAAAGCGGATATGTTCGTCGAGCATATACTAGAGCTACTCATTATTCTTCTAGATTACACCGAACTATTTATCAATTAAACTTAACTCGTAAAGGCTATATAAAATCTAGTTTTAGTGATGCTATTTATGAAACAACTGTTCGTATGCCGATTATGGAGGCTGGCAAGCGAATTGATAGATTGGCACACTGTGTAATTACTTATAGAAATAATAAAAAATAATGAAAAAGATTTTAAGCCTTTTAGCACTATTCGTTACGGTTAACCTAAGTGCATCCCATATAATGGGTGGAATTATTCAAGTTGCGCAAACCAGCCAAGATTCTTCATCAATTGGAATGTATATCGTTTCAGATGCATTTCCAACAATGCCAACACAAGTTTCAGTACAGAAGTGGGTTAAAGATTCTCAGGGTTGGTACCAATATGACGGCAATATTACACTAACTAAATTTAATACAGGAACGCATCAAGGATTTAACGCTGCAAATTATGGCAGTGATTATTTAGATCTTGATTCAGGACAGTATAGATTTATTTACACGAATTGTTGTTGGCCGATGCTAATTAACTCTACTAATTCAAATCAATCAGACTTTGTTATCTCAACAGATTACTGGCACGTGCCAAACAATTCTACAGCGTTTGCTGAAATTCCACTTTGGATTAATGTAGAAAGTAATGCAATTAATACGATGAAGCCGATATGGGGTAACTACAATTGTCACTTCACAAATCCAGATGCAGGCGACTCAGTTAACTTGACAATGACTGAATTATATTCATCTTATTCTAATGGAGTCTTTGTACCTCAATCACAGACCTCAACTAATATCGCAGCGGGTAATGATTCAATCACATTTGTTGGTACCACATTAGGTGCTCATGGATATGGTTTTCAGATTGACAAATACCGAAATGGTTATTTAATGACTACTCAGAGAATTCAATGGACTTTCATTGTTCGTAATTCAACACTTGGAATCGATGAAGAAAACATTGAAAAAGAAGTTATTGGTGTATGGGACTGGCAAGGCCGCTATATTCAAAAAGATCTAAAAGGACTCCCGGGAAACAAATTATATTTAATTAGATATAATAATAGTTACGAAAAGGTTTATTTAACAGAATAATAAAGTATGAATTTTATAGAAGAGATAATTGAAAGTGGAGATAAGTCTAAACTCATGTTTAGATTTCCACCAGAGCCAAATGGACACTTGCACCTAGGACACGCTAAAGCAATTTGTCTTAATTTTGATCTAGCACATAAATACAAAACAGGCTGTAATCTTAGATTTGATGATACAAACCCACTTGCAGAGTCTTCTGTGTTTGCTGATTCAATTATAGAAGATGTTGCTTGGTTAGGTTATCGACCTACTGAAATTGAAGAGACTAGTAACTATTTTAAATTTATCCAAAACTGTGCTACTCATTTAATTAAAAATGGTGATGCTTATATGGATGATTCTACTTCGGAAGAAATTGCCGAACTAAAAGGAGATCTTGAAACACCTGGAAAAGATTCACCCTATCGTAATAGAAGTGTTGAAGAAAACCTAGAGCTCTTTAATCAATTATGTGAAGGCAATAGCAAATCAGTTCTTAGAGCTAAGATTGATATGGCAGATCCTAATTTACTCATGAGAGATCCTGTTATCTATAGATCTATTGACGAACCTCATCATAATACTGGTACGGAGTTTAAAGCGTATCCAATGTATGATTTTGCACACCCTATCTCAGATTGGAAAGAAGATATCACACATTCACTATGTACTTTAGAATTTGAAGCACATCGACCTTTCTATAACTGGACACTTGATAAATTATTCGATACTGATGTCTTTGGTCCCAATCCTCGCCAAATTGAATTTTCAAGATTAAACGTTGAAGGATTTAAACTAAGCAAAAGATACTTAAAAGAATTAGTAGAAGATGGAACAGTAAATGGATGGGATGATCCCAGAATGCCAACATTAAAAGGTTTACGTCGCCGTGGATTTACACCAGATTCTATTAGAAACTTTTGTGAAAAGGTTGGAATCTCTAAAAGAGAATCTCAAATTGAGCGATCTTTATTAGATGGATGTTTACGCGATGATTTAAATAAGATCTCAGAACGCCGCATGGTAGTCAAAGATCCAATTAAACTGACAATTGTTGGTGATTTTAAACCTGGAACTGCGACACTTGAAAATAACCCAGAAGCAAATGAAGTTACTCACAGATCAGTAAATTACACTGAACAATTCTGGATTGAACGAGAAGACTTTAGACCTGAAGCAAATAAGAAATATAAAAGACTTAAGTTGGGTGCTAATGTTCGCTTAAAAGGTGTCTGTATAGTCAAGGCGATCGATTATACTGAAATTGATGGAGTTATCACTGAAGTATTTTGTGAGCATTATCCTGATAGTTTTTCAGGTATGGAAACAGAAGTTAGAGCTAAAGGTGTTATTCACTGGGTAGACCGACAATCTTGTATTTCTTTAGATTTAAACCATTTCGATGGTATGGATAAATCTACACAAACTACATTCGGAGAACCACTACTACAATTAGATTATGAAAATCCAGTACAATTTATTCGACATGGCTACTATATGAAAGACGGAGACAGCTGGAATCATTCAGTTTCTTTAAAAAGTAGTTATAGAGGGTGATTCTATAGATATATAAAGAAAACAATGAACTCATGACAATCTTTTGTATTATAGTCTTAGCGGTTAGTTTTGTGATTGGCGTTAATCTGCTAATAGAACACAGGACTCGCAAATAATTGTTAATAACTTTTTAAAATAAGTGATCTAGGATTTTCCTGGTTCGCTTTTTTTGTTTATATTTATACTATAATTAAAAAACAAACAATATGCAACACGTAAAAAGATTACTTCAACAATGGAAACACGAACACGCAAACGCAGATGGACTCTTAAGCACTGATTATGAGACTATGAGCGTTCAAGAATTCAATATTTTAGGCGAACAAATAGAAGAGCTTGAAGAGGCAATTAAAAACGATGAGACTCAGTCAAAAAGATGGGCTGAAGAAGAGTCTGAATTCAATAATAGCCTTAATGTTCAACGATTTACACTATAATTATGGCAATTCCTAAAATTTATAAATACGGTATTGAAATTACCAAACCTTGGTCAAGTGAGATGTATGATTTTAACGAAAACTTAAAAGCATATTACAAAGATCAAATTATTGATATGATAAACTCTATCAAAACAACAGAAGATTGTAACTTTATCGCCGAAACGGTAAATCCATATAAATATGGGATAGGAACATCTGATGATATAGAGTATATGAAGTCAGATATGCGTACCAACGTTGAAAATGCTGAAAGCCATTGGATGTTAGAGATTATTGAAGAACTTTTGATCTTACAGAGAATTAGTCCAATGATATGTGAGGCTACTCCAGAAATGCCGGCAATTTCCCTACATGATCTAGGAGTTCCAATGAACCTTATTGGATTTGAAACACGTGATGAGATCTTAATGTTACGTGAAAGATACTCTTGAAAGTAATAAGTCTTATCTATAATCATTATAAATAGGACTTTTTATGAAAATAAATGCAAAAAAGTTTTCATATATCGTTAAAAAGTGTTATATTTAACTATAATTAAAAATCAAACAATATGTCAATCAACAAAATTTTAGTCCACACACAGTATTATGAAAACTACGGGTTCCACGAAGGCGGTGAACACTGGAAAAAGAAAGGTGGTCATACCTTTCAGATCGAGATGGACGCCGATCTACTTATGTATACTGATCCTGCTGAGGTGTTCGGTAAGATGGTAGAAGCTCATAACTCTGATCTAGAGCGTTTTAAGTACATTGATCATGAAATTCAATTTCATACCCCTACTGTTCTTGGAACACAAGACGATTATATTGCAGCGAATTCTTCACTAGAAGAAAAAGAGCCTAATCATGTTATCGCTGGCGTTGATTTCTCAGAAAGTCTTAACCAATTAAATAACCTTAAACTATAAACCCATGAAAACTCCTAAACAAATGGAAGACAGTTATCGAATGGTCGGATTTAGTGTAGTCGGACTTGTAATCATTTTAATATCGTTAATAATCGCTGAAAATATATGAATGTAGAAACTTTATACAAAATACCAAGTGTTAATTGTTTTATTAACGATGACTTGATTGTCTATCCAATGAACGATCGTAATGAACCAGATTTAAGTCAATGGAATGAATTAGAAAACTTAACATCTGAATTCGTTAATAAATTAAACACAGAAGACGATTCCCTTATATCAGAACTAATATACTGGAAAGTTAGATTTTCAGAAAACAACTAAAAAATAAAAAAATGAAAGTACCTAATTTTGAAATAGCATTATCAGAAACAGCAACACTAGTAGAAATCGCTGGTTATATTTTTGACAACTATAATAATGATCCACAATTTATTACAGCACTTCGCGATGATAGCCAACCCTGGCCTGATGGAGTACAAGAAGTTTTAGATGCTCATGATGTTCTAGTAGAAGAATTAATTGATTCGTTAGAACTATATATTCAAACCTGTTAATCTATTCACAGGTTAATTTCACCCTATTCTCCGCGTCAATTTCCCACAATCTGGTTTTATATGGCGTGGAGAAGGGGTATTTGGTACCTTTCCAAATAAAATATCCATTTTCTTTTTGTAAATCTCCATTATATATTTGATAAACATGCACCAATTCGTGCATTAAGGTTTTCTCTAACTGGTCATCATTCCACATTGGGTTTAGATCAACTATAAACCAACCACTCGAAAGCTCTCGGGTAATTCCTACAATCCTAGGATAAAGAGGTGCGTATTTTATTATAACTATAGGCTGTTGAAAGAGAGGGCCCCTAAACATGTCATTACAAATCTGTGCCGTTGCATCTGTGATGTGTCTTTCTATTCCTGAATCTGGTCTTAAGATCTGCCCGTTAACCTGCAATGAAAAAAGAAGTGCTATAATAAATCTCCACATATAATATCTATCTATATTATATGTCTAATAAGTCTGATTTAGATAATAGATTGTCAATCTCTTGATAATTCTTTTCGTAAGTGTCTGTGTTGATGTAGTGTTCGCCTTTGTTATGTTCTATATTATATTGACTATTTCTTTTGACGTACATCTGGTGTCTCTGTGTCACGTGCTCGCTTCCAATAAACTTATAGTGTAATAATTTTAGCGGTTCGTTTTTAAAGATATGTAAAAGATCGTGCATGATTTTCCAGTTTCCCCATCGATGTCCTTTATATTCACCATTAGGTCTTACGCCCACTGGCACCATATGATAAATATCACCGTTATATCTGTAATTCAAGTTGACCTCATGTTGGCCGCCGGCCCACTCAAACTCTTCTAATAAGTTTGGATTAATTAATATTGGTTTAGAATACCAGGGATTAGGTGCTCCTGTTTTGATCGAATCATATATCTGTAAATCTAAATTTGGAAAGTCATGACTAACCATGTCAAATCCGGCTGGATAGAACACTGCAGTTTTTCCTAAATGCTCTTCTAAGAATTGGATAAGATTTGGATGGTAGATAAATTCATCACAATCTCCAATAATTGCATAATCACATTTGCCAACACAATCTGATATCGCTTGATGTTTAAGATCCATGTGAACTCCATCATCAAATTTACCACCAGTGTCGTATGATATAATTTCAGTGTTAGGATATGAATTTATTATTTCTCTAGATCGGTCATCTGACTCGTTGTCAAAGAATATCATCTTCTCACAGAATTGAGAATAATGTCTTAGATAAAAATGCAACATTACTTCTTCATTCCATATTGTTGCGTAGCTCCAAATTTTCATATATTAGCTTCTTCTTAATAAAACTTCAATCATATCTGCATTTGAATTATATACAGCAAGATCTCTTATTCCTAATGTCTCCCCTTTTTTAATTCGATTTACAATGCCTTTAATAGTATCATATGAAACTTCTCCAGTATCTACATACCTTTTCCATTCTTTATCTGACATTAGATTTACTTCATTTTAAATCCTAATTTACCATTACCTGGGTTAGGGGTTGAAACGTTAGGTGCTTCAAAGGTTAATTTAGCGTTATCATCTCCAAATCCTTTTAAGTAAAATAATACTTCTTCTGTTTTCAAAGAAACATCCATATATAATTGCTTTACTTCTAATTTAGAAACAATCTTTCTTAGTGTATCTATGTATAAATCCACATCACCTAATTTACCATTAAGTTTATCTATTAGCTGTAAAGATAATGGGTAAGATAAAAGACCTACATATCTATTTGCTTTTTCTAGTTTTGCCCAATCTATTTTTTCAAAAGATTTAACTCCTCTTCCAGCAACATCAACAACAGGCTTAACATATTGTTTATAGAATTCTTCTCTTCCTATTGTGTTTAGTTTGTCTTGTATAAATGATTCTAACGCTTTGTGCTCTAGTTCTACATTACCTACCAATTCCTTTAATTTAATCGCTGATGGTAATTCCATGAATTCAGCTCCTTTAATATAACCATTAATTACACTATTTGATTCTACTATTTTAAATAAATCATATAGCTTAATCTCTGAATCTTCTGTAAAATTTTCTGGCTTAAGATCTTTAATAATGTTAGATAATGTAGGTGCAGCACCTGCTTTATATTTTGAAGAAATACCATAACCATCAATATGAAAATCAACCAATGGATTATTACCTGAAGGAAACGATATTCCTTCTGATGTTTTTACAATCTTTAGCATTAACGCAGCTCCTAATACTTCACCAAAATCTTTTCCAATCGTATTTAGATCTGTTGCTCCAAGTGCATCTATAGCTTCTTTGATATCTTCATTGTATTTAATACTTTCTGAAAAAGGACCTAATTCGCTTAACTCTATACCGCTGTATGATGGCATGTGATTAGCTACCAATGAATATAATTCAATTAGAAAAGAATTCATAAATGGATTAGATTTCTTGTACTTTTTTTCAATCGCAGTTTTTACAACACTATCTAATTTATTTAATTGCATGTTTGTATCTTCTGGTAGATTCAAACGAGTTGGTGTAAGTTCTTTAGATTTGATAGATCCTTTTGGCGGATTATTATCAACTATTTTTACAGTATCTCCTGCGTTTACATTAAGTGAAGATATTTTAGAACTTTTGTTGAATGTAACTACAAATGTTGTAAACTTACCAGAGTTAGATCCATTTGCATAATCACCTGCAGCAGCTACTTCTATTTTTACGTCTTGCTTTAGTTTTTTGAATGCGTTAGATATTTTCTTGATAGATTTTTTATCTTCACCGCCAAGGTCAAATCTAAGATCTTTACCCCCGCTCTTATTATTAATCCTACCATCTCCTAACATTTTCTGTAGTGATGGGAATATTATTCCTTCTATAGTGGTTGCACGTTCGTTTAGTGCTACTTCAAATCTTGTTCTAATATCTCCGTATGTATTCATAATTTACTTTTTTGCTAAATGCGTTTTAATCTTAACGTCTTTAAGTTCTCTATCTAATTCTTTTATTAATTTAATGTTATGTTTATCATCGTCAAAAAAGGTAATATCAGTATATCCTTGTTCTACGAAATATCTCATTGCATCTTTCTTTCTCTCTTGAATAGATCCGGTTAATCCGTGTGTTGGGTCGTTTACTGCCCAGATAAATTCTCTTTTAATATGAAATCCAACATGATAACGTAACCATTCATATATCATATTCTGATCGTCTCTTGCCGTAATAACTCCGATTGCTACTCCTTTTTTATAATTCTTTTTCAGAACATTAAAGTATTTATCAATCATTTTGCCAGCTTTCATAATCTCTAGAGATTTAAATTGTTCAAAATCTAGTATATGATCCGCATTCTTTTCATAGTCGTTAAATTCCTCAGGAGTCAATTCATATTTCTCTCCTTTCTTTTTATCGTATACTATAATCTTAGCAGTAGAAACCACGATAGTATCATCCAAATCAAAGATTAGGATTTTATCAGTTGTCATTTTTTCTAGTAACATGTTAAGCTTACTTTTTTATTATATATTAATTATTTGGATTGTTTAATCTAATTTGTAAATATTATCCACAATATAAATAACCATATACACCACTAGTTCTACCTGTTTCATCAAATATACAATCTTCCATACATTTACCAACTGTGAATGAATTAATCACTTGTCTTTCCTCGTGTTGTGGTATGCCATCTTCGAATCCGATAATTGCGTATTCTACTGGTTGTTTCATAACATACCCTGGGGTATCAGATGAACATAATAAATCACCAACACGAACAGGTCCATTTTGATCACATACTTTCATACCAGTTAATCCACCTTCACGTGAATCTCCAATAGATGCTACTTTCCAAATAGTTTTAATATCTCTATCCGCTACTGGTAATTTGTTTCCAAGTGAATCTCTGTAATGATGATCTTCTTCTACAAAAACCCTTTCCGTAGTTCTGTATTTGTCCATTGCATTCGGTATTATAGAATAATCGATCTCCATCCATAGAATACCAACGATCGAATTGTCCTTAGATGATGATGCTTTAATTAATTCGTTGTTTTCATTTAACTTAACCAAGTCTCCAACTGTTATCTGTGTATCATTTCTTTTAATATAGTTATGTGATAGCGTTGTTCTAGGTTCTTCCGAAATTTGCGGATCCCCCTCTTTTACTGCGTATGTATTAACAATATCCTGTTGAAAATCAAGAAAGCGTACGTCTCCAATGTACCCACCTGATTTCATCTTAAGTTTTCTAACTGATACATTATTTTCTAATACATCACCAACTTCAAAGAAGTCTGCCATAAGACTCCCACCAACTTTTACACCACCGTCAATGTCCATATCACCTTTAAACTTCGCGTTACCATCTGAATCTATATAGAAATTCTTAGCGTTGATTGCGCCTTTATCTAGGTTAATACCCATACCCGCTCCAGCGTATGTATTCCATGGTGCTGCTGCTAATTCACCTGCACCTGCGCCTGAACTATATCCGGGAAGTCTAAAGTTACCATTTTTTAATATACCTGTTTCTATTGTTGCACCATTTATCAAAGTAGATTGGGTTAAGAATGCACTAGTGTCTGGTGCAGCACCTTGAGGTCCTGTAGCACCTTGAATAGATTTAGCAAATGTTTGTGTTTTAGTAAAACTAAAGTCTGTGCCATTAAATCTTTTTCCGGTAATAGTGTATGTTATGGATGCTGTATTTTGTGTCATTGATCCATGGTCTCCAATCCTCGCAGAACCTGCAAATTCGCGAATCTGCCCTGTTATAATATTAGTTTGTGATGCGGTTACTTTCCATCTAGAATCGCCTGTACCAAATCCATCATATAATACTTTGTTAGCACCTTCATATACAAGTATCTCGGTTCCCGATCCTAGATATGTAACAACACCACTACTAGTTGTAGGTAGGGTATGTGCTTCATTGCTAAGAACTACGGTTATACCATCAATACCATTAGTTCCAAATTTAATCCCAGACATTGTTATTTGATCTCGTGCTAAAACAGGTGTAGAATCATTATTATTACCTTCTCGCAGTTCTACTTCTATTTTATCCGGCATGTTAGCCAAATTAGCTTGTGGTGTATATTTATATTCTGGTGTCTGACCGGAACTAACCAATGTGTCATTTAAATAAAATTTATAATATGCAGTTCCACTTGTATTTAATGGTGTTGCAGTAATTACAGTAGTACTCGGTACTGGATTTGTTCCAGAGGTATTATATGTAAATACTTGATCTACACAAGTTAGGTCTACTGCTCTTGCATCTACCCCAGCTGAACCATTTGCTCCCTTAGCACCTGGTAATCCTTGTAGTCCTTGAGGTCCTTGAGGTCCTATAACACCCGATTTTCCAAAAACAAGTGAATTTAGACCGGAATTGATTGTGTAAATTGAAGTATCTAGGTATAGTGGTACTGTAATGGTACGTCCAAGGCTTCTTATCTCTACACCATCCCTAAAGTATTTAATGGAGTTACCATCATACTCTATAGAAAGTACAGTATTTGTTGTATATGTCTGGAATTCTTCTGGCAGTACAATCTGAGACCCGCTTTCATATATTTCTAGAAGACCACCACTACGTGCATAAAACGCATAATCTATAGATGGATAGTCCTGATCCGTTAAAGGATCTGAATTAAGACCAAACATTAAATCAGAATCTGTTCTATTTACCTTTGCAGACACATAAACACCACCAATATATCCCTCAGCAGAGTGAATTGAAGCATCCCATCCACTTGATGTTAATTTAGTAAATTCACCATTCCCGGATTGCTCTATACTTAAAGGAGGATTTATTACCGGTGTCCAACTACCTAGACCTGGTGTTCCTGGATCACCTTTAATAAGTGACCATGTATAATCATTACGATTACTTGATTCTGTGGCCGTTGTTTTGTTAAAAGCAAAACCAATATACTTTTTACCCGTAGGTGAATTACTAAAACCAACAGAACCATCGCCTGAATCAGCATATCTGATCCAAGTATATGTTGTTGTTCCGTCTTTACCGGGTGCACCTGGAATACCATCGGAACCATCAGCCCCATCTTGTCCAACTAATGAATTAAGGAAATCGGTGGTTGAACCCGTATTTCCAGCAGCTAACCATGCAGCATAAGCACTATCACCATCAGCCCCATCTTTACCATCAACCCCATCAAAATAATCAACCCCCTTTACAGGTGAATATCCAGCAGCACCGTCCTGTCCATCAGCCCCAGCTGGCCCTGCCGGCCCCGCAGGCCCTGCCGGTCCTTCGCTAAAGCTAACTGCACCGTTAAACGCAACTTGACCATCTACTATTGAGAATGGCGTTAATAGGGTTCCATTAGCATCTTCACTTGATACTTTAAAACTATCCGCGGTAAATGCAATTGCACTTCCATCAGCGTTTGCACCTAATTTCATTCCTGCAACATTACCATCTGCATTTACTTCTAGTGTATATTGCGCATCAATTGTGCTATTAATATTATCAATACTTGCTGAAATCCCAGACGTAACACCTGCAACTTTACCATCTAATTGAGCAATAGCTGAAGTGGTTGAATCAATTGTAGCAGCATCACCAGTTGCAACCACGCTATTTATTGTTTCTAAAATCGCTGAAGATGATTTTAATCCTGTAATATCCCCAGATCCGTTAATATTGAATTCCGCTTCTAAAGTACTAACTTGACTTGCTGACGCAAAATCTTGATTAGCAATCGTAGTTTCAATGTTATCTATGTTGGCATTAGTTGCTTGTATATCAGTTGAAACGCTAGCACTTAAATTAGTAATTCTGTTTGAAAGAGCGGTGTCTGCTGTTGCAAATGCAGTTTCAATTGTACCAATATCTGCATTAGTCGCCACAAGATTAGTTGAAACACTTGCAGTTAAAGTATCTATTCTACCTGAAAGGGCGGTGTCTGCTGTTGCAAATGCAGTTTCAATTGTACCAATATCTGCGTTAGTTGCAACAAGATTGGTTGAAACGCTGGCGGTTAAAGTATCTATTCTACCTGAAAGGGCAGTGTCTGTCGTTGCAAGTGTAGTTTCAAGTGTACCTATATCTGCGTTAGTCGCTGCAATATCTGTTGAAACACTTGTAGTTAAATTAGTGATTCTTTCAGATAAAGCGGAATCCGCAGTCGCGTATGCTGTTTCAACTGTACCTATATCTGCGTTAGTCGCTGCAATATCTGTTGAAACATTTGCTGTTAATTCAGTAATTCTTTCAGCTAGGGCGGTGTCTGCTGTTGCTGCAGTTTGTTCGGCCGTACTTATATCTGCGTTAGTCGCTGCAATATCTGTTGAAACGCTTGCTGTTAATTCAGTAATTCTTTCAGCTAGCGCAACATCTTCCGCGGTTAATGTGGTTTCAACTGTACTTATATCTGCGTTAGTTGTAACAAGATTGGTTGAAACGCTTGCTGTTAAAGTATCTATTCTAGATGCTAAAGCGGAATCTGCAGTTGCTGCAGTCTCTTCAGCTGTGTTAATATTTGCGTTAGTTGCAACAAGATTGGTTGAAACACTTGCTGTTAAAGTATCTATTCTAGATGCTAAAGCGGAATCCTCCAATGCAAGTGCTGCTTCCTTTGTACCTATATCTGCATTAGTTGCCGCAATATCGGTTGAAACACTTGCTGTTAATTCAGTAATTCTATTTGAAAGGGCTGAGTCGCTAGTTGTGTACGCTGTTTCTATAGAACTTAAATTAGCTGCTGTTTCAACAGTTTCGGTTGAAACACTTGCTGTTAAATTAGTAATCCTTTCCGATAGAGCAGAATCTTCGTTTGCATACGCAGTTTCTACAGAACTTAAATTAGCTTCTGTTGCAACACTTTCTGTTGAAATTTTAGCTGTCAGAGTTTCAATCCTCTGTAACATAGCAGCATCCTCGTCAACCAATGCTGTCATATCTGTTTCTATACTAGCAGTTACTATTAATTCATCAGAACTAAGCTGTGCAATTAAAGAACTTGCTTGGTTTACTACCGCTACATCTGCATTTGCAAATGCGGTTTCAATTGAACCTAGATCTGCTTGAGTTACTGCGCCATCAGCTGTAAAGCTTGCTGCTAATTCATCTATTCTGGTTGCTAAAGCTCCATCTGCGTTTGTAAGTACAGTTTCAGTAGAACTTATTGTTGCGTTAGTTTCAACAAGATTGGTTGAGACACTGGCTTCTAAAGTATCTATTTTACCTGAAAGAGCAGTATCTTCATTCGTTAATATTATTATATCTGATGAAATTCCTGCATTTGTTTGTACTAGTTCATTACTAATTTCCGCAGTTAATGCTCTTGTTTCTGAAATAACAACTTCATCGGCCTCTACGATTACCTGTAATAAAGATGTTATATCAGCTGATGATAATGCACTCTCAGATGAAATCTCAGCCAGTAGCGATTCTTCTAATTCGATTAGTGCTGCATCTGTCGTTGCTATTGCAGTTGTATTAGTATTTAGGCTTATATTTGTATTTGTTAATTCAGTTGATATTGCTGCGTTTAATGATCTTGTTTCTGTAAGTATTGCTTCATCTTCATCTGCTAAAAAAGAAGATATTGATTCTAATCCAGCAACTGTTTCAGAACTTGCAGTACTAAATGCTGTTTCAACCGAAGTTGATAGCTGCGCAAAAGCCTCACTTGAAGTAACTAATGCATTAACATCCTGTCGAATACTTGCTTCCGCACTCGTGATGTCATCGCTTAACGTTGCAGAAACACTGTCTATTTTTTGATCTAAAACAAAGTTACCATCTGATATTTTACCATTTAGGTAATCTTGTAAACCACCTACCCTAGTCTCAATTGAACCATTAACTTGAATAAATCTAGCAGCCGTTGCATCTGCAATTGAATTAATATACGCGTCATTGTCTGAAATAAGACCGTTTATGTAGTTGGTGGTATTTGTAAGAGTAGAAGAAACTAAATCTGTGACCGCGTTAGCTTCTGAAACCTCCGAAGTTAATCTTTCTCTTAAAGCATCTAGATTTTCTTCTATAGATACTTGAGTATCGTTAATTTTTGTATCTGTCGATGTTCTTCTATCTTCAACAGATGCTCTAGTTTCACTGATTTCATTTTCAATTGAACTAGTGTTATTATCTAATATTGTTTCTGCTTCAGATCGTATCGTGTTCGCTAAATCAAGAGATGCTAGCATGGCATTAATAATACTTGCAACTTCATCTTCTGATATCGCAGCGGAATCAATTATAGATCCATTTACATTTAATTGACCATCAACGATACTAATACTATTTTCTCCTAAATAAAGCGTACTATTACTTAAATATATGTCTCTGAATTTTTTAGATGGAGATCCTAAGTCGTATGCAACATCAGTGTCCGGGATTAAATCACCAGAAACTACTCCATTAAAAATACTTGAAGATCCACTCCCGGTTCCACCTTCAGCCGGAATCCAAATATAATCTCCGACTGCGGCACCGCTACTAATATAATGACTATTGCCCTCAACTACTTTATGTAATTTTAAAACTTTATCAACGTCGTTTGTTAAGTCTAAAGAACCTCCAACTCCTCCACCGATAACTCTAAAACCATGAATAACCTGACCAACTAAATTTAAGTTGTAGTTCATTTCATCGTGATTTAGTGATCTTTTTAAGGTGCTTGGATATTTTGGTGTATATTTACCATTTTCACCCCTTGAATTAGAATTTTGTAAATTATTCTGAGCCATTATCTGTTTTATATTTTTGTATACTATTATATATCTAAATTTAATGAATTCAAATAACAATATACTATTTAATAAAACAAATTAATACTAAGGGCTTGGTTTTATAAAAGGCCCTCCGTCGTCAGGAATACATGATCCTGCGATTGTTGGAAATATCTGAGGCTCACCGACAGTTTGAATAGACATTATTTCGTAACATGCAGTATCATTGCTTAAGCTTACAATATCATTAACTATCCAAGTTGAACTGTATTGAGCATATGTGCTAAATCCATCCGATACCCTTTCAACTGCAAATGCATTAGGCCCTGATCCTCCTCCAGTACCAGACCCGACACTAGCACATGGTCCAATTAAACTAGCAGTCATAAAGAAATCTCCAAAAATCCAAGAATTATTCTCAACACAAAATGCTAGAGATTCTTCGCCAGGCAATAGATTTATCGTGGTTGATCGTGTTAGACCACATCTAAAAAATGTAACACTACCTCCATTAGGCCCTCCGTTGAATGTGACTTCAGCACATCCTGTTACTACTGCTTCTTCTAAATGTCCAAAAACTGTTATCATATGTTCTATCTTTTTATACTAGACAATTTATATTTGTTAATTGTAAAGTCACCGTAAATCCTTTTCCTTGTCCGACCGATCCTGATTGGACTCTAATACTATAATGTTCTCCTAATACTAAACTAACTGATAAACCACTAGTTGCCATTTTTTGGCCAGCGGGATGCGTCCATGCGTGTACAACATTTACAGTGTTAGCGCTATTATGTCGAACTAATTCAAATGTGGTAGGTTCGAACGTCGAAGTAGATCCATACGATGATGTAACTTCAGTTATTCGGTAGTAATTTGGAAAACTATTAGGTATCATAACAAACGCATTTGGTATGTTTGTATTAGTATTTCCTACGTCAAACGCTACCGGATTAATTCCAATATACTCAAAACAATCGTAATATGATAAACCATCAATACCTTTAGTTCCTTGCGGTCCTGTTGATCCTTGGAATCCTTGAGGACCTGTTCCTCCACCGGACCCAGTATTTCCTTGGAAACCTTGATCTCCTTTAAGACCCTGTGCTCCTTTGAATCCTTGTGCTCCAGTTGATCCCTGTGGTCCTTTTACCGTTGAATCAGCTCCTTGGAATCCTTGTGCTCCAGTATCTCCTTGTGGTCCTTTTACCGTTGAATCAGCTCCTTGGAAACCTTGATCTCCTTTAAGACCCTGTGCTCCTTTAAGACCCTGTGCTCCTTTAAGACCCTGTGCTCCTTTAAGACCCTGTGCTCCTTTAAGACCCTGTGCTCCTTTAAGACCTTGGTCTCCCTTGAATCCTTTTTCACCACTTCTAGAAAAGCTTAACCATATATCTTCAGTACCTGATGTTGTGAATGGATTTGAACCAGATTGAACTTCTTTTAGAATATCTAATGTTATGAAACCTGTACCACCATCAAACGCGCTATTTACTCTAAATACTATGTATTCTGAACTATCATCTAGTTTAGAAATAGTAAGATATGAATTACCCATACTATTAATAAGCGCTTGCGTAGAATTAGAATAAGTATCTGTATAATTTATGTATGCAACAGTTGAATTTGCTTGTGTTGAGTTATTTAATCTTAATTCTCCAGCGAATGTACTACCTGGGGTTGTTATTGAACTAAATGTATATTTAAATGTTATTGCTCCATTACCTCCACGAAAACCTTGGTCTCCCTTAAGACCTTGATCTCCTTTAAGACCTTGGTCTCCCTTGAATCCTTGAGCTCCTTTAAGACCCTGGTCTCCTTTAAAACCTTGAGCTCCAGTATCTCCTTGGTCTCCTTTGAATCCTTGGTCTCCTTTAAGACCCTGATCTCCTTTGAATCCTTGTGCTCCAGTATCTCCTTGATCCCCTTTAAGACCTTGGTCTCCTTTGAATCCTTGGTCTCCTTTAAGACCCTTATCTCCTTTAAAACCTTGAGCTCCTTTAAGACCTTGAGCTCCTTTAAGACCTTGGTCTCCCTTGAATCCTTGAGCTCCTTTAAGACCCTGATCTCCTTTAAAACCTTGATCTCCTTTAAGACCTTGGTCTCCTTTAATATTTCCAGTAAATACCCATGCGCTACCGTTAAATTGGTAAACATCTCCATTATCCAGATCTAAATACTTATCATCTAAAATTTCTAAACCGCCTACAGTCGGAGCACCAGATCCAGAAGTCCATATTGTTCCTCTTAACCCTTCATCTCCTTTAAGACCTTGGTCTCCTTTGAAACCTTGTGCTCCAGTATCTCCTTGATCTCCTTTAAGACCTTGGTCTCCTTTAAAACCTTGAGATCCTTTAAGACCTTGATCTCCTTTGAATCCTTGTGCTCCAGTATCTCCCTGATCCCCTTTAAGACCTTGGTCTCCTTTGAAACCTTGTGCTCCAGTATCTCCCTGATCCCCTTTAAGACCTTGATCTCCTTTGAATCCTTGAGCTCCTTTAAGACCTTGGTCTCCTTTGAATCCTTGTGCTCCAGTATCTCCTTGGTCTCCCTTGAATCCTTGTGCTCCTTTAAGACCTTGGTCTCCTTTAAAACCTTGGTCTCCTTTAAAACCTTGAGCTCCAGTATCTCCTTGATCCCCTTTAAGACCTTGGTCTCCTTTGAATCCTTGAGCTCCTTTAAGACCTTGGTCTCCTTTAAAACCTTGAGCTCCAGTATCTCCTTGGTCTCCCTTGAATCCTTGTGCTCCTTTAAGACCTTGGTCTCCTTTAAAACCTTGATCTCCTTTGAAACCTTGAGCTCCAGTATCTCCTTGGTCTCCCTTGAATCCTTGTGCTCCTTTAAGACCTTGGTCTCCCTTGAATCCTTGTGCTCCAGTATCTCCTTGATCTCCCTTGAATCCTTGTACTCCGGTATCTCCTTTAATATTTCCAGTAAGCACCCATGCACTACCGTTAAATTGGTAAACATCTCCATTATCTAGATCTAAATACTTATCATCTAAAATTTCTAAACCACTTGTGGTTGGAGCACCAGATCCAGAAGTCCATATTGTTCCTCTTAACCCTTCATCTCCTTTAAGACCCTGGAATCCTTGATCTCCTTTGAATCCTTGAGCTCCTTTAAGACCCTGGTCTCCTTTAATATTTCCAGTAAATACCCATGAGCTACCGTTAAATTGGTAAACATCTCCATTATCTAGATCTAAATACTTATCATCTAAAATTTCTAAACCACTTGTGGTTGGAGCACCAGATCCAGAAGTCCATATTGTTCCTCTTAACCCTTCATCT
>Ga0206131_10003509_pt1 | contig 17969 bp, 15 predicted proteins | sample Helgoland_Spring_FD_148636 | JGI IMG/M metagenome (GOLD analysis project Ga0206131, IMG submission 148636) | Pelagic subsurface seawater microbial communities from Kabeltonne, Helgoland, North Sea - Helgoland_Spring_Bloom_20160517_1 | ecosystem: Environmental > Aquatic > Marine > Epipelagic ...
CATCGATATGATAATAACTTTCAAAAATTGACTTCAAATAGTTTGAAGGTGCAACCAAATGGTAAGCATTACCAAAAATTAAATAGCATAGTTTTGGATTTGCTAGTAATCGCTTTGGTAAATTACCTCCATGCAAAATAGGAATATACTTTAAACTTAAAATCCTGCATAACTGACTAATGATTAGTGCATAATAGAAGTTGCAAGTACTGTAAGTGTCAATTAAAACGTAATCAGCTTTGAGCCGTTTCATCAAAACTAATTTTATCATATCCAATAACCTTAAAAATTTATTGGTTTTTTTGGATGCCGTATAAACGGTACAAAATTCTTTTAGGTTTTCACCTAAAATATCGATAGTTGTAATCGTTTTACCACTATTTGATAAGGCGTTTCCTATGTATAGGACGTTTTTCATGGGTTACGTTTAATAATGCTAAAGCATAAACAAAAGCAGGTGCAGCTATTCGCATGGATGAATGATTAATCGTAGCAAACCAGAAAGCTAAGAATGCAAAGAAAAATACATTGTTGTGATTACTACTTCTAAAATATAAAGGTTTAAACAACAAAATAAGCAGTATCATTACCCCAAGTAGGCCGTGTTCTGACAGTAAGCGACTGAACTCATTGTGAGAAGCAACAATTTCACCTTCTTCTTGCAACCGTACTTGTTTCATACCCGCCGCTCCAACTCCCAAAAACGGGTTCAAAATAAAGCCCTCAAATTCATTTACGAAAAGGGTTAATCGTCCTGTCGAAATATCAAGTTTCTCTTGACCACGGCTATCTTCATTGGCGTACCGATTGCCCACCAAACCATTAGACTCATTCAAACTTATGGCCCAAGTAATCACTGCTACCCCTATTAAAAACCCCAAAGACAACACAATTTGCTTTTTGTTTCTAAATTTTGACCGACTGTAAAAAATGATTAAAAAAGCAAGTATAGTAAGAATAGCACCAAAAACCCCACCACGACTTAAGGTTACCAGAGCTCTAAAAGATACCGCGGCTAATAAAAACAGATTAAACCCCTTTAAAAAGAGACTCGGCGATTTCATAAAAAAACGAACAGTTAAGGCAAACATGCCCAAACCTAATAAAGTCGATACTTGATTAGGACCAAAACCCCCAGAAGTTACAAAATTAGATCCTGTGCTTGTGAGTACTTCTTTGACGCTAGGATTGTATAAAAACAAATGTGTCGTCATAGTTATAATAGGATAAGTCATGCAAGTCACAATTTGGAGCAGGACCTCTTCAGTTACCTTTTTATCATAGCAGTACAAGGCTGAAATTCCCAAACAAACCGGACCACTCAATACAAAGGCGATACTAGTTCTAAAATTAAGATCATAGCCTAAGGTGGTCGAGGCTACCAAAACCGCTGGAACCAATAATATCAAATACAAAAAATAGGGATAGCCTTTACCCGATATACCGTCGTAAAACATTCCCATTAAGACCAATAAAATAACAAAATATTTAGAAAACTCATAAAACAAGCCCCCACCAGTCATCCGAAATAATGACTCTGCTGCCACCAGATAGGCACATCCAAAAAGCACCCAGATACGCTTATCTTTTGTAGGGGCTATTACAATTTTAAAGACAAAAAAGGCACAGACTATAGTAAAATACAATTTTGAAAAGCCGGGAATACTATTAATAAAAACACCCATAATGACGTGCAACACCACCATAAAGACATATAAGTTATTGGTAAATCTATATGTGCGCTTCGCTTTCAATACTTAATTTGTTACTATGTTTTGATAATAAGACATGATCGTTTTTATTGTGGACTGCTCAGAAAATTTTGTAGTCACCTGTGTATATAAATTATGGCTTACCCTATCGCGTAATGTATCATTTTGCAAATACAGTAATAAGGCTTGCGCCAAGGCCTTCGGATTATCCTTAGGCACCAACTGACCTAAACCTTCATCTTGTATAACGGCAGCACAATCCCCCACATCGGTGGCGACGACGGGTAACTTACCCAGCCCATATTCAAGGAGGGCTAGCGGTAAGCCTTCAGATGCTGAGGCTAAAACACCAATAGCTGCCTGACCTATAATATAATCGTTATCGGGCTGACTTCCATAAAAAAACACCCTATTATTCAGTGCTAGTGTATCTATTAGATTGAGGATGTGCTTTGAATAGGAATCCTTAAAATCTTTACCAACGCAATGCAAAGTCCATTCTGAATCTGCTATACTCACTATTTTAAACGCCTTTAATAAATTCTCATGGTCTTTTTGATGACGTAAATTTGCCAAGCATAAGATGCGTTTCCCATTAACTCCTGCCAATACTGTTGTCCCTTGTACGCTTTTCTTTACCGCAAAATTAGGTAAAAAACTAACACGTTTAGCCTTTAGACTTTGTTGTGCCCAAGCCACTAATACCTTATTAACACAAAAAATATGCGAAAAACACTTGGCACTTAATCGCAATAGTGCGCTTGAGCGCTGTTCTAAAAACGCACTATTTCCATAATGATCATGCCAAATTATTTTGGTATTCGGTCTGCATAATTTTATCAGGACGGCTAAAAAAAAAGAGGAAGAATGGGCATGAATAAGATCTATACTATTTGTCTTAATGTACTTTAGCAGTGTTGTGGTTGCCTTATAATCTAAAGTTCTTTTTTTATTTAAAAAAAGATAATTAACGGAAGGCAGCGCCTTCTCTTTTAGCAGGCCCTCCTTTCTTGTAGCACATAAAAAAGACTGATCTATTTGTGTACTTAAGGCATTGGCGATATTAACCGCCACACGCTCTGCACCACCCACCTCCAAAGAATCTATTAGTTGTAATACCCGCATTAGTCTAACATATTTTGTGCAATAGCGGCCTTTAGAGTTTCTTGGGTATACTGCCGTGACCAATATAAAGCGGCTTTTGCCATTGTATCGAGATCTACATCCCGCAAATGACGTTCGATCTCTTGTACTGCCGCATTAACATCAGGTTCAATTAAAATGCCTCTTTGACCATAATTTAGCATCCATTCCAAACAAGATATTTTTGTAGATACAGGTATGGATCCAAAAAACATACCTTCGGCAACTGCTTTAGGCCAACCCTCACTTTTAGAAGGTAAGATGGTAAAATGCGCTTTTTTCAGGGCCTCTCTTACTAATTCCTTTTCTTGATTCCCTTGGAGCGTAATGCACTGCTCTAAATTATTTTCTACAACATAGGCTTCCAATTCTGATCTCATAATGCCCTCACCAAACATTTGTAGCTGAGCGGCTACGCCTTTTTCATTAAGTAATTCAATCGTTTTAATTGTTAGAAGAGGCCGTTTACCAACCACCAAGGCACCCGTAAACACAAACTGCAGTGTCTGGGTATAGTCTTTTCTAAGATAGGGCACTTTTTCTGTATCGAAGTAAGTCGCCGAAATGAAAGGCGTAACATACGGACTTTGATTTTGCCATACGCCATACACTAAAATACGCATTTTCTTGGTGAGCACTGTATTTCCAAGAAGCCATTTTTGAAATCTATAACCTCTAGGTTGATTGCTTTTAGGATCCCAATTGCCCGCATATTTGGTGATCTTCTTTTTAGAGGGAAATAAGATCTGAACCAATGCTGCTATGGCCGCGACATTACTAGGGCATCTAAAATGGAATTGATCGGCAGCTCGCATCACTTTATACATCTTTAACAGGACGCAAGGCATTAATGCCAATATACGCAGAATACTAAATAAGGATTTCACATTGAAGTTTGGAACTTCTACCAGTTTCACTTTAGGATGTTTATAGGGCAAGTCTATTGCAGTAATACTATTTGATATTGATTTTGGAGCAACGACAATGACCTCATCTACATGTTGACACCAAAGGTCCATCTCCCTAATATAGGGTGCATAACCATATAATGCCCCATCTTTTTCAATATGTTCGACTAATGTGAAAATTGCAAGTTTCATAGTTCTATTTTGGGTTTACGCCATAACAAACTGAATAAACCTATTAATCGACCAACGCCTTCAGAAAAAGATTGTTTTTTATTTGTAGATGTTAGTAGTCTTACAAAAGTAAGTTTCATTAGTAAAAAAGCGGTCATATTCCACTTTATTCTTGCCATTAAACTTGGTTTTGGATATTTAACGCGCCACACATACCAGCCATTTCTTATGACCATTTTACCATATTTAAATGCATTAGGTCTCCCAGCGTGATCATGATGATGACTCAATCGCGCACTTGTGTTAACATACAAGTCGCCTATTTTAGACAATCTCAAGCAAAAATCGGCATCCTCATACAAGCTGTAGCCTTCAAAATAGGTTGAAAATCTAAAATTATTAAATACGGATAATCGATAAGACGACACCCCACCCATAAATAATTCTACCGAATAAATTTTATTGGAGGGTGGTAAAAAACTAACTGAGCGCCCATGAGAAAAGGTAGGCAACACACAAGGTGGCCTATCTGGATCCAAACCAAATAATTTTCGGATTCTAAATCTTAGGGGTTCAGTTCTTAGCCAATCATCATACACGTACTTGTGTTTCAGATCGGTAGTTGTAGTCAATGGGTTCCAATTGACCTCATTGGTAATATATCCGCCTACTCCAAGCGCCTTAGGATATTGTTCATAGGTTCCTATTACATTTTTAAAATACTCAGCTTCAAGAATGGTGTCATCATCTAAAAAGCAAACAACGTCAACAGCGTTCCCAACTTGACCCACCCCGTAATTACGTTGTTTGGTGAGCCCTCTAGTGGTAGCATCAACTCTAAAATACCTTAGGTTTTTAAAAGAATTTTGTGCAATAATGTGTTCTGTCTCTTCATTTGTTGAGCCATCGACTATGATTATGTCCTGTGGATATAAAGATTGCGTATTCACAGAATGCAAGAGCCGTAATAATGATTGTGCCCTCATGTAGGTACAGACTATGAGTGTAAAATTCATTTGCGTTCTTTGTTAGACGATTGAAGATGTTCTGCCCAATATTTACTCCGATCCCACTGTCTCAAAAACATTCTATAATAACGTAACGGATGCTTTATTTTTTGGACGAAATAATAATTTATACACAGCTGTGTCTTGTATCCCAATAACTGCGCATTAGTTTTATTGAGTAGTGAATTTAACATGACGGTAGGTGCTGGTTTTGGCAAAATACTGTCTTCACGCCACAGTTGTTTAAACGTGCTCCTGAAACCACCTATAGGCGCCTTTAAGTGGTGTGTTTTAATATATGGTAAATAAATAATATCTACGCCGTTATTTCTCAATTGACAACCAAAATCAACATCTTCACTATACCCAAATTCCAATGCCATATTAAACGTCACTTCGTCTAGTAATTTGCTTTTAAGAATGCTACATCCCGCTCCAAAAGCTGGCCATTGAAAAGGTGCTTTTTTTTGTTCAACTTCGTCTTTTTGCGTACAAGACATAGAGACAACATCCAAATTAAATCTCCACATTTTAAAAAGTACTTTTTCTAATAAATCCCTGTCAAATTCAATATCATCGTCGGCTAAATATACAAATTCTGCGGTCACTTCTTTTAAAGCTAAATTTCTAGCATTACAAGCTCCTGTTTGATGAATAAATTGATGTTTAATTGCAAAAGGCCAGGACTTTGAATAAATAAAGTCCAAGTCACTAGTACTTGCAGGATCTGGATGTTGTTCAATAATGATAACACGTTTTGGAAGATGTGTTTGCTGTGCCAGGTCCTTTAAAACATTATGAACATAATTTGACCTACCAATTGTTGGAATAATAACATCAATTGTAGATAATTCGGTCTTCTTTGGCACTTCACTTGTATTTAAAGCAAAAGTTTTGTGGCAATATCGTCTCTTAAAAAATAGACTTATCAAAAATGGTACAAACGGTAATTTACGCTCATGCCATAGCAAGTTCAAAAACAGTATTACAATCCATCTTAGCCTATAATGTTGTTTTACAAAACGAAATAACAAAAACAGATTGTCTGTTTTTTCAAGGCCTGTGTGTGCTTTCAACACTAATTTTGGCTCAAAGTAACACAATAAACCCTTGGGCATTCCTAATTTTGCAATAGAGGTTAAATCATAACTAAAGTTTTTAGTAAAGGAGATACTTTCAAACTGCACTAAACTGGAGGTGTGAATGGCTCCCACATTAGCACTCATCAACCAAGTTGGATAGCACACATTTGTCTTCACGTTTAAAAAAGGTGAGCTATCCACATAACCTATTTTATGAGATAAGATCGAATCACCAAAAGAAAGCATTTTGTTTTTTAATACAAACAATGATGGAATTAGGTCTACATTTAAATTCTGTTTTAGCTCAAGTTGACACCAAACAAGAATGCGATCCTCAAAAGACAGCGCCAAACGCATCATTTCTTTTAAGACATCATCATAGACAACCTCCAAGAACTGCTGTCGCTTATCATCATAAACGGTGTCTACTTTATTATTTTGATGATAAATAATGATCATATAGCCATAAGCGTATTGTAGAAGTTAATATTCTTTTTAACAATATCTTCAATAAGAAAGGTATTCATAATTTTGATTCTTGCATTTTGACCAATTTCAGAGACCAATGCGACATTATCAAACAACTGTGATATGGTTTCGACGTAGGCCTGGATCTGTTTTGGATCTATTAGATAGCCATTTTGTTTGTGGTCGATTAATTCTAAAGCCCATCCATAGTTTGTATTGACCACAGCTTTTTGAAGTGCCATAGCCTCTATTGTAACCATACCAAGTGTTTCAGCAAGGGAAGGAAACACACAAACATGTGCATTCTTCATTTGATCTTTAACACTTTCATAGGGAACTTTTCCCAAATAAGACACTCTCTCTTTTGCCTTTTCGGAAAGCATTTCATGAACCAAACTCCAAGTAGACACACACCCTGTTTCGATATCGGAGGCATCACTACCAATAAAAACAAGTTCAGCTTGATCATATTTCTCTATTAAATTATTAAATATTTCAGCAAGTTGAAAAACACCCTTTTTACGAATTATTGTTCCGATATTAACGATTTTAAACCTCTGAAACGTTTCAGGCGTAGCATTAGTAAAATAATCTAAATCCAAACCATGATGGATAACTTCAAGTTTTTTTGGGTCTATATTAAATAATTTGGCACTTTCATAACCTGCATAAGTTGTAGGCGCGATATAAGCCTTTGCTTTATGAATTGCATTATGTTCAAAAAAACGATTCTTCCATTTTTGCTTGCGATTTTCCAAAGTACAAAAATAAGTATCACTGCCATGAAAACGAATAGCTAGAGGTACTTTTAAATTCATAAAAGCTGTAATCCCAGTCCAATCGGGAGCTTCAATCACATCTATACTACTCTTAATCAGTTCTCGATTGACGTACTTTTCAATATACTTTCTATGTAAATAAAAACCTAGATACTTAAATTTTTTATGTTTTATAAGATGATAACAAATACCATGCTCTTCAAAGACTATATCTTCTTCTTGGTTAAAAACAAACAGAGTTACATTTATTTCCTTTTTTACAAGGCCATCCACTAGATTTTTAATACTCGTACCTATACCAGCTGCCCCCTTTATCTTTGAATGTGGATATTCCGGCGTTAAAAAAGCGATATGCGTTAAGTTTTTAGTCAATTGGCATATGTTTTTAATATCCGATCTATGCTCTCTAAAATACGACTTGATGCCATATCTGCTGGTTGTTTATTTATTTTATGATACCATTGATTTGCGTGCGCCACAACAACTTCACTATCTACTATAATGTCCTGTATTGCTTTAGCAATGTCATCAGGATGATTTAACCAGACCACAACATCTGTATTTGGTTTGGATCTAAAATGCACATAGTCGTACACATACACCCCAGCATCAACGTTATTTTGTGGATTGAGATAATTATAATTCATATATAAACAAGGTTTTTGATGAATCGCAAAATCAAAAACCATAGAAGAACCTAAATTAATAACGGCAAGTGTATGTGCCGCAATACTTCTAAGCAACCCCATGTCTTCTGGTTGTGGTAAAATACTATCCCATGCCCCTCCAATTTTATCCCAAAGTGGTTCAATTGGCACAATCACGTCCTTATAGGCTTCCAGTATGACGTCATAACGATTTGAAAAATCTACTGGACATCTTCTAAAAATAAGTCCTAAACGCTCACCCTCCGAATTGAGTTTACGAATAGCAATCGCAACATCCCTTAAATAGAGGGGATCCTTTGGTGAAGTTGTATAATCATCGCCGCTATAACAGACATAGGATATCTCCATATCCAAGTTGAACAAACTAAAAAAATCTTTCTTAGAGACACTATGATTTGGATTATAATGCGTTTCAAACTGTGGTGTACCTGTAATTTCGACTTGATTTGATGTAATAGACGGATAGTAGGTCAATAATTCTTCTTTCATAAAGGCACTCCATACAGCATAGTAATCGGCGGTAACATCCAAAGTGGCTTTAGGTAAATTGTCCCATGAAAACACGAAACTCATTGTTGGGATTTCTAATTGCTGTGCCGCAAGCAAAGGTGCGATTGCTAATACACTGCGCTGACTCGTACAAAACACAAAATCGGGTTTTTCAGTGCCTAACACCTCCAAACACTTTTTAAAATACGTTGTTTTTTGTTCTAAATGATTAATAGCATTTTTTATAAATACCAATCCCTTTTCTGAATTGAAACAAAACACGAGAAGCTTCGATAATATACTGCGTAATGTATTTTTTATGCCCTTATAATTTAAAGGAAATAAATAGCTCTTATAAATCGCATCATTGTCTCGTTTAGCAAATTGGGCAATTTCTATGCGTTTCCTTACATTCTTTAATATTGTGGTTAATTGATGTGATTTCGGGTCTTCTAAAACTATATTATTTAATTGTAGTACATCTAAGTCAAATGGTGTATGATGCCATAACACCACATGAAGCCCCCTTTCTTTGGCTTGCTTATAAAAGGAACTATACGCAAAATTACGCAGACTTACCCCATCTGGGATGATAACAAATATTTGTCTTTGATTCTTTTTCAATACTACCGATTTATAAGATTTAGTATGCACTTTACGCAACTTGAGTATGTTCTTATCATTTTAAGTTCTACTACAAACAACTGACTATTATCTATCAAAATCTACAAATTGCTTTTGTTTATTTATACTCCAAGTCACTGAATCCTTGACACTTTCTAAAAATAACTGAGCACTATTACCGGCTCCAAACTCGATTGGAGTATGATCCAATCTATACTCAGGTTTTTTATGCAACCCCTCAACAATAGCATCAACCGAATAATCTACTTGTATGATTTGACTTAAGGCGCTTCTATTGGCTTGTCGCGTACCGATATTTATGGTAGGCACATCATAATAAGGTGCTTCTCTAATCCCTGCACTGCTATTCCCTATTATAAATTGCGCATGTTTAAGAAGGATTAAAAAGTATTCAAATCGGATTGACGGAAAGACTCTAAATCTAGGATTTCCTACAAAGGCATTATAGGCCTCTAAAATACGAGCTGAACCCAAATCATTATTAGGAAAAACCACCACATAATTAGTATCATCAGCTAGTAGTGCGCTTACAAAATTTTCGGCATAAGTAGCCATGTTATCATATTCTGTCGTCACAGGATGAAACATGGCAATGGCGTAGTTATCAAATGGAATATCGTAATAGTCTTTCACCTCTTCAATAAGCGGCAAGCCCTCTGAGCACATAATATCTAAATCAGGAGAGCCAATCACCTTTATTGAGGCTTCAATTTCCCCCATTTGTAACAAGCGTTGTTTTGCCAAATCATTTGACACGTAATGGATATGACTCATTTTGCTTACCGAATGCCGAATCAACTCATCTACCGTACCTGAAACCTCACCCCCTTCAATATGCGCCACCAAAATATTATTTAAACTCCCTACTATAGCGCCCGCTAAGGCCTCTACACGATCACCATGCACCACTATTAAATCGGGCTGAACATCTTTTATATATTCTGAAAACCCTTGAATCGTTTTTGCTAATGTCAAATCCATTGTAGCTTCATCCGTATGATTCAGAAAGGTATGAATATTCGAAAACTCACAACGTTCAATTTCAATAACAGTGTAGCCATACTGTTCTAATAAATGCATTCCTGTGACAAAGATGTATGGTTCAAATTCAGGGTGTGACTCTAAAGCTAAAATAAGCGATTTAATTTTTCCAAAATCGGCCCGAGTACCAGTAAGAAATACTATTTTACGCATATTTATTTTACGATATATGAAATGGCATTTGAATAAGGTAATTTTTTTATTTCAACCTTATTTTTAAAGAAATCATCTACAGCTTTATTTGTCCCTGCAAAAGCACCATAATCGTCCAATACAATTATCCCTCCCTTAGAAACCTTACTATACAGTTTCTCTAAGATAACCTTAGAAGGTTCATACAAATCAACATCTATATGTAACAATGAAATCTTAAGATGCGGATTATCGCTTAAATAATTATCTAATGTTTGAAGAATATCACCTTTAATTATTTCAACATTTTTTTGAAGATTCTGTTTTTTCAACAATTCAGTAATCTCATCATATGTAATACTTTTACCGCCATTTGTTTCCTTCACAAAAGCATCTCTTTTTAGTTTATCTTCTTCAAAATTTGCCTCAGGAAAGTCTCCAAAAATATCAAATCCAATTATCTTCCGACTACTTGTTTGCTCTAGTAAATCCCTAAATTTAATCCATCTAAAAAATGAATTTCCTTTAAAAATCCCAAACTCTAGGATTTCACCTCTAATATTTGATGTTCGCTTAAAAAATTCTAAATGAGACACAAATTTGCTAAATCGCGATGGATCTGCAGTAGCATAAAATCCATTTTCATATTCGAAACATTTTTCTAAATCATATAATTTATTCATTATTCAAAATCTTTATAATCAAGGTGTTCTCCCTCTTGAATTTCACGAAGCGTGGTTTTACCTAAAATTTTATTATAATCTTCTGCTAAAATTCCGCCTGTCCCAGGACGTTTTACCCAAATATTATTTTTAGTAAGTTTTTCCCCTTTATTAATCTTTGCTATAGTACAAACTGTAGCAAACGCAAAATCTATAGTCACTTGCTCTTCCTTTGCAGGCCCTTTTGTTCCACCGCGCATTTGAGCAATTTCTGCACTATCTGTGATAAGAGATTTGCAAGTTTTTTCATCCATAGAACACACGATATCTGGACCTACGCGTTGCATATGATCTGTGAAATGACGCTCTAAAATAGAGGCTCCTAAAACGGTAGCGGCCAAGCAGGCATTATTATTCAAAGTGTGATCACTCAAACCAAAAACCCTACTAGGAAAAGCGTCTTGTAATTGGACCATCGCCCCTAAACGAACTAAATGTGCTGGCGTGGGGTATAAATTTGTGGTATGCAGCAAGGCTACAGGAACCTTATGTGAATCAAAAATAGCCACGGCTTTTTTAACACTGTCTATGGTATTCATACCCGTACTTAAAATGACAGGCTTTCCAAATTTAGCGATTAGTTCTAAAAGGGGGTAATTATTACATTCTCCAGAGCCTATTTTATAGGCTTGAACATTCATACGCTCTAAACGTTCTGCTGCGGCTCGAGAAAAAGGCGTCGATATAAATAGCATCCCTTTTTGTTCAACGTAATCTTTTAGCGCCATCTCATCGGCTTCATTAAGTGAACAGCGTTCCATAATCTCGTAAATAGAAACCTCTGCATTTCCTGGAATCACAGTCTTTGCGACAGCACTCATTTCATCTTCTACAATATGGGTTTGGTGTTTTACCACCTCTGCACCTGCTCTTGTCGCAGCATCAACCATTTCTTTTGCTACAGTAAGCGACCCTTCATGGTTAATACCTATTTCTGCGATGACTAGCGGTGGATAATCAATCCCAACTTTACGTCCAGCGATACTTATAAATGGATTTTTACTCATTTGGATAATTGGTTAAAATAAATGCTGCATAATCAAAATCTTCTTTAGTATCTATATCAACGTTTGCATAAGGATGATTCACAATATATGGGTAATTATTATCTCCTAATAGCTGTCCTTCCAAAATACATTTTGTTTTCGCAATGTATAATAATCCGTTTTCATAGAATAAAGGATCTAGATCTTGACTACGTTGTCCCATCGTATAATTATAAGGCATAAAAGTATCATCTATAATCTTGCCCAATTTCTTATCACTAGGCGAAACAGTCATTAAGCTATCTACATTAGACTCTACATACACCTTGTAAGCCATTTTCAAAAGACTTTCCGGTCGACATGGATTTGTAGGCTGGAGTAAGATAACCTCATCGTAGTGCTCATCAATAGTTTCTAAGACGTGTTTTAAAACAGAAAGCGTGGACGCTGTATCTGAAGCCAGTTTTTGTGGTCTATCGATCACCTCTATATTATTCCTTAAAGCGACTTGTTTAATTTCTTCGTCATCAGTAGACACAACAATTTTATCGACAGTATCCAGATTACGTTTAGCATAATCAATACTATATTCTAGTAATAGCTTATTATTTATCGCTAATACATTTTTTTTTGGCAATCGTTTTGATCCACCTCTTGCAGGAATTATTGCTATTGTTTTTCTATTTTTCATTTAACTTCCAAAAGGTTTTAATATCTAGCAAATTCATACATTCAAAACATTCTTTTAAGTCTAAACTAAGCACTACTTTATTTTTTGTTAGCGAATTAGAGATTATCTCAAATAATGTCAAACTAATCTCCTTAATCTTCTATTCTACTAATTATTTTTTTTATGAAAACTACTCATTTCAGATCAATATTACAACTATCTATTTGTTCAAAACCATAGTTTATTTAAAGCCTACTCTCTATGCAGTCTCTTAACAACTTAATACCAAACAAAGTGACTCCATTTTGCTACTGACCTCAAACAACGACAAAATTAAACATTAACGCTTTCTGTATTTGAACTAGATCAACATGTTTTATACAACAAACATCTCCAGTTCCGAATAAAACACCAGGATTAGCACATAAAATTATACTAACACTGATTTTAAAACAATAGAAAAATAAATTTGTTTTAAATCTTTTGATACCTCATACGAATAATTGTTGTGTCTATATTTAAATAAAATGCATTTCAACACCGTATCGTTTATAGTCTTCATACTAAGATAAGGCTGTGTATGCTTACCTAACAATAATTTACACTTATACTTCCATGAGGTATAATATGGATCTTCTGTTATAACAACCTTATAAACCCCCTCTTTTAATCGTGGTAATTCTTCTTCAAAAAAATGAGAAACATGGGCAGCAATATTATTAATTTCAAAAGTAGTTCCAGGGTGCTCCAAAACTTTCAAATCATATTTTAAAAAAAAAGTTTTCTTTCTCTCAGTATTTACAGAAACTTGATTATACATTTTATGTCTTAAAAAATGACGTTGATTAAGACGTAGTATATTTGACAAACGCGGTAAAACAGTCAGTTTACTATCTTTTCGAATTGGATAGCGTTCATGCCATTGATGGTATAACATCAAGTCATCAACCCTATGCAACTGAATACCTGAGGCCTGTATTCTAAAGTTTAAATCTTCATCTTCAGATCCATAAAAATGGAAGAATTCATCTAAACCCCCTACATTTTGCAACGCTGATTTAGCATATAACCCAACACCAAAAGTGTCCCCTATAAACTTCGTTGCTATCACATTGACATCTAATTTCATTTGCTGTTGCTCAGTGACCCGCTTCGATAAGTATCCTATCTTAAAAAGTGAGTATGTACATTTATTTTTAAATAAATGTACAGTTTCGATAAACTGAGGTGCGAATAGCAGATCAACATCGGCGGTTAAAACAAACTCACTTTGCGATTTTTCAATGCCATAGTTTAAGGCTTTACTTTTATTCCAGAGTAAACCTTGATGGCCGATATAGTAATAAGTTGCGAAATCATATTTTGCAATCACAGCTTGTGCACTACGAAAACTATTTTCTTTACTCCCGTAGTCAACAAAAACAACATCAAAATTCAAATTCGTTTGTAGAGCTAAAGATTTTAAAGCGAGATCAACTCGTATCGTATCGCGATTTCGATATGCAAAAAGAAGTGTAATTGCGTTATTATTTATCATCACTAATCATTCTTAAATTTTAAGATTACATTCATACTACCAATTAATTTCAATTTAAAAATCATAAATGTAGTAAATCTAAATTTCTCTCTTTTAAGTCTTACAAAAAACTACAATACCTTAACCAATTAATAAATAACATATTGATTTTCATTTCACCGATTAAGCTTACCTTATTATAAAAAACTAAGATACACCAAGGAATATTTAATTCCTGAAATAGAAAACAGGTTTAAATATTTTGATAAAACAAAAAGCCTCTATGATTGATAATCAGAAAAAGGGAATATTACAATAAATAAAATTCAAATCACATATTTGCCCAAATTAAAAGTTAACATAATAAAAAGCAATAACACTTTTAATAGTTTTCTAAAACGGGCAGACAGCTAAAAGCTCGTCTTGTATTATTTTTAATCTATCTTTTTTAGGGCTACTGGGATAGATTTCAAAATCTTGTGTAATCTGATTTAAATCTTTTAGGGATAACACTCTAAAGGGTTTATATGTTGGTATTTTCAGTGATTCAAAATAATCTTGAAATTTAATACCATCTCCAAACAACTTGTCTGAAAACTCGATCCACACTGCTGGAATTTGATAAGCGTGAGACACTATAATACCATGTAAAGAAGATGACAAAATACGATCACACTTTAAAAATAAGCGTGTCGTTTTTTCTATATTGGTTGTCATTAAATCAATAATTAAAATATCATCTATACCTGAAAACAATTTACAAACATTATCATAATCCACGTAATGAGATACAATGCCGTAACTATATTTCTTATCGACTATTGGATTGTAATATCTAGACAATAACAATGCCGGATCCCCATATATTTTTGGCACATCATGCCCTTGTGAAAGCAAGTTTTGCCTGGTTAGTGGACCACGCACAGCTAAAAATTTAGCTGATTTGACTGTTTGATCCTTAGAAATAATACCACTTCCCCACACCACACATTTCGAATTCACATGTGCTAAAACACTACCAATTGTAACATAAATTGGAACAAAATAGCCCATGATATGCCATCGTTTAGGATGTGTCCATATTACATTCCTATTTGAAATTTTTTGCACTAGGTAAGAACCAAGTAAATCGCCATAATTTTCTTTGGTTTTCCCCATTAGATTAGGTTCGCTCCACCAGAATAATCTTATTTTTTTTAATTGAAACATAAACTATTTCTTATACAAGAACTCAGACAACTTAACATACAGACGACAACTTATTGTTTCAAATTATCTGAAGTAAATAAAAATCTCAAATAACGTAACCCTAACACAACTCTTTTTAAATTCATATTTATATGTAAAAATAGAGCGAATTTGTCATCAGTAATTCAAGTATTAAGCATTCGGTTTTTAGCTGAATGTATTATTCTATTCATATCTTCAATCCAACCATCAATTGTATAACAATCATTAGGCATATCATATTTATGTGGTACCTCCAATTCTAAATACGCGGACATAGCCTCAACCCATTCGTTTTCAAAATGTGGATTTTCTATAAGCACTCCTAATTTTCCATTTTGTAAAACTTCAGCAACACCACCTAAATCAGATGCAATGCAATAATTACCACAATGTAAAGCCTCAATAAGGGTAAGACCAAATCCCTCATGCCATAGGGTTGGAAACACATAGCAATCCGAAGTTTGATAGTATTCTGGCAACTTTGCATTTGGTATTTTCCCCAAAAACCTGACATGATCGATGTTGATCTCACGCTCTGCTCCTATGACCCACAGCTCTATATGTTGATATTTTCTAATTAATAGGTTCCAAACATTCAAAATCAAATCAAGTCCTTTTTTAGGTCGATCTTGCGAACACCATAAAAAGATGGTTTTGTTAGATACATTGTACTTTGTTTTCAATTCCTGCTTTCTTTCTGACGACACCTTAAAAAACTTAGAAGTATCGATACCATTATGGAGTATTGAAAACAAACAAGGCAAATTCGTGTAGGCTCTTTTATGTTCGCAGTATGACGCATATGTTAGCAAGACCATTTCATCAATAAATTCAAAAAACCATCGACTTTCAAAGTTCCCATAAAATGGCGGGTAACCATGATAAAAAAACTGAATATAAATAGATCCCTTTAACTCTGGTTTTTCTAAAACATAGTCGTATAGAGCTTTTGCAAAACCAAAATTATCAATAATTTGAATAATATATTTTTGGTTAGGCTCTAAATAAGACAATAAAGACTCTATATACTCATGCTGTGAATTTTTACGCATCTTTTTAATTATCTTGGACATAATTGCAGTAGACGCATAAATATATTCAATATGCGGATACATCGATTGTGGTTTTTTACACAAAATAGCATCAATACAGTGATGGTTGGATTCTAAATAATTACCATATAAGGTTGTCCAACTACCAATACCATGATACGGCATTGGGAATTGTGAAATAAGGATCACTTTAGGCATACTTTAGACGATTTCAAAAATGTTACTTATTATTTTTTGGAAGGTACAAAAACAAGAATACATTTAAAAAATATACTCACTAACCTACTTAAAAATACAGCGCATTCTATAATTTGCAATTAACTAAAGCAGGACCACAAAACCCATTAGGCGTTAATACACATTTTTATATAGCACAAAATAACCATCTAACAACTGTTTGCGTTATTTGTTAGATTGTGCTCTAAACTCTGAAAAATCAAAAATATCTTGCATATCAAACACTGCAATTACATTATCTATTTTCTGGTATTGAATCCTATTTATATAAATGGCATAAATTAAAAATTCCCAATCTGATTATAGAAATTATATAAACTTCGTTCATATAAAAAATAGAATCAAATAAAGACCATTTAAAACAACAATAATATTTATCTAAAATCGCAGAGGAAGTAAAAATCTATTAAAAAATCCTAGTTTGTTTTTAATCAAAATATCAGCTAACCTATTTTTTCTATACAAGAAGTTTGGTGCACCCCATTTATTGTGATATTTTAAAAAAGCTGACAAATTCCTTTCGTTATTTAAAACCCACTCGTATTTTTCTTCATACAAATAATTTGGAATATCATAATTCGATAACAACTCTAAATCAAGTCTTGAATTTTTAGAAGTACTTTTCCCCGATGACTGTTTTTCAAGATGTATTACACACGATTTTAACACCAGAGCATGCAATATATTATTAGACTTCAATGTCATTGCGTAATCATTATCTGCATAATAGAAGTCAAAAGTCTCGTCCAAAAGTCCGATTTTTTGAAATAATTCCTTTTTAACAACTAAACACCAACCTTTGATATGAGTCATTACTTTATATCCTATTTCATAACCCATGTCGCCATTTTTTTCTAAACTTCCTGCCAAACACTTTTCTACTGGTGAAAAAGACATTATTTTTTCATTCTGCTTTGCAATAATTTCAATTTCAGTAAACCAATTGTTCTGAAACAACAAATCATTATTGCATAATGCAATATACTGCCCAGTTGATTTTTTAATACCTATATTTAGAAATCTATGAAAATTAAAAGTTTCTAAAGGAACAATGACCTCTACGAAACTTGGATATTGAAAACGAGATTCTAAATAATTCTCATTGGACTCAATAATAATAATTTCTAATTCAATATCCTTTTCTGACTCACAAATTGAATTTATACAATTAGTCGTCATTTCAAATAACTGCATTGTCGTTGTCATTGACAAAATAACCACTGATAATTTCATTTCATTGACTATTTTTATTAAGTATACTTTAAATAGCATTTGGTAATTCAATGTTATAATACATCAAATCCTTATAAA
>Ga0206131_10003513_pt1 | contig 17961 bp, 1 predicted proteins | sample Helgoland_Spring_FD_148636 | JGI IMG/M metagenome (GOLD analysis project Ga0206131, IMG submission 148636) | Pelagic subsurface seawater microbial communities from Kabeltonne, Helgoland, North Sea - Helgoland_Spring_Bloom_20160517_1 | ecosystem: Environmental > Aquatic > Marine > Epipelagic ...
CTCAGTCATGAATACGTTCTCAGTACGTCCGAAATAAATATCCTGGTTGGCTCCTCCGCTACCGTCCTGTTCGTCGCCACTTGTTGTGAGGGATTGATTGAAAACCATCGTCTCCGTGACACCTGAACTATAGCTCGTCTCTCCACCGTAAAGCAATCCTAACGTGATATCCGCTGTTGTTGAGATATCCGTATCAAACGATGCCCCGAAGGTCACACCCGCGCCTAATCCAGCGAAACCTCCGGCACTGATACCGAATGACAAATCTGCTCCGAAATGGGCAGTTACGTTCGTGGATCCGTCAAAGGCATGAGATGTATTACTTGTCTTATTACTGGATTTTGATGAGCCCGATTCCAACGTTGTTGATGACCCATCACCTGGAGGGTCACGTAAAATCATATCCAACTGATTCAGCGTAGATACCGGGAAGTCAGCAGCTCTAACGGCATCACCGACAATGAGCATGCGCATTCGATTGTACTGAACAACATCGGCATTCACCGATTGAATCAAGGGCAATTCCTCAGAAGTATACACCTCCCACGCATCTTCAATGGCATGCGTGTTTCCTCCAGCTGTATCCGTAATTTGAATTTCCAGATATCCGTCGGCACGCGTCTGGTCGTCCGTGTACTTCACTTGAGGAAAGATCAAATAAGACAAAGGCACACCTTCCACAGCGATTTTAGAAATAATGGGCTGGGAGCCTCCAGAGCCGATGTTTTCTTCCACCTGAAGCACCAAATTCTGGTTGCCCGAAATCGCTCGATTTTCATAGGAATAGCTTTCTCCGCCATATCCATACTCACTGGTGTACACCTCCACAGGAGCCATGCCCATGCAATAAAGGCTAAATTCTTCCACAATCGGATTTCCGAAAGGAAGGGGAGACTGACCAACAGTTCCAGCCGTATTCCAATGGTTTCTAAAGTTGTAGTTATATCTCTGACCTGCCACCATTTTTTCCATCACTTCCATCCCGATGAAGGAAAGTGGAGATTCCGGTAAACTCGTTAATGGCACACAAGTCATGACTCCGTCAACAGCACCTCCCATGGGGTCCTGCCATGTCATCACAGTAGGTGGTGCATTGAATATAATATTGGCCATTGCCCCCACTCCATCTGGCAGCTCTTCAGTTGCTACTGAGCTGGTATCCAAATCCGTAGCCATATCAGTCTTCAGGTTCAGGACAGCAGCCTCCGACGCAGATTGATACCAGTATTCACCTGTAGACAACGGGTTATTCTCCAAAGCATATGGTGAATTATTCAACACCACAATAGAACCGAAATCGTCGTCGTTCGGGGCATCTAAATAGCCCTCGTAGTCCTGAGCTATGCGCGAATTATCAAATGGAGCCTCCCCCATTTTCCCAATGACATATGTCTCGGGGATAACATCAGCAAAATAGCGTCCCGTCTCGTCTGTTTGCACAGGAATGGCAGGACACCCTTTGAGCGGGAAGTATGGCGTTTGATTCCGCGTCAAATAGTCATCAGCGGAAATCACATATTGGGTGCCCTCAATCCAATCAGGAGCCCATTCAGCTGTCCCAGCTCCCGTAAACGTTGTATCAACCGGGAACAAGAAGAATTTAGCAAATCCAATGTTGTTTTGGGTCGTTCCCCACTCCGCATCAACGGATGCTTGACTTCCATTGATCAAACCAGCAGCCTTGCCAGTTGAAGTATCCCAGAATGTCAATTCATCCCCAGCAGCAATGCGATCTTCAACAATGGTCAGTTCGATATTTCCATCGTTTACAAACGTATGACCTACTTTGGACACCGTGAGGGTGTGCGTTCCAATTGGAACGGTCACCGTCAACATACCTCGGGCATCCGTTAACAGTATGTTGTTATCCCCGTCCAAGAAAGGAACTCCATCCACAGCAACGCTCACTCCACGTGCAGGACAGTTCGGTCCATCTAGCAGGCTACTTGCATTTCCACGTCCATGTTCAAGGTAGTTGAACGTTGTTCCTAAATAGTCACCCATCGCATCCGCTTCAAAACCGGTGGTATCCAAATCTTGATAGAATACCTGAATATTCTGTTCGAAGCTCGAAAGGTCTGTAAAGTTGATGTTTGCCTGTGTTGGTTGAATATCACCAATACTCAAGTAAAGCTGAGAAGGAGCGAACAGATGAATTCCTTTATCTGGGTCAACCTTGAACGTATTGCCTGTACCCGTGTACTTGATGTTGTCCACTCTGTACTGGCCATCAACAGTCGTTTTGCCCTTATTCTGCAGTTGCGGTGGCTCAGAAGGATCGAAATACAGCCCTGTTTCAGGAGCTTCGATCACCACATTCCCTTGTGATTCGTAGAAAATCGCGTGATTTTTATTCCAAACTCCACTCGAGACTTCTTTGGATCGATCATACGTGCGATTTCCTACAGCCTCGTCAAACTCCAAGTAGTTGAGAAGTCCATCAGAATCATATGCGATGTAGCGATTGAATGATGCCCATGCCAAACTGTCTCCTTGAAGTGTATCTCCTTCTGTTGAAACAATTTCATCTGTCCAAAGACGGATTTCATCCAATGTCATCCGTGTGGTCGCCTTTGCAGATGTTGGCACGACAAGACCTTCGTTGACCATGTCGAGCATGTAACATCCTTCAAAAATGTTCACAAAAGGATTGAAATCATTGGACTCGTAAGTCAACGCACCATTCTGACCATACGTACCGTACAATCGATTGCAACCTGCAAGGCACTCACCGTTCGGCGAGCGCAAGACAGAGCGCATTTTGCTCGATGTCACCGTGACATCGTTCTCAATTTCAGGATCATCCACCATCGCGGTAGGAACCAGTCGGTTGAAAATCAAATCTGAAGAAACTGCAGTAGACACCCAAACTGGATCTCCCACTGCTGATTCTGGACCGTTGAACAGTGCATTCTGCACATCCGAACTGATGACACCATCCCATAGAGCAAATCCGTGAATCAGACCTGAGAACCCTCCACTTGACGTAGCACCGCCTCCCAAGTAAAGATTGGCATCTTGCCAATTGTAACCCCAATCGTCATCTTCACCAACAAGTTCTGCACGCCATAATTGCTCTTCGTTTGCATCGTAGAAAGATGGACGAGCCGTCAACTTTATGGACGAACCATCTACCACAAGCGTCACATGATACCATGTCATGGGCTGCAAATCATTCACATTCTCCTCGACACCATCAAGCAATGGGTGCACAACAACCATCGAGTCCTCGCCTAGAACAGCCTGCAATTCACCATTTCTGATGAAAACCTCTAGATCTGGATCAGCTTCCGTTCCTCCCAAGCTAAATACGGTGTACCGCTCAAAATCATCAGGAGAAATCGAACTGTAATTGGCTTGCATCCACAGAGCAAGAGAGTATTGAGTGCCGAGATTTGAAATCCCTGAAAGCTCTACTTTCGCCTGTGTTTCCTCATCAAAAGACCAGGAATAACATGATGCGCAATCCACTACCGGTGCATCGCTACCATCCAGAGAAAGCGCAACGCCCGAAACAGGCTGACCCACTTCAGCGCAATTCTGCGGATTGACTGTGAAGGCATATGGATTCGCTGCATACGAATAAGGAGGTTGACTTAGGATTTCCCAAGACAAGTACTGTGACGTGCCCATGATCAGACTGCCGTCTTCATTGTACACGCTCATATTGCCCCCAAAATCATTAGCCTCTACCCCATCGCCTCTCCAAACTTGAACCTCATACTCGCCATCTGTCAAAGCGAAACGATAGGAAGCTGGCTGGAATGGTGCCAAGGCTCCTGTGACTGGAGGTAAATTCTGACCACTCCAAACGACCTCATTTTGTGCATTGAGAACGACAGGATACTCTTCTAGATCCTGATCACTGAACCAATTCAATCGAATGGCCTCAGACATTTGGTTTCCGAAGTCACAACTTCCGTCATTCACCCCTGCATCGACATTGTAGTTCAAAGCCAACGGATCTGTACAACCGTGTTCATCCGCATAGGCGCAACTGGTTGACATCATCGCATAGGTGATGAAATTGGTCGCTCCTTCGTCGAGACATCCTGAAATCAAACCCTGCGCAGCAGCCCACTCAATCGACTTCAACAGGCTGAATTCTTCATAGAGGTTGATGCCCAATCTCACAGAATCGACTTGCAAGATCTCTCCCGTTAAGCAGGATACAATCAATGAATCCGACGTCATTCCGTCTTCATGAGTAATCACTTCGATCGCAAAGAAAGAATAGTCATTCTCATAAGGCACGATATCCACCTGGGTCAATACATCTCCCGCTCGGAATAGATTGGTATGAAGTACCGTATCGGTCTTGCTTATTTGGAGACTGATAATTTCAGACACCAATTCGTTCCCAGCATCATCCAAGCCTTCATCCGTCCACCATGAAAGGAGCGGAGTTGGACTTGTGGTTAAATCCTCATCAATACGCATCCATTGGGACATGAGATATCCCGTGGCCAACGTGTCCTTCAATAAATCTGTATTCAAGCCTACAAAAATATCTTCCGGCAATTTTGCGACAAGACGAGGGTCTCCTCCCGTTGTTTTTGTAACAACCACATCAACATCCTTGACCGCTGTCCCCGTGCCAAAGGTGACTTGCCCAGATACCTCACCCACTGCCGTGCGATAGCCAACGGCATATGGACTCGCAAATTCGACATAATTTCCCGCTCCACACGACACGATCGCCTGCACGCGGTACTCATAAAGCACCCCAGCATTGGCCGTAAAGTCCGTGAATTGCCAATCCTCCGAAGAGTTAAACAAGACAATCCAATCATCTTCAGGCGCTTGTTCTGCGGGCTGATACACTCTGCGCTCCAATCGATACGCATCGATACCATAGGCTTCGGAAGAATCCTGGACCGCAGACCAATCCACGTTTACCTGATCTTTGAAAAAGCCTTTGTCAGCGTAAATGGATTGATTGAGCGACACCAAATTTTCCCATGGGTCATCTACATCTCCTTGGATGATTACTCCATCGACCGGACTATAGGTAGTCGCATCGCACAGTTCAATCTTCAAGCGATAAGAAACATCGTCACACAGCAGAGAATCGAGACCCAATGTTGCGTCCGCATACTCCGTTACCGCGCCAACATCAAAGGATGTTAAGTCCACCCAATTTGTCGAAGTTGTAGATTCAGGGAATTGTCGCTGAATGGTGACCTCACCGCCAAGGGGCTCACTCCAAGAGAAACTAACTGTTGCGTTGGCACCACTGGACTGAACCTCCTGTTCAAAAGAAGTCAGTGACACCGGAATTGGCACTCCGCACATGACCTGCGGGTTGTCACCAAGGTCAGCGGCTAAAACGCGGCGACCTGGTGTAGCCCACAGCGCAACCGCTTCAATTTGAATCGTTTGTCCCGCCGTCAAGACCAAGTCATCTACAAATTCTTCAAGGATTAAATCAAAGACCAAACTGTCATTCTGCAAGTAAGGTGCATCATGTTTCAGGAAGGGGTCATTGACCGATGTGATGAGCTTCGAAAATGTGTTGTTACCGTTCGTTAATCGAACAAATACTTCTCCATAGGCGTTGACGCCATTTGGAATCCCCCAATAGGGAAGATTGTTCTCTAAGGCCGCAGCCCCATCAAAAGCATCGGCAGGAGCATTGGCAGGTGTCAATGGAAATGCGCAATGAATTCTTGATTGATTCCAATTCGATTCATCGATTTGGAATGAATACTCCATGACATTGTCCGCAGGCACAGATTTTACTTTCGCTGCGAGTTCGTTGGCGCAAAACAAATCGCCGGGGTTTCGGTAATCGGTACTTGAGAAATTACCATCCGATAAACTATCTATCAATCCAGCGTAATCAATCGGCCCGAGATACCATCCAGGTGACTCCACATCTGCATTCCCTGAATGAATCACTACCTCCGTTTCACTCGAAATAGCGATCTCGAGTAAATGTTGCTTCTGTCCCGATGCAGAAGCATCGTTCCACGTTCGGCCAAAGACATTCGTGCCTGAATACAAATGCGCCCTATGCTCGGAAGAAGACGAGTTATTCGGCTCATTTTGATGCCAATTCGCAAATGGCGACCAAGCTTCAATGCAGAAATTAGACGTTTCTGAGCTTTGGAAATTGCCTCCGCTTGCTAGCACGCTCCCCAATTCATCGGTTAAGGTATAATTGCCTTCTCCATGCGCACAGCAGATTCCGTCTCCATAGGAGTCTGAAATATTGAACGTGTAGCAACCATTGATAAGACAAACTGATTGTGTTTGTACCGCGTTGGATGCACCATAAGGACCCCCGGACAAGACTACATTGTTGCTCGCATCTCGGATGCTCCAGGTCGTTTCATGCGGGAAATTATCCGTTAGCAAGGTGAGCGTCACTTCGCTACACCCTCCTGAGGAAGCATCGTTTAGAGAGATCTCTTGACCCGTCACCCATTGCCAATTCCCATTAGGCTCATCTGATGTCGCATTCTGATACAAACCAATCCAAGGATATTGATTTGAGTTTACCAGCGTGGTGACCAATTCGTTTTCCGCGGCAGACTCGAAAGTTGCTAAATGCCCTCCTAAGTTTTCAGCCGAAATCTGGGCAGACGCCCAGTTGCTCGAGCTATTGGACAGGTAATAAAACGACGAGTCTGAAGATCCTAGATAAGAATAACCAGAGATCGTTGCCGCCGTTACGGTACCTCTATCCTGACTTAGGCTTCGCCTTGACCACTCGCTTGAATATGCGTCAAGCGTTGAAGAAACCTCAGATACTCCATAAAGTCCCGGAGCCGTAACGTCATTGATATTGACGTTAGACACGTCAATGTCAATTGTGGATACCGCGCGATTACCCGCTCCTTCCAGCCAATTGCCAAAGTTTTCAGGATTAGAGACTTGGTTAACGAGATACAAATCTCCCGAACTGTAGCTTCCTATTGCTTGTCCACTTGGAGCAATGTCACCCATGAATACGGACACATCATCCAATTCAATTGCACCGTCAAAATCCTTGATCCGGATTGGAATCATAAGAGATTGGAAAGGAACATCGACATCGATCTCACCCGGACCGGGCGCTCCCATGTTACCATCTCTCATGGAGATTTCAATAACGGGATCAGACTCATTCTTCTTAATCGTCACCTGGTCAATGACTTCAATTTGAGGATTGGTAACCGCATGTTGCTCAGGCCAAGCAATTGGAACCCCAATCATGTATTTGTCATTTTCCTCATCGAAAGCCTCCCAAGTCGCGTTCAAATTGCGACTTTCGCTCGAGTTGTTACCCGTAATCCTTAAGGAAGGAGCTGTTAACTCCGGGACAGTGACGGAAGAAGTCTTCGTGTCAAACAACGAGAATGGCTGCGCTGAAGCGACATCCATTGCGTATGGAGCACACCAATCATCCGTGTAGCCCGGGAATTCATCTGTCGTGATTCTATATGCAAATGGTATAGGCGTCGAAGAGGTGGCACACGCATCGAAAAGAACTGTGCTCAACCCAAACTGGAAAGACCACGTTCTGGTAGAGCCTGCAGTAGAGTTCGACTGGTTGTGAGAAATGGTCCATTCTCCCTCATTTTCAACCCATTGTACTCCATAAAACGCAGCCGGAACGTCAATGTTCCAACTCCCATTTCCTATGTTTGACAAAGAAGACGAATACGTTGTCCCATTCGCGACGGTGTATGAAAGAACCGCATTGGAGATTACCTCATTGGCGTTGGTATTCGCCAGATTGACACCCATCATGTACGAAGTGCCAAAGAACAGTTCCGCCACAACATCTTCTGGAATTGCCGGAAATTCCAAGTTCACTTCGCTCGTACCATCTTTTATCTCTAAAGACCAGCCTTCTAGATAGACCTGTCCGTCATCGGACAAATCCTGAAGCTCCAATGCGATGGCCTGATTTGCATTTGAATTGAGGACAAAGGAATTCGAAATTCCGGCTTCGCATAAATCAATATTAATGGTTTGATTCCCCGCGCTCAAACTAGTTTGAGGCAAGGCCAGTACATTCCATGATGCATCCGGATTTTGATACAAGAATTGGGTAGCCACTAGCTGCCCGGAGAGTTCACTCCACAAATCCACTCTCAAACTAGGATTCACATCTGAACATAAATCACCATCTAACACAGGATCTATCGAAGTACCTGCAGCGTTCGAAGCAAAACTCGCACTTCCTCCTCCTGCCATGCTCGAGAATGTCCTCACACCCTTTGCAGGCGTCACGAAGGCGTGTCCGTTTATCTCATGACGACTGATGGAATGATTGAATCCCGCATTGGCATCCCCTCCACTATAGATAGCCTGACTTACAGTTGAATAATTCACTTCTGCTCCATACGCTTTACCCGAGCCTTTCAAAGAGAGGAAATCGTTGTCCAACGGCACAGCTTGTTCAAGGAGGCTATTTACGGGATTGAAAGTCTGAGTCGACCACGCAGTCGATGCAGCCGTGGCTCGCTCGACCACCAATGCTCTACCCGCACCGCCATTGACTAACAGTGATGTCTTTGCATAGGAGCCGTTTCGAAGGCCTGTGGATTGTAATGCTCCTGTCCCACATTGATAATAAGTCCCGAATAACCACCAACTACTGCACGTGTTCAACGGATACGTGTTCGAAGTACTTTGATTGTACCAGTTGTATTTTTTAACACGAACATTCCATGAATTTTCTGGAAAAAAGACGTTTTGATTCGCTACACCATAGCCGCTGCCTCCATTGAGGTGCCCCATGGAATTCAATAATTCATTGAATTGCATGAACGACTGTCCACCTTCATCACGTTTCCACAATGCAGAATATTCAGGCGTTGCATTCAGAGGACCATCGACGTAAAGTGGAATGTTAGAAGAATAAGCTGCAGCGCAAGAATTGCAATTAGAATTCCAGATGGATGTCGAATAATTTTCATTATAATACTGATGCCCCTCATTCGTAGGCACAGATGTACTTGAAACGCTCAAATTGTTACCTCCAGCTTGAAAGAGCACTCGCTCGGCCTGAGGAATGGCAAATTTATGCGTCGCCCATCGATACGTATCCTGCGCCGGTTCATTTGAGCCAGACAAATAATTTGAATAAACAAAATATTCGCTGACTTGTTCGTCACTTCCGGATTCAGATGTTGCAATCGGAGCACTATATGAAGCACTGGATGCTTGATAAAAACCAGCGTCATCGCCACTGATGAATTCAAAAGTACTTGTGCTCCCAAATGGAATTTCCAATGTATTGGTAAGCGCACTGTTCGTTGCTTCTGGAGTCAACACTTCGTCCATCGTACAAGGATCTGTACTCAAAGAAATTTTATCCGAATTGGAATCAACAGACCAATTGACCTCTAACGTCAACGTGGTGATATCAAATACCGTATTGTCATCATAGCACGGCGTATTCGCGGGGTCGGCAAAGTTGCAAGCCGCCGTATTCGTGCACAGATCTTCATTGTCGAGATCACAAATACCATCTTCATCCGTATCCACGTCAATTACGTCACACCCACAAGCTCCAGGAGCAAACTTTAACGCATCATTTGGACACTGATCCAAGCCATTGGACACGTATCCTTCAAGAGGATAGCAGTTGCTCGAGTCAGCCGTATCGGGATCTCCCCAACCATCGTTATCACTATCCAAATAATAGGTTGGAACGCTTACACATGCTCCATTCGCTGGATCGTTGTAGTTACAAGCTGTGATGTCCGTGCACAGGTCATTCTCGTCGCATATTTCATCCCCATCGATGTCCGGAATACAGCTACCATCATCTGCATCAGCATTTGAATCGTAGTTACAAGCAAACTCATCCATGCAACCCGAAATTGTCGGCACACAAAAAGCGCTGGCATCTGATGTTCCATATGTTCCGTCTCCGGAGACCAAAGCATACTCATTCGCATCGGTTACTGTATACACTTCCCCCCCACCTATGATCCCATCGCCATAAGTGTCGGTAATCAAGAAAACATAACAGCCTTCGCTCAAGCACACATCATCAGTCGTCGTTGAATTATCATCCGCAGAACTGTATGATTCGCTCGCGACAAAATCTTCGCCTTCAAAACCAATTCCCCAACTTACTTCATGTGCCCAATTATCATGATTGATACTCACCGAGACCAAATTAAAGGCGCAAGAGCCATCATCGGAGTCCGCATCGGTATCATAATTACAGGCTGTTGAATCCGTGCAACCAAGAGTCAAAGGCAGGCAAAATGATGTCGTCTCTTCGGAGTCAAAATCTCCACCCGACGCTAGGGTGGCGCCGTTGCTATGCACGAGTGCATATGAGCCTTCTCCATATGCACAGCATATTCCATCGCCATATGAATCGTAGAAGGTGAAATTATAACACCCTTCAGCGACGCAGACCTCCCCTCCACTAACATCTCCCGAAACAAGTGATTCTCCGGCCTCATCGAACACGGTCCAAGTTGTTTCACTTGGATAATTGTCTTGAACGATGTTAACGCTCAATATTTCATGGGCGCATGAGCCATCACTGAATGTGGCAAATTCATTGAAATTACAAGCTGTTGCATCCAGGCAACCCGCCACTTCATTCCCATCGCATATCCCGTTACCGTCTGTGTCTGCAAGGCAATTGCCGTTGCAATCATAGCCCTGCTCTGCATAGGTGCACGATCCGTCTTCATCTGTGGCCTCACTGTTGTAGTCGCAAGCAGATTCATCCTGGCAACCTGCTACTTCAAACTCATCGCACACACCGTCGGAATCTGCATCCGATACGCAGTTGCCTTCGCAGTCATAGCCGGGATTAGAGGGAAACTCGCAGGCTTCATTGCTTACGTCATTAAAATTACAAGCTTCTGTATTTGTACAATTGTCAAGTTCATCACAGACTTCATCTCCGTCAATGTCCAAATTATCTGGATCGCCCGGGCAAGAGTCATAGGAGTTCTCCACATATCCCGCCATTTGAGTACAACCAAGCAAGGGCGAATTTGGGTCACCTAAACCATCGCCATCCCCATCATAAAAGTACATGGTCATGGTCACGGCCGACTCCGCGTCTGAATCATCGCAATCCATACCCATCGTTGTGTAGCCTTCGCCAGGATCAGTGCATAATGTCTCCCCCTCGAATGGATTTCCAAAGCCATCCCCATCCGCATCTACGAACCAAACTGTAGGGAAATAACACGGATAATTTTCTTCCGCATCATAATTGCAGGCAGAGACATCATCACAACTATCCTCATTGTTCGCACTGTATCCGACAGGCTCCGTACAGGCCGTCGAATCAAGTAAATTCCAACCCAATCCGTCTCCGTCTGCATCCAAGTACCAAACCGTTGGCAAGACGCAAGTTTCGGCTGTAGCATCGGCATAATTGCATGCATTGGGATTGTCACAGCCATCCGTGCTGTTTTGAACATACCCCTCGATTTCATCACATAATGCAATCTGCACTTCAGAATTTCCTAATCCATCACCATCGAAATCGAGATACCACATCTCAGACTCAATGCACTCTGCATTGTCTTCATCATCGTAGTTGCATGCCAATAAATCTTCGCAATTATCCAAGTTATTCGCGACGTATCCATAGGGTTGGTCGCAGTATGTTCCTGACTCGCTTGCCAAGCCCAAACCATCCCCATCAATGTCCACATAAAATACAGTTCCATAAATACAATCCTCATTGTTCTCATCGGAATAATTGCAGGCAAAGACATCATCACATAGGTCTTCGTTGTTCAATACATAGCCGCTATATGAATTCGCACACTCGTCGAGTGAGCTAGCCGTACCATCTCCCAAGCCATCTCCATCGTTGTCAACATAAAAGGTGTTCTGGTAAGCGCACGCAGCATTTTCGAATTGTACAAACGCATAGTTACATGCTTCCAAATCATCGCATGCGTCATCTGCAATAGAAACATACCCTTCGAGGCCATCTCCACTACAATCTCCGGCACTCACAGCGGCGTTTCCATGGCCGTCACCATCCAAATCTTGGTAGAAAATTTGTGGGAAGACACAATCTAAATTGGCGTCATCCCCATAATTGCAAGCGGTTAAATCATCGCACAGATCCGAGGAATCGAGCACGTAACCTGCCACCGTATAGCAATTGCGCAAGCTATCCGGGAGTGAACCCAAGCCATCGCCGTCTGCATCTAAAAAATAGAGTTGAGAAGAAACGCATGCTCCGTTCCCAGGATCATCAAAATTACACGCCGTGACATCGGTGCAATTGTCTTCATCATCGTTGTCACAAATGGCATCACCGTCAATGTTGATATTGGTGGTACTATCCAAACAAACGTCATCGCCGTTGTCTACATATCCAATAGGTGCTACGCAACTCACATGGGTTGAATCCGGATTGCCTAAACCATCTCCATCAGAATCATAGTACCACGTCGATATAGCACCAATCGAATCATCGGTGTCATCACAATCTGTGTTGTTCGCAACATATCCATCAGGAGCCGCCGAAAGACTGCATGGATTCGGGTATTCCTCCAATGGATCACCCAACCCATCACCATCATGGTCCAAGAAATACGTGATCGGGAATAAACAAGGTAAATTGCTTGCCTCATCGTAATTACACGCAGACGTATCCATGCAGTTATCCTGGGTATCGCAAATCGCATCCTCGTCGACATCGACATCGACCGAGCCACATCCACAGATACCACCGACCATTTTCGATGCATCTGTTGGACACAAATCGTCTGAATTACTGACATAACCGACCGGCTGCTCGCAGACAATGCTATCCGATAGCGCATGTCCATAACCATCACCATCGCCATCCAAATACCAAACGACAATCGCGATCAACGCATCCGAATCATCGCAATCATGCCCTAACGAAGTGCTCTGAAGAATATAGCCATTGGGTGGAATAAATCCTGTCCAAACGGTCAATGTGTCTCCATAACCATCGCCATCAAGATCGGCTGTATAGTCTGAATTATCGTACTCACAAAATGTCGTTGGATTGTCACCAAAATTGATGGCAGTCAAATCATCACACCAATCATTGTTGTTTTGAACATACCCATCCAACGATGTTGCGCATGAAAGACTATCCGTCATGGAACCCAACCCATCGCCGTCTGCATCGAGATACCAAGCCGGGGCGGCTATACACGGTTCGTTATTCGCATCATCATAATTGCAGGCCGTCAGGTCATCACACAGGTCAGAAGAATCAAGCACATAACCCTCCGGTTGAGAGCAAGCTGATTGCGTAGAATCCTCATCTCCTAACCCGTCAGCATCAGCATCGGCAAAGTAAACGATCGGCAAAACGCAAGGAACATTATTGACATCATCAAAGTTGCAGGCGTCAGGATCAGCGCAGTTGTCGTCTGCAAGGCTATCCTCATCCACTGAGTCGACATCGCAGATACCGTCTTCATCTAGGTCTTGATCTACAATACCACACCCACAAACAGCTGGAAGCAATTTATCGGCGTCATCAGGGCAAATATCTCCAAACACAGCGACATAGCCGTCAGGCTGGAAACAAGCTTCTACGGAGACTTCTGCAACACCTGTTCCATCGCCGTCCGCATCCAAATACCAGATTGTTGCAACCGTAATCTCTGCATCGCTATCATCGCAATCCTCAGCATTGGCCACGTACCCTTCAGCGACACCACCTTGAAGACAAGAGTTTGGATGCGCGTTGTCAGAATCACCAAAACCATCACCATCCTCATCAAGGAATAGGAAGACTGGATAAATACATCCAAAGTTTCCGTGTATATCGTTGTCCCAATTACACGCCGTTAAATCGCTGCAATTGTCTTCAGAAAAGTCACATAAATTATCGCCATCTTCGTCTGCATAACAAACATTATCGCAATCCCTGACACCCGGGTATTCGCACGTTCCGTCATCTAGATTGGCATCTGGATTGTAGTTGCAAGCCACATTATCCGTACATCCCGGGAATGCTGGAAGGCAGAATGAAGTCGACTCCTCAAAAGTAAATTCTCCGCCGCTCGCTAACGCAACACCATTCGCGTCCTCCACGAGATAGGAACCGACGCCATAATTGCAACACATGCCATCTCCATACGAATCGTACATCGAAAAGCTATAGCATCCAGCAACTAAGCAAACTTCCGCACTATTGAATGTTCCGGAGGCTACGACATCACCCGCGTCATTGGAAAAATCCCATGTGTTCTCATCAGAAGAGTAGTTATCCTGATTGATCGTCACTGTAATTGCCTCGTAACCACATGAGCCATTCTCCACATTAGCGTTCATGTTATAATTGCAGGCTTGCGAATCCATGCATCCTTCAACACCGCAGACCGTACTCCACTCGATTCCTGTTGTGAAGCCTGGGGTATTGTAACCACAAGAGACAGACGCGTCTGAAGACATCACAATATTGATGACCCCGCTTGGCGAATGAACTTCTACTCCACCAAGGTATAGTTGTCCAAATCCATCTCCAGGTAGCCCCTCCGCCCACAACACGTTCGACGTGGCAATATCCATACCATCGTAAACATAAATTTGATCATAATGCTCCTCAAGCAAACCGGCCTGGAACGTCAACAGGATCGATTCGCCTTCAGGTGCAACCGCAAATCCCATGCTCTCCATGACCATACCGTCATTGTAGCAGAATGAGTCATTCCAAACACAATTCGGGTATAAACAAGAACCATCACTGTCCGTGGCATCTTCATTGAAGTTTAGAGAGCCTTCATCTTGGCAACCGGGTACCTCATCAGCATCACACACACCATCGCCATCGATGTCATTCACTATGACCATCCCTGACCCGTCAGTCTGACCGGAACAGGTATCGCAAGTGGCCATAACAAAAGAGCAATCACCCGAATCTGTGGCCGACGAATTGTAGTTGCATGCGTTGATATCCTGACAACCAACTATTTCCAATTCATCGCATATGCTATCTCCATCGACATCGTTCAAGCAATTTTCATCACAATCATAAAAAGGCATTGGAAAAAGACACGAACCATCATTTTCGGTTGCTTGCTGGTTGTAATTACAAGCCATCTCCTCGTCGCAACCATCGACCTCCAATTCATCACAGACACCGTCCAAATCAATATCGCTCAGGCAGTTCTCCCAGCAATCATAATATTGTGCTGCATACGTGCATGACCCGTCGTCATCAGTGGCCTCCATGCTATAATTGCACGCCATCATTTCAAGGCAACCTGCAATTTCAAAATCGTCACACGTGCCATCGCCGTCTGTATCGGTCAGACATTCTCCATCGCAATTGTAGCCAGTCTCAGCAAAAGAGCAGGAGTCATCACTCACTTCCGCGTTGGAGTCATAGTTACAAGCACTTGGATCCATGCATCCCACAGCAACGCAGTCTACGCTCCAAGCAATGCCAGCAAAAGAGCCGTATCCGCAAGAGACGGACCCGTCTGATGACATCACAATATTGATCACTCCACTTAACGAAGTAACTTGTATTCCACTGAGATTAAGGTTGCTAGTTGGCCCTCCTTGTTCGCCCTCCATCCACAACTCGTTCGATGTGGTAATATCCATACCATCGTAAACATAAATTTGGTCATAATGCTGTTCAACAAAGCCGGCAGTAAAGGTTAACAGCAGCGGAGTGTCACCCCCAACCTGAACAGATCCCATGCTCACCGAAGTGAGATTGTCTCCGTAACAGAATGTCGCACCAGCCCCAGAAAAACAAGTCCCGTCATCAGCTACCGCGTCGGCATTATAATTACAAGATTCCGCATCGGTACAACCGCAGACAATATCAAATGCATTTTCTGCAACACCATAGCCATCTGCCACCCCTGAACTCAGAACCTCTTCGGAGTTGTCCGAAACGTATAAACTCCAACTTGTTCCACCGTCCCCATAAGAATCCATCACCGCCAAATTGTAGTCACTTCCGCACTCCAAAGAAAGACTTACTGTTGTGGTGCTATTCTGCAGGTTTTGATCATAAGGGCCACCCGAATAGACTATCTCTTCAAGGCTATTCGTAATCGTGACCGTAATGTCGCTTGGATAGTAGTCAAAAGTCAGAGCCAACGTAATGTTGGCTTCCGTCATGACCAATGACGACATGTCACCTGCATTTTCACCACTATTCAAAAGGCCATTTTCAATTAGGACATTTGTCACCGCTTTGGCGGGAGAAGAGTGGAAAGCGAAGAGCACAGCTGCCAGTGCTAAAACTCTCAAAATACGGCGCGTAACAAATTTGCGAATAAGCATCATGATAACAATTTGGGACTTCTAATGTACGAAACATCTCTTTGCACATGACATTCACTCTCTAACGCACGGCCCACAAATCTGCGGATATAACCGACCAAGTAAAGCAGAAGCCCCCTCAAGTTATTTTCATTGTGATTAAAGAGTGTCGAATCAAAACAAAAATGAAATCACTGTGTTCGATAAGATCGAAAATGACTTAAAGTAAACTGACTTGTAAGAAGAGGTCAAGCTCAACGCTTCCAAAAAGAAATTAAACCACCTATCAAACACACGTAAAACATGCATTGAAAGCCAAATAAAAAAGGCGCACAACCTAAAAGGGGTCACGATTCGGGATGGACCCGATTTGGTCGATAGATTCCAAAACAATAAAAGCACATGACACTTACTGCCAGGTACACGATCATCTCTCAGCATTAAACATTACACGAACTAACACTTGGCAAACCACCAGCTTGAGCCGAATTCAATCAAATATATTTTTCAGTCAGCTGGCTTTTCGCTACTCCAACCGGCCAAATGAATCGATTTACCTCATCATAGTCGTGCCTGACACGACCGTACATCCTTAAAGCTCGCACGCGCTGCGCTCCTTGAGCTGTTACCCGGTGAATGAAGTAAACACCCTAGTTCCAATTCAACGCCTCCCACGTGCAAACAGCTTCGTGGACAGCGTCCGAACGATGCGTATTTTAAAAAATAAAAAATGGTTCTCAAACTTCATTGAAACTGGCTGCCCGACACACTAGAATCGAAGCATTGACAAGTGGTCCTTTCTCAGAGAGAGCAGGACAATCCGAAAGCGGAAAGAAACAACAACAGATCCCCGGTGCCTACGATGCCATTGCCATTCAAGTCAGGGCAAGCTATTAAATCCATGACCTCGAAGAGGCACGTTTGGTCATCGATCGAAGCACCCGAATCGAAATTGATCGCATCCGGATAAGTACAGCCAACAAATAAGCAGGAGCCATCATCTTGGGTTGCCGTCGGCTCGTAATTGAACGCCTCTGAAGACACACACCCCGTGATTTCATCGGCGTCACAAACACCATCGCCATCATCATCTTGCATGCATTGGCCCTCACAGTCGTATCCTGGCACGACCAAAACGCACGTCCCATCATCCCAATTGGCGTTGGAGTCATAATTGCACGCCAGCGAATTGGTACAACCGCATTGAGGCCCTGTGAAGGAAAGAACGAGGTTCACGGGTTCGGTTGCGCCAAAAGCAAGGATGGCCAAACTGATTTGTCCAGAGAGATCCCCTTCCGTTGTCCATTGACCGAGCAAGACCCGCAAGTCCGATCCTGCCAACGCATTGACAGCTTCAAGCGAGACACTCCAACCGTCGTTGCCGCCTCCACCCAGATAGAGATCCTCCCCAAATTCAAACAGCGTGGACCAGATAGAAGAACCTTCCGCTATCGCGTTGAGCTCACCCTCCTGCGAGGCCGCTTGATCCAAACCAATGGCTCCCCAACTGTCCATCAAGAGACTCGGGTCTGCCAGTACATTTTCCGGTGTGATGGCCGAAGCAAGCGCTCCACCCAGCGGATGCTGGAAAAAAGACGTCGTGCTTTGGATGAGTGTCGCAGACCCCGTACCTCCGACTTGAAGCACCCGGTCACCAGGGTTCGCTGTTACAACAAAGATGCGGTAGCGCGTCAATCCCGTTAAAGAATCCAAGTCCGACTCCACGTCGAGCGCATAGCCATCAGACGCGGG
>Ga0206131_10003518_pt1 | contig 17954 bp, 14 predicted proteins | sample Helgoland_Spring_FD_148636 | JGI IMG/M metagenome (GOLD analysis project Ga0206131, IMG submission 148636) | Pelagic subsurface seawater microbial communities from Kabeltonne, Helgoland, North Sea - Helgoland_Spring_Bloom_20160517_1 | ecosystem: Environmental > Aquatic > Marine > Epipelagic ...
AAACCACACCATGAATTCAAATAATACAACGGCTAGCCAGGGCCCCGTCATCATCGCTGGTGGCGGTATTGGCGGTTTGAGTTTGGCGCTGACATTGCATCAAATTGGCGTGCCGTGCCTGGTGTTGGAATCAGTGGCAACGGTGAAAGCGTTGGGCGTGGGGATTAATATTCAGCCAAACGCCGTGCGTGAGCTTTATACCCTCGGACTAGGCGCTGAAGTGCTGGACAGCATTGGCTTGCAAGTGCAGGAGTGGGCGTTAGTTGGCTTAAACGGCAAAGATGTCTATGCCGAACCTCGGGGACTGGCGGCCGGCTATCACTGGCCCCAGTATGCGGTACACCGTGGTGAATTACAGATGCTGTTGTACCGAACCGTGTTAGAACGCCTGGGGGCAGATTCAATCAAAACCGGGCATAAGGTCACGGGTTATCAGAACACGGATGCGGGAGTCATGGTCTCAGTGAGCACCACAACGGGCGAGACACTGGAAGTAGCGGGTTCGCTGCTAATCGCCGCTGACGGTTTACATTCAACAATCAGGGCCCAGATGCATCCGCAGCAACCACCGATCCATTGGGGTGGTGCTGTGATGTGGCGCGGCACAACCCAGGGGGTGCCCATTCGCTCCGGCGCCTCCTTCGTGGGGTTAGGCACCCATCGGCAACGCATCGTGTTTTATCCGATCTCGCCGGCTGATCCGACAACCGGCTTGGCATTGATCAACTGGATTGCTGAAGTCACCATGGACAACGCGCAAGGGTGGACCCAGGGCGACTGGAACAAGCAGGCTGAGCTAGCAGATTTTATTCATCACTTTGAAGACTGGAATTACGCCTGGGTGGATATTCAAGCCATGCTGAGGGGCGCCCAAGACGTCTATGAATATCCCATGATTGACCGCGACCCAGTACCAACCTGGGTAGATAACCATGTGGTGCTGTTGGGTGACGCCGCGCATGTCATGTATCCTACGGGCTCTAACGGTGCCAGTCAGGCGATTGTTGATGCACGGGTGTTGGGTGCGGCAATCGCTGAGTACGGCATCAATGCTAAGGCGTTGGCGGCGTTCAATGAACAACTGTGCGAGAGCATCTCTGCGGTTGTTCTGCGCAACCGTGGTGCCGGGCCGTTCGCCATTTTAAACGAGTTAGACAAACGCTGCGGTGGTTTGTTTGATAATATCGAGGACGTCTTTCCCGAGTTAGAGCGCCAGGCAATGATGGCCCAATATAAGGCCGCCGCCGGTTTTGCCATCGAGGCATTGAACGCCGCGCCGGAAATATTGGCGCCCGACAGGATCTGATTACACCTTGCTACTTAGCTCGGTGAGTTTATTTTTTATCATTATCTAGAGGATTTAATATGCAAGATTTTACCGGCAAAGTGGCTGTCATCACTGGTGCCGCCAGCGGTATCGGACGAGCACTGACCGAGAAGTGTTTGGCGGAGGGCATGCAGGTGGTCATGGCTGACATCGAAGAGAAAGCCTTGCAGCAGGCAGTGAAAGAGTTACAGGCAGCGGGTCAGAATGCCATTCTGCCGGTCAAGACGAATGTGGCCATACTGGATGAGATTGAGAACTTAAAGCAGCAAGCGGTGGATAATTTTGGCGCGGTACATTTGCTGTTTAACAACGCGGGTGTCGGCGGTGGTGGCAATGCTTGGGACAGCACCGAGAAGGATTGGGAATGGGTGTTGGGCGTGAATCTCTGGAGTGTGATTCATGGCTTGCGGGTGTTCGTGCCGCAAATGATCGCCCAAGATACACAATGTCACATTGTTAATACTGCTTCAGTAGCCGGTCTGCTCGGTGCCAGTACCAATGCTGGCTACGCGGTCACCAAACACGGCGTTGTCGCCTTGACTGAGATACTGTATCGCGATCTGGAAGCCCAGAATCTGAAAATCGGTGCCTCTGTGCTGTGCCCGGGTTTGATCGATACGCGCATCATGGACAGCGGCCGTAATCGACCAGCGTCGCTCATTAACGATGAAGTCCCCGCGGCGCTGACTCAAGAGCAAGAAGCGGGAAGGGCCGCCTTCGCCGCCGCACTCAAAGAGGGGATGAAACCAGAGCAGTTGGCAGAAATCGTGTTCGCTGGCATTCGCGCCAATCAACTCTATATCCAAACCCACGATGTGTTTAACCCGATGATCCTGACTCGAGCGAATAACATCACCACCGGCACGAACCCGTCACCTATCAATCTCATTTGATGGAAGGCTCAACCTCAACAGGTAGCATTGATGTTGCACCACTATGTTTTTATCAAATATCAACCGGATACGCCGGCCGAGCACATACAGGCATTTTGTCAAAAGATGCTCGCGCTGCCGGCCAGCATCGCCGAAATTCAGCAGCTTGAAATCGGCCACGACCTACTCCACGATGAGCGCAGCTGGGACCTGATGCTCATCATGCAGTTTGAATCCATTGCGGCTTTGCGCAGTTATCAACAGCACACTGAACACCAGGCTGCCGCGCAATTCAACAGTCCACATGTGGCGAATGTTGGGTCGCTGGATTGTTCGGGTCCGGGTAAAGTGCCGGCGTAAAGCTATTCCCTGTATTCTTACCCCGACCCCATTTATTTCGTTGGGGTCGGGGAATGGATTTCAGCCAACTTTTACCGGCGGCTGGCTGTCGACCACCGACCAGATAATGTCGTCAGGCGTGGCGATTCTCGCCTCGTAAGTCCCCGCTGGATAGTTCGTCATATGCGGACCTTGAGTCTTCGCCGGATCAGGTTGGCTAATGCCTCCCTGGCTGTCAGCGAAATCCGCTGATTGTTTGTACCTGGCGAGTTCTTCGGCATTGATGCCAGCAAGCTTGACCACTTCAGGATCAATCCAGGCTTCGGCATTAATAGGTTCTTCAGAATAAGACAGCTCCAGCGATAAATTTTCCGGTCCGGCGAAATACATGGAGACACACATGCCGTGGTTCATGGGTCCCATGACAGGTACCCCTTTCGCCCGAAGTCGATCACGCATCGCCATCAGTTCTTCGTGATTATTAACCCTGAGCGCGACATGTTGCATGGTGCCGGCAGCACAATTGGCACCAGGATTGCCCGAGTGGGTTTGCCCCAGCTTGACTGGAATATCTTTGATGTCCGGGTTGCAGACAAACGCCAAGGCACTTTCATCGTTGAGTCGCAGGAACCCATGCCAGGTATTTTCCACACCGTGCATCCAGTAAAGTGCGACCAGTTCCATACCCAATTTGTCAGTAAAGAACTCGATTTGAGATTTCATGTCGGCAGTGGTGATTGCCAGGTGATGTAAACCGTCTACTTTGTTCATTTGTATTTCCCATGGATTATTGGGGTCAGAGTCTCTTCTTGGCCTAGAGCATAAAGTCGCCATTTGCTGCGTCAGAGCCTAACAACAGCGCGCCCGGACTCTGCAATGTTTTCGATTGTGCGACGATGTGCTGGCAGCCAGTATTCATATCCCGAAGCTGGCGTTCAAATCCGGCCCTGGCATAAACCGCTTCGCCACCAATCAGGTCGAACATCATCTGGCAGACCAGGCGGCCGGTTTGAAACGCCTGTTGGCGGGAAATCATGACCGCTGCACGTTCTCTTTCGGTGAGGGGCTCGCCGGCTTCAATCTTGGCCCACTGGTTGCGTATCGACTCGAACACATAGGCTCGTGCTGCGCCCAGTTTGCCTTCAGCATCGGCAATAGTTTGCTGGACAATAGGGTTGTCTTTGTAGGCGACGCCAGTGCGGCGGTCGACCTTGTCGCTCAGGACTTTGATCGCTCGGTCCAGAGAGTCACGCGCCACGCCGAGTGGTACGCCGCTCATCTTCCGCAGGAAATGGTCTGGTCTGGCCCAGATGGCACCCGGCCGTTTGGCTTTGTCACCGAGAATAAATGTTTGCTCTTCAGGTACGAAGACTTTCTCAGCAATATAGTCAGTGCTGCCGGTGCCCTTCAATCCCATGGTGTACCAGGTATCCAGCAGTTGGAAATCTTCTGGTTTGGCCAGGGCGATTTTCAAGGTGGGACGGCCCGTTGCATCGACTACAGGGATGCCGTCTTTGGCGACAAAAAAGCCAGCCGCGAGCCGATCGCAGTGATTCGAGCCGGAACCGAAGACCCAATGGCCGGTCAGTTCATAGCCGCCGTCGACTTGCTCTGCTGTGCCGCCTGGATATACCCAGCCAGATTGGGCCATATCCAGGTCCGGGTACAGCTTGCGGGCCGCCGCGTCTTCAAGATAGCCACTGTAGATACCGGAGTCAGCCCAGATGAATGAACACCACCCCACTGACGCATCACCCCAGCTCAATGTTTCTATGATCTCGATCTGATCCATCGGATTCAGTTCCGGGCCACCCCAACTGCGGGGCATATTCATTCGGAATACCCCAGCGAGGCGCAATTTGTCGACGATGTCCTGAGGGAGCTTTCTGAGCTTCTCGAACTCACTGGAAAGATCCCGGTCTCGAATCTCCTCGGCGATGATTCTGACATTGGCCTTGATGTCTGCTGCGCTGTCTGGTGATGTGAATGTAGCGGGTGCGTTCATGGCGGTGTTCCCCTCTCGATGGTGCCCGGGCTTCAGATCAGGCTGTTTTGATGATATCGGCTCGTTCTTTTAGAAAGTCGCTGAGTTGAAATAATTTAAACGTGTTAAAAACAAATCGCAACTACTTTTTAACGCGTTAAAATAAAGTTACACTGCAACCATGAATCAAGTACTGAGCCAGCGTGAATCAAGCAAGCAAGTCAGACGAGAGCGAATCGTCGACTGTGCCCGTAATCTCATCAGGCAAGAGGGGTTCGATGCCCTGAATATTCGCGCACTTGCAGAGGCGGCCGACGTCACAGTACCGACCATCTATAATCTTGTAGGCGGCAAGACGGTCATCCTCGAGCTGATGGCCAGGGAAATGGTTCAGCAACTGGTGTCGGCCCACGAAACGTCCACGACCCGTGATCCCATCGAGAAGGCCGAGGAAGTGATTGCGGAGATGCGCGCAATATATACTGCCGATGAGAAGCTCAGTCGTGAGGTGATGCTGGCCCTGGATAAGCTGGATTCACCGCTGGTCGCCAGAAGCAGTTTCCACCAGCCGGGGAGGGTCGTTGCGATCGAGGACTGTCAACGTGCCCTTGATGATGGATTGCTGGCAGGCAAGATTTCGTCTCGAATCCTCGCCCGCGGTTTGACCAACGCTTTCGCGCAGGCTCAACATTCCTGGTTGCTGGGGCATATCTCCCTGCAGGAGATGGAGAATCAGGCGTTGATCGGCTGCTTTATCACCCTGGCCGCAGACGCCAAGCCGAAACTGCATGCACGGCTGGTGGAAAAGATACAACGCCTCGGCGAGGGGTCGGGATTTTTGGGGTCGGAGTAAGATTTTTGGGGTCGGAGTAAAATTGCGTCGTGATTTGCGTGATTTGGGGTCGGGGTAAAATTGTAGCGAAAAAGCGGGCTGTCTTGCATGATGGCGCCGATTCGATGATATTAGTGCCCCAACAATCGGGAGTGATAGTTTGAAACTGATCAGCGACAATATTTTAATCGATTCGGGGCAAAAGTTTCCAACAAGCCCGGCCATCTATCCAACTTTCGATGGTTATAATTTCGCGAATCCCTCTGCCTGGACTGCAGGCCATCCCTTTGATCGTTACAAGACAATGCGTGAAAAATCTCCCGTGATGTGGACTAACACCGACAAGGGACTATCGGGCTTTTGGTCCGTTACAAGATACGATGACATCAAGGCGGCTGAGCTCGCTCACAGTGTCTTTTCGTCAGAACGTGGCAGTATCAACATGGGGGTGCCAGAGCGAAAGCAGTGGCGTCCCGAGAAGTTGATGCTGGCAGCCTTTAACTCGTTGATTAACTTAGATGAACCTTTGCATCGAGATATGCGAACGCAGCAGAGTGCTTTCTTTTTTCCAGCCTATGTGGAGACGCTTCGAAACAAAGTGGGACTAAAAATCGATGAACTGCTCGATAAAATGGAAGAGAAGGGACCTGTTGTTGATTTTGTGAAGATGTTTTCTGAGGAAGTCCCTTTGTTCACCCTTTGCGAAATGCTGGGTATTGACGAGCAAGACCGCCCCAAGGTCAAAGTCTGGATGCATCATCTGGAACTGGCCAGCCAGTTTCTTTCCAATCCTTGGCAGACGTTTTTTTCGGAGCCACTTTTCCCCTTTCGATTCAACACAGTGGTGAGCGAGATGTTTGCTTACGGTCAACAGGTGATGGCAGATCGGCGTGTGAATCCGCGAGACGATCTGTTAACTGTCATCGCCCAGTCGCAAGTGGATGGCGAGTTGCTGTCGCAGGAATTTCTTGATGGCTCCTGGCTTCTGATTATTTTTGCGGGCAACGACACTTCCAGAAACTCACTGTCAGGTACGATTCGTTTGATGACCGAGTTCCCCGATCAGCGGGCAATGGTTCTTGACGACCCGTCACTGATCCCGAAGATGTCTGAAGAAGCGCTACGGATGGTGTCGCCTGTGATGCATATGCGTCGAACAGCAGTAGAAGATACTGTGTTAAATGGTCAGGCCATCGCGAAGGATGAGAAAGTGGTGCTCTGGTACGGCGCGGCTAATCGCGACCCAAATATTTTTCCTGATCCGGATACTTTCAACATGCATCGAGACAACGTCGACAAGCACATTGCCTTCGGACATGGCGTACATAAGTGTCTGGGTTCGCGAGTTGCTAAACTACAATTGCGTATGGCATTCGAGCGAATATTTGATCGATTTCCAAACATCCACTGGACGGGTAAGCAGAAAATCGCCCCCAATGCACTGGTTCATGCCATCTCAAGTTTACAGGTCAACCTGTATGGACCCGGAGGCAAAAGGCCCGTGAAAGTGGCCGTACCCTAAAGACCTTGGAGATTTGGGGTCGGGGTAAAATTCCAGCGTAAACGCAGAGCAAGCGATTTGCAGCGGTATTTTACCCCGACCCCAAATCTCCCTTGACCCCGATTGCTCATCGATTACTCATTTCGATAGGGCGCCTTCTGCCGCAGCGGCAAATACGCGAATAAAATTGCCGCCCCAAATTTTCTCAATGTCTTGTTGGCTGTAGCCTCGGGCTAACAGTCCTTTGGTCACGTTCAGTGCTTCGCTGGCATCATCGAAACCGGTAATGCCGCTACCATGATTAAAATCTGTGCCGATACCTACGTGGTCAACGCCAATGCGCTGGGCCACATAGTCGATATGATTGAGCACGTCATCCATGCTGCCGGGGCCTAACAGTTCGCTGACGGTGCTGAGGAACTTCGTCTGGACAGCCGCATCGTCTATCTCCCAATACAGTTCGAATGGGTAGTAGTAGTCTTCCTCAATGCCAGCTTCCTGGCGAGCTACGCGAATCAGCCCATCCAGTTCCTTGTTCGACGAGTCGAACAAATAGCCCCTGAAGGGTGCGATATGAATCACGCCGCCATTTTCACCGATCAAGTCTATCTCTTCATCAGTCAAGTTACGGCTGACATTAGACAGATGCCAAACGTTCGAGTGACTGGCGATCACGGGTGTCGTTGACAGGGCCAGAACTTGCAACGCTGCCGCTTTAGACAGCTGGGAGATATCAACGATGCCACCCAGTGCGTTAATGCGTTGGATAGCCAGTCGACCCAATTCAGACAGGCCGCCATGCTCGGCTTCGACTTCATGGGCGCCAACTGCGCTGTTATAGATCGGTCTGGAAGAGTCGGCAAAATCGTTGTGTCCCATATGGGTTAGCGCAAACACTCTGACGCCTGCGGCATAGAAGTCGTCCAGTGCCGAGACTTCGGTGCCCAATATTCGAGCATTTTGCAAGCCAAGAATCAGTGCGCCCTTGCCATCAGCGTGGGCCTGCACAAGCTCGTCAGCCGAACGCGCCAGCACGAGGTTGTTCTCAGGGTCGGCAACCAGTGCCTTCACGGCGCTGAGCTTCTCATCGGCCAGCGCTCGCGCCACGGCATAGCCGTCAGCGTCTCGTGGCCCGGGGCCTACCGCCACGGACATCACAACGGCATCGACGCCACCGGCGCGCATTTTATCTGGCGCCACTTTCGATAAACCGTCGGTGCCAACGTAACGAGACTCTTTACCCGGTATTTCAATGTCGGCATGGGCATCGAGCACAAGCGCGTGTGCGTGAATGGCCTCTGCGGTGATGACGGTGGCGTCGACGTTAGCCAGGTCAACGTTGCTTGGCTCTGTCGAGGCAGGCCCGCAGGCGGCTAAGGTTAGCAGGGCTGCGCTGGCCAGTAGGAATTTGCAGGTTTGAATCATTGAGATACTCCGAGCGGGGTGTCGATACTTGAAAGGCTTAGGCCAGATAACGGGCTAAATCAGCGACCTGGCAAACCGGCAAATTAAGGCGTTAGCCTCTTGATAAAGATCAGGCGTCACATCCGGTAACATCAGGTCGCCAGCATGGGGGGTACCATGAACCGTTCGCGCTAACGCGGGAACACCGGCAGCCAGCAACTTTCGATAATACGCCAGACCTTCATCCCGCAGAGGATCGAGTTCGTTGACTGAGATCACATGGGGCGGCAGTCCCTCGAGATCCTCCGTGCTGGCTTGCAAGGGCCAAGCCAGTGGGTTATGTGCGTGCGCATTGTGCGGGTCATAGACCTTTACCATCGTGGCCATCATCGCGCCATCAAGAGAATATCCGTCATTTTCCCGTAACGAGACCAGCGCCAACGGCGGATTGGCATAGCTACCTGAAATGTAAGGACACATGGCATAGATCCCGTCGATCTGTTCGAGCCAGCCTTCCTGCTTGGCCTTCAACGTCGTTGCCAGGCTAAGATTACCGCCACCCGATTCACCCGATAGCACAATAGTGGATATACCCAGCGACTCGCGATTCGCGTGGGCCCAGTTAACCGCGCTGGCACAGTCATTCAACCCGGCAGGGAAGGGGTGATTACCCAGGCTGCCGCCGCCATTACGAAACTCGACACCGATCACGCGCATGCCGGCTGCGGCGAGACTATTGCGCCAACGCACAAAGCCAGGATCAGCGGCTGTCATCAACACCATACCGCCGCCATGCATATGCACGATGCAAGGACCCGCCTCGGACTGATCTTGGGGCATATGCAGATACAGCGTGATGTCATGGCCGTCGACACCCTTGATGGTCTGGGTGGTAGACATCACTGAGTCAAAGGTCGGCATCATCTGCCGCTCCATGGGATGGCTTGCCGCGGCGGCGGCCTCAAATCCTTGGCTATAGGCGATGCATTCTTCGTAGCTGGCGTTGGGGGCGGGTGGTGTGATGCCACCACCGAGGGCTGCCATGGCCTGCATGACGGCCTTAATGCGCGGATCAGCTCGGGGGTCGGTGATAAAAGTCGCGTCAGGGTTGCCCAGCTTTCCAGGTTTTTGGGTGTCTGTCATAGGGGATCTCGTGTTTGATACGGCTGAATTAAGCATATTTGCCCATAGCCCGCAACCACTCAGGCAATAGTCTGGCAGGGGCCGAGTATATACCGGCTAAGGATCGCGTGAGTTTGAGTAGCTTAAATGTTGCCGTTTTCCGCGGCGGAAGATAGCAGTCGAGATTAGTTGAGCATCTGAGCCGCAAATTGCTGCTTTTTAATGTGCGGCTCTCAATGTGCGACTTTCAGTGTGCAGGTCTCAATCTGTGCATATCGCAATAGGCTAGTAGGGATGAAGCCTGACAGGTATGTTCTTGATCCCTCTGATGAAGTTGTTAGGCAGGCGCTCAACATCGCCCACAACCTCAACGGTGTGGAAACGTTGCATAATCTCTTCCCACAAGACACGAAGCTGTAGCTCTGCCAGGCGGTTACCCATGCAGCGATGCACACCGAAGCCAAAAGCAACGTGGGCGCGGGCATTTGGGCGATCAATAATCAGCTTGTCGGCGTTCTCAAACACCGACTCATCGCGATTTCCTGAGAGATACCACATGACTACCTTGTCACCGGCTTTGATATGCTTGCCACCGAGCTCGTAATCTTGCAGCGCTGTACGGCGCATGTGTAGTACCGGGGTCTGCCAACGAATCATCTCAGACACCATGTTGGGTATCAGGCTCGGATTATCTCTGAGTTTTTGGTACTGGTCAGGAAACTGATTCAGCGCCAGAACCCCACCACTGATGCTGTTGCGTGTGGTGTCGTTACCACCCACGATTAACAGCAGTATGTTACCGAGGAACAATTCAGGGTCCTCGTTCATCTTCGCGGTTTCTGCATTGTGCTGCAGCATCGAGATCAAATCGAATGCCGGTGGCTGGCCGGCCTTCGACATCCATAGTTGGTAGAATGCGCCAGCGGCGCCCATGAGTTCTTGATAACGCTTGCCCATATCGATGCTGGTGTCACCAGTGACTTCTGGTACTGCGGTGGCAAGGTCAGACCAATAAACCAGTTTATGGCGTTCTTCATAGGGAAAATCGAAGAGCGTTGCCAGCATGCGGGCGGTGAGCTCGATTGAGACTTCCTGCACCCAGTTGAAGGTTTTGCCAATGGGCAGATTGTCAAGGATGTCACTGGCGCGCTCTCTGATCAAGGGTTCAAATTCTGCGAGATTCTTTGGCGCAACGGACGGCGCAACCGCCATTCGCTGTTTCATGTGTTTGGGTTCATCGAGGGTGATGAAACTCTGACCCTGAATTTGACCCTCTTCAGCGGCATAGGGGTCGACGATGGCAATGCCACCTTTCTCGGAAGAAAATACCTGGTGGTTGGTGTCAACCTCCTTGATCAGTTCGTGACTCGTCACTGACCAGAAGGGACCATTCACACTGTCCGCCAGATAGTGGATTGGTGCTTCTTTGCGCAGGCGCGCGAACAAAGGCTGCCAAGTATCACCCTGGTAGAGTTCCGGTCGACTGACGTCAATTTTATCCAAGGAAATGCTGTTTACATCTTCGGTGGTAGTCATTGCTCAATCCTCCTAGGTAACACTTGTAACTTAGTGGTGCAGCTTGAAGTAGTCAAGTGTTTACTTTCCCGTGTGTTCACTCTAACGTCCTCGCTATGACTATTCACAACCACCAGGTGCTAAGTGTTCGCCCCGACCCCCGAGTCGTAAGAACCGAGGCGGCTATTAAACACGCATTACTTGAGCAGCTAGCCGCAGGTTGTAGCTTTAGTGCGTTGACGGTTTCCGAAATTTCTTTGGCAGCCGGGGTGACCAGAAAGACTTTCTATGCGCGCTTTGGTTCACCGGAACAAGTCGTTGAACGAATAGTGACGGACCTGTTTGATGAGATAATCCGTACAATTGACGACGACATGTTGCGGCTTCCGCTGCTCGATAACTCGCTCGCGATGATGGTATTCAGGGCCTACGATGAACATCAGGGCGTACTGGCACCGCTAGTCCGTTACTGTCCGGTTAACCTCTTCGTCGGTCCTGTCAGCACGATTGCCGGCCAGTTGCTTGAACGAGCGATTAAGGTCAATAAAGCGCCGCCGATGGATGAGGCCAGACAAGCCTATCTCGTGGCTACGATTGCCAGCATTGTCCATGGAGTGGTTTCAGTCTGGGTTAAGCGCGGATTTTCTGAATCGCCGGAGCAGGTTGCGAGTTTCGTTGATGAACTGCTTACTGATGGAATACAAAGAATCGTTTTATCGGCAACGAAAGGGTGGATTACCGGGTGACTGAACTTCGTTAACCTGTTTCACGAGAGACGTTTCCAGGCGGGCCGGGCAAGCTGCGGCCCTGCAATATGAATACCCCAGGATTTTTACTCCGACCCCAATACTAAATACTATCCAACTACACCTCCCAAGTTATAGGGTTAGGCTGGTATCGAGACGGAAACTAGCCAAACGTTTGTTGATAAAGTGGTTGATCAGTGATGGCCGGTGCGGCGGCTTGCTAAGAAGGTCTTTACTCTCAATTTGGCGTTTTCCCTCACATTCATATAAAACAGCGGATAGTCCAAAATATGATAGGACTGTCCAGGCCTGAGCTTGGCAAAGACCTCGCTGCTTTGCGCTGCAACTCGTAGCGTTCCATCACGACACTCGGCCCATGTCAGATGTGGCAAGGGTGCTGCTAGGGCGGTAAAGGTGACATTTTCGGGTGGGTTGGCAGGGTCACGATTATTGTTAAAGGCTGAGAGGATGGGTAATGCGCCGCGATGCAGTTCCGCAGGCCCTCGCGTTGAGCTGGCCTCCCAAGTCAGTGGGTTTGTGCACAGCGTATCTCCACGTCGAGGGATCACGGCGCCTTCCTCTGCAGCTGTATCCCAGTGGTTGATACACGCCAGTTGGCTCGCTGATTGGCAGGCCTTGATGTCGACCAGGCCCGCGAGCCAGTCCTGTGACACGCCGATGATTGTACTACCTGTTACATAGGCAACAACCAGCTGTTCCCTTAACGGCGTATTGTCTATCCGTTCCTTCAGCAGACGTAGCGCATGATGGGTACCCTGGCTGTGACTGGCAATGATGAATGGCCTGCCAGCATTATAATGTCGAATAAAGTGCTCAAACGCCGCGGCAACGTCTTGGTAGGCGAAGTCAAGAATCCGATCACGCTCGACGACAGTTGTCGCTGTATAGCTGAAAATTGACGCTTCTCTGTATTGTGGTGCATAGATGTTACAACAACCATTGAAAGCACTAGCCTGATAGGCCATTGACCATTGCGTGTTTTCTTCCGTTGCACTGGCCGGGTTCAGCGGTGAGGTCCAGGTGCCGCCGCTCAACAAGCCTGTGGGATGAATAAAAAATACATCAACGGGAGCCTGCCCCTGAATGTCATCGTCAGCTATGCCGGCCGGGATCAGATCTGCGGGGTCCTGCTTGTTTGGCAGTGCGGCCCAGTAGTCGCTGTCGGCGTAGTCCGGTGTCTTACCTGCCAGGCTCGGATCGAACTGATCGGCAGGCTTGTTCAATACCAGGGTTGGATCGAATTGACCGGAAGGTTGGGAGAAAACCAGGGTAATTTGTCTCATTAGGTTTTGACTGAAACCACTCATATAGGCATAAACGCCAAGACTGACCAACAGCATACCGAGGCCAAGAATGAGATGTTTGCGCGTGAATTTCACCGAGTTTCTCCAATTAAAAATGCGAGTGCGACAATCAGGTCGCACTCGCATCTCAGGTTTTACCGTTATCCAACGAGGCTTAGAGGTAGGCTAATGGCTGTAATTAAGCCGTAGGCCAAACACCCTTGGTGGTGCCCAGGATGCACTGGTACCGCCCACCGCAGCTGCACTGAGCTTCCATTCAAAATATTCTTCGTTAGTCAGGTTCTCAACAAACAGTTGCAAAAACAGATTATTTTCCATGTTTCGCCAAGTCAGTCGTGCATTTTGGATCGTATTGGATTCGATGTTGGCAAAGCTGTTCTCAAACGGATCGACATAATAGTCATCAGTATAAGCCGCATCATACCGAACCTGCAGGGATCCACCTGACGCCAAACCCAAAGTATACTGCACGCCAACGTTGACTTTAAGATCGGGTGAGCGCAACAGACGATTACCACTAATATCATCGAGAGCAATACCAGGTACCATCGGGTCGTCGAGAGAGGCGGTGTCATACTTGCCCCGCTGCAGATTAATGCCGCCATCAAGCTGCAGTCCGGCAGCAGGCGTCGCCACAAACTCGAGCTCGAGACCATAGATGGTTGACTCCGCTGCATTGTCTATTTCGACATGATCTGTCAGAAAGCTTCTGACCTGCATGTCAGTGTAGTCATAGAAATAGGCTGCGCCATTGAGTATCAGCTGGCGGTCAAATAGCGCGCTCTTGACGCCGATTTCGTAGGCCGTGACGATTTCTTCATCAAAACTGTCGTTGCAGCGGCCGGCATTAAATCCTCCCGCCTTGAAGCCTCTGGAGACAGAGCCGTAGGTCATCAACGTCTCGTTTAGGTCGTAATCAACACCCAGTTTATAGGTAGGTGAGGTCCAACTCTTCGAGACACTAAGCGCTCGGCACTGATCCGCTGGCGGTATCAGATTGGAAACGCTTGATTGCACATTGTCTTTCTCGTCTCGGGTGAAGCGTACCCCCAGGGTCGTGCGAAGTTTATCGCTGATACTGTAAGTCGCCTGCGCAAAAGCACCAATGGAAACCAACGATTCCTGGAACGCGGTATCGACGAAAATAACTGTTGTTGGCTCATCCTTAAGATTGTTGATGGGTGGAAAAGCTGGAAAAATAGCCGTCAGAAAAGGCAGCGTGGTATAGGGCGTTGTGGCTGCCTTGTTGCGGTAGTAGCTGGCACCGACAATCCACTCCATGGCGTCATTGAACGCACTGCCCAGCAGATCTATTTCCTGCGAAAGCTCCTGAGATTCAGATTGAGATTCGATGATGACAAACGCTAAGTTAGTACCGTCTGAATCCAGTGAGGTTGCTGTGGTCGATTCGCGAAAGGAAGTAATCGACTTTACTTGTAGGTCGTCCAGATCCCAGGTTAAGGTCCCGTTAACGCCCCAGAAACGTCTCACTTCCGAGTCGGGGGTATCATGGTACAGTTTGCTCGCATCATCGGTGACGCTCTTGCCGCCAAAAGCAAGAGGGCTAGCGCCTGATCCTACGACACGCTCTGCATAAGTCATGGGACGACCGTCGGTGTGACTTTCTTGGTAGTCGGCTCGCACGATCCAGTCGATGTTATCAGCAGGAGTATAGAGAACAGCCAGGGTGCCAGCCTCAACCCGTGCGTAGTCCATATCCTTGCCATTAAAAAGGTTGGTTCTATAGCCATCGCGATCGTCAACGGCGAAACTGGCGCGCACTGCCAGCGTGTCGTCGATAAGGCCACCATTAGCGACTAAATTGACCCGGCTCGTATTAAAGGAGGCACCTGTGATACCTACCTTAAAGCTCGGATCGAAGTCTGGTTGCTTGGAGATAATATTAATATTACCGCCGGTGCTATTTCGTCCATACAAGGTCCCTTGTGGGCCTCTGAGTACCTCAATACGTTCCATGTCCTGAAATGTGGCAGTATTAGCAAACTGCTGTCCCTGGTAGACACCATCTACATAGATGGCGACCCCTGGGCTGTTACCGACGGTGGGCGCGTCTTGACCCACGCCGCGAATATACAACTGAAGGCCAGCGGGAGCCTGATTATAGGTGAGGCTGGGTGCCAGCCGATTAATGTCACGAATGTCATCGATTTGAGCGTTCTCGATCATGCCTGCCGTAATGGCAGTAATAGCGATTGGCGTTGACTGCAATGACGCTTCGCGTTTTTGTGCAGTGACGATGATCTCCTCCATCGCAAAGTCTGTCGTATTACTGGATACGGCATCTTCTGCACTGGCTTGTAATACTGTAAAAAGCGATAGAAAGGCTGCCCCAAAGTTACCGAGTAGCGAGTTATTCCTGTTTGATTTATTCAATTTCACATCCCCTGAATCAACGTATTGGCTGATAATCCTAAGCTGTCCTTGCTCCCCAATCGCGATTTGTAGCCCAGTACCCTTTAACAGCCGCTCCAACGCGTCGTATATCGGGTAACTGCCAACCAAGCTGTTTGCTCTTTTGTCTTTAGCCTTATCAAACGGAAATACGAGTGTTTGATTTGATTGCTCTGCAAACGCGATGAGCGAGAGGTCGGCCCGTTGCGCAGGAATATTGAAGTTAATTACGCTATTGATAGTTACCTGGCTGGCTTGGAGCTGGTACGCAGCCAACATCAAGCACGTCAGAGACAAACATCTAGCGCAGTAGCTCACCAATAGTCTGGCGACGGAGTTTTTTCCCGCTTGTAAACTAGACGAGTCAGGAAGGATTTTCCGCCAGGCAACATCGAACATTAAACTTCTCCGTTCGGTTAACTGGAATGTTCAGCATTTTCTCGCGCTTTTGGTTTCAATAATATCTTAACGTCGTCAATCTGCTCGAAGGTGATGTTAAAATTTGCGTTAAGTGTTGCCAAAAAACCGGCGATGTCACCGGTTTTAAACAAGCCGGCAACCCGAATTTTTTGCAGGTCGCTGTTTAAAAACACAAACTCAACCGGTGTATAGCGACTGATTTCTGCCACAGCGTCGCCAAGTGATTCGCCGCGAAAAATAAGATTGCCGCTACGCCAGGACAATTGGACTGCTATTTCCTCGGGCGCAAGGGTTTCGATGACATCGTCTGCCGCACCAAGCAGGATTCTTTCGCCCTTTGTCACGGCGACAGACTCATCGGTGAGCAGGGGCGGGAGCAATAGTTCATCGGCGCTCTTCAAGTCAGAATTTGAATGTACGCCAACTCGGACCTTGCCGTCGGTCACCATCAGTTCAACCCGTTGATCACTGTTGATTTTTATGTCAAAGGCAGTACCTATGGCTTGCACCACATGATTCCCAACAACAACGCTCAGCGGGCGAGTGGGATTGTGAGCTACCTCAATATGCAATTCACCTCGTTCAAGCAGTATCAGCCGGCGGTGTTCCGTATAATTTACCTGCACTCTGCTGTTAGTATTGAGCGCGATTCGAGTGCCGTCTGACAGCTCGACAGTCGAGTGCTCCCCAACGGACGTCTTATAGATGCCTTGGCTGGCAGCCGCCGCGACTGGTGATTGCTTCGGCGCGAAGATTTGCTGCTGGCTGACAGCGCTCCAATAGCCCAAGCCGACGGCAGCGAGCACGCCGGCTGCTATCGCTAACAGAGCTTTTGAATTTTTCGAGCGGCGGCTTGGATGATAGGGAAACATGTTCGCCAGGCAGGTCAAGCTGTCAAGTTTGTCCCACATTTTTGCCATTCTCAGCAGGACTTCCTCGTTGGCGGGGTCAGCCTTCATCCAGCGTTGTAGCGCGCGAACTTCTTTGGCTGCCAATCCCTTATCGAGCTTTGCAATCCAATTGGCGGCCTCATCATGGCGTTGTTCCTGGCTGCGCAACTCTATTACGTTATTCATACATTGCCTCCCGCATAGTCGGTTGGTCTTGGTTTTTTTCCTGCCAGGGTGTCCTTGGAAGTATGGTGCAGCATAAAGTAGGTGCAGCGTTTGATAGCCAGCGCGACGTGCTTTTCTACGGTGTTTTCTGAGATGTTGAGTTCTTTGGCAATCTCCCGCTGGGTATAGCCATAGACCTTTTTCAAAACAAACACCCGCCGACATTGCACCGGCAGCAGCCTGACAGCCTCGCAGAACAAGCCGAACTCTTCATTTGAAACGGCGATCTCGTAGATCTCGTCGCGCTCAGGATCAAATTCAGCAGACAGCAGCTCGTCAACATCGATCTGTTGGTCTCGCAAACGATGCTCTGCCCGCTTGACCTGGTCGAGGGCAAGATTGATAACCATTTTTAGCAGATACGAGCGGGGGTGCTTGATGCTAGTATTATTATCGATCTGACATAAGCGAACGTAAGTTTCCTGGACTATGTCTTCGACTTCATGGGGCGGAACTATCTTTGACACAGCACGTGCCATATGGGCTCGAAGGCCCACAAACACACTCAACAGATTCTCGCTTTCTAACACGGCTGATCCCCCGTTTTAAATTAGCCATTGGGGTGTAGACGATTGAGGGCTGTTTTTCCGCCAGTGACGACTGTGAATGCTGGGGTCGGTGTTACAGTGCCGGGGTAAAACATGGCGGTTTACACCGGCACTGCACTCATTACTCGGCGACTGACTCCGACTTTAATACTACCACCCAAATACTCCGACCCAAATACTAAGGTTTATCGGTAACCGAAAGGTATCTCTGTGTCCTGCAGGTCGGCGTACCGATCCCGTAGCAGGGTTTGGCGAGTGGTGAGGGAAACCCAGGCGCCATCAATCATCATTTTGACGGGTCGGCTGGTTACTTCTAATGGGTCACCATTCCAAAAATGCTGGGGTCGGGGTAAAAATGCTGGAATGCTGGGGTAGGCCAAGCGCCGGTATAGCATCGCTGCTTACCCCGGCACTTTACTCCGACCCCAATATGGGTGGTGATTTAGGCGAGTGAGAAGCCGTCGTAGTTTTTGTCGACGACGTCTTCACACT
>Ga0206131_10003521_pt1 | contig 17948 bp, 35 predicted proteins | sample Helgoland_Spring_FD_148636 | JGI IMG/M metagenome (GOLD analysis project Ga0206131, IMG submission 148636) | Pelagic subsurface seawater microbial communities from Kabeltonne, Helgoland, North Sea - Helgoland_Spring_Bloom_20160517_1 | ecosystem: Environmental > Aquatic > Marine > Epipelagic ...
CTAGGTAGTTTCTTAGAAAAGAAAACAGAAACTCAAATAGAGTTAGAATTAAACAACGTTCATAAAGATTGGGTTACCGTATCTTGTAAAAGAAGCAGGGGTTACCCTTTTGAAAAGTTCTCCTTTAAAGTTAACGAGGTTGGACTGCCCGAAGTAATAGGAGACATATATGACCCACTTAAAGATTTTAATAAAAATAGCGGATAGGCATAAAGATTGGAAGTACATCGTTCAATCGTTTGGATGCAATGCAGACACCGCTGAGGACTTAGTTCAAGAAATGTATATAAAGCTACAACTAAAAATAGATCAAGGCTTAGACATTAGTTATGAGGATAACGATTTCAATTATTCTTATGTCTTTAAAACCTTAAGGACTTTATTCTTGGATTTAAAAAGAAAAGAAAACAAAGTAGTTATCGTTAATATAGAAGACGTTGAGATAAGAACTAAAGAAGATGACATTGATTATGATAAGGCTTTTGAAAATGTAGAAAAAGAAGTGGATCAGTTATTTTGGTATGACAGAAAAGTTTACCAAATCATTGATGATGGAAGTAGTATAGCTGATTTATCTAGAAAAACTAAGATCCCTTATTATTCTCTTTACAATACGTTTAAAAAAGTGAAGGATAAATTAAAAAAAGTGATATGAGAATAGGAGATTGGATTTACTATTTTACTAAGTATACAGGCATTAAGTTCTTAGTAGATCTTTACACGAAGGTAACGGGAAAAGACTGTGGTTGTGATGATCGAAGAAAAAAATTAAACGATATAATAAGATGAATGAAGAAGAAATAAAGCAATGGACTGAGTTCAAGAAAGTAAAAGGCTCAACGATTACTCACGAAGAGTATTTATTAGTCTGTAACATACACGCAAGGAACTTTAATCATCCTTTACAAATGCCTTGTAAGTGCAACCCTGCTCAGATAAACAATATGATTGCTGACATAAATAAAAAATATTCTGAAATAAAAATTGATTAACTGTTGTTTTATAAAACTTTTGTTTTATATTTGCTACATGATTAACAAACAAACAGATATGAAAAAGTTAGATATAGGATCAAGAGTAAAAATCTCTAAAGCATACGGAGGAAAAAAAGGAACAGTAGAAGAGATAGTAGGTTCTTTCGTTATTGTTAAAATAGGACGGTGGACTGAATCTTTTCACGAATCAGATTTAACGGAAGTTTAAAAAAAAACAGATAAAACTATGGAAAATTCACTAGATCACTTATTCGGAAACCTCATGGGAGGATTAGATGAAATTGTAAAAGAAGCTGAAGTACTTGCAGAAAAACTAAAAGAAAATGAGCAGATCAAAATTGATAAGGGAACGCAAAAAGATTCATAATGCATTGTATGTAATTGAGTGTCCCGATTGTGGAAACTACGCAGCATCATCTAATGATTCAAAATCGTTACCCGATTGGACTGTATGTAGAGAGTGTTACCCAACTAAACTATTGAATGATGTCATACGAATGGATTATCGAAAAAGATATTCAAGAATGGGAAGTAAAGGAAGCCTATAATAAATACCTTAAAGCCAAAAAATCATTTAATGATTACGATGAATATAATAGATGGTTTGAGTATTGGTTTGATTATTTACACATTAGAAATAAATTTATAAACAGATATGAAAAATAAAAAATTTGAACCAAAAATTATAGAGGGAAAAGTAAACCCTGCAAAAGAATCCTCTTTAAAAGAGGAGTATCAAGATGTAGTTGATTTTTTTATTAATACAACACCATATCAGCACATGTTCTTTATTGAATTGATCAAGGAAAGATTAACCTTTTTTAATGCTGAGACAAAAGAGTGCTTTGATATTGATGAGGAATACACAATGAATTTTAACGGACCATTTTTACAAATCCCAATTAAATGATAGACTACGAAGAAGGAATAAGCAACTGCTGCGGAGCAAGAGTGGTAGAACATTCTGAAATGTGCGATGCTTGTCAAGAGAATTGTAAAGTAATTAGCGAAGATGATCTTGCTGATTGACGCAGATAGTTTAGTGTTCGCAAGTTGCTACAAACCTAGAGAGGAAGAAGGATCATTTTTTGAAAACATTGAAGATGTTATTTTAAAATTTGATGAGACTTTTCAAAGGGTTATAAATGAACTATCGGAGTTGTACAATGTAGAAGAGGTTTTAGTTTTTAATGATAGCAGGGGAAACTTTAGAAAGCTAATTACTAAGAAATACAAAGCCAATAGAACAGGACAAAAACCTCCTTTATTACCTCAAATACATGATCATGTCAGAAAGACTTACAAAGGCATTCAAGGGTGCGGAATGGAAACAGATGATTTAGTTGCAGCACATTGGAAATCCTTAAGCGATATCTACGGAAGAGATAAGGTAATGATTGTTAGCATTGATAAAGATTACCTTCAATTCCCTGCGTTGATATATAAGTACAACAAAAAAGAAGTTTTAAACATATCGGAATATGATGCGTTAAAAAACTTTTACACTCAAATGATAGTCGGGGATACTGCGGATAACGTCAACTACTTTAAAGGAAAGGGAGTCAAGTTTGCAGAGAAATACTATGAGGACTGCGATACTAAATTTCAATTTACTAAACGGCTTTATATGCTTTTTAAAGAAAAGTACAAGAGCAAAGCCAAGGAGAAATATGTAGAATGCTACAACCTTTTAAAACTAAGAACAGAATGAACTTAAAAGAACAATTAAGCGAAAAGATAAAAACAAGAGATGAGGCAAGAAAATTAATTCTTGATCCATACATTGATCAAATCAAAATAGTAGGTTTAACCAAAGGATTAAAAAAATTAGAAAAGGAAATAAATATTTTAATTAAACAGATAGAAAATGAAGAAAGCTAAAAGAATAGTAGGCACTTTGTTTATAATAATAGCAAGTGTTTTGATTTTAATAATTGGTAATTTTATAGACTTACACAAGCCACATGACAGATAGCATAGTAGAAAGTGTTCTAAACAAATTTAAAGAACGCTCAGAGGAAGGAATAAATAAATACGGTGTGACATTAGATAGAAAAGATTTAAGTCCCTTAGAATGGCTTATTCATCTTCAAGAAGAATTGATGGATGCTACTTTATACATTGAAAGATTAAAGAAAGAACTAGAACATTTAGATAGGATGAACAAAATATTGGAACTATGACAGAAAGAGAAAAAAACGCAAGTGATAAAGCTCAGCAGTTAATCAGTAGACACATTAGGGAATGCGGCATTGATGAGGATGCCTCTAAGAAGGCTAGTTTAATACTGATAGATGAATTATTTAAATGGGGGTTACCTTACACTTATCAGATAGAATTTTGGACAGAGGTTAAGAGGTATTTGAGTTGAAAGATAAATCAGTCTATATTTATACTGAGTCATTAATATCTAGGTTTATGATTGAAGCATCAATAGACAGAGAGTCTGCAAGTAAGTGTGTAGGCATATATGCAGATAAAATGATGGTATACGCATTTGGGTATAAGAGACAATATAAGTTTTGGACAGAGGTTTTAAACGAAGTAAAAAAAAACAAAATAAAATGACAGCGCAGGAAATTAGTGATAGAATAGTAAAGAAAACAAAAATAAATGTTTTTGAAAATAGCAGAAGAAAAGAGGTGATTCATTACCGTTCACTTTTGATTTACTTACTAAGGGATAAGATGAATTTAAGGTGGACTAGTATTGCTTTATTCTTTAAGGCAAATGCAAAGGACATTACTCATGCAACAATAATGCATAGCCACCATTATTATCCTGTTTATAAGGATGAGAATAAAAACCTTGATGTGTTAGAAAAGCAGTTTAATTTTAAGCCTGTTGATCTTGACACTCTTGATAAAATCCATTACTTGGAAAACAAAGTGGAAAACTTAAAACGTAAATTAAATAAGTATGAGGTTAATTAAAGCAATAAAAAAATCATTAAGAAATTTCTTCACAGAAGATGATCCTACTAAAATATGGGTTCAAATACCTAGAACCTTTAAAACAAAGAAGGATCAGAATTACATGATAAGAAGGACAAAGGATTTTATCATCGAGAACACAGAGGTAGGATGATAAAGCAAGTAAACATTAATGAGGTTCTGACAAACCCAAACAATCCAAGAATCATAAAAGACGACAAGTTTAAAAAGCTAGTAAAGAGCATTAAAGAATTTCCACAAATGCTAGAGAAGAGAGCCATAGTAGTCGATGAGGCTATGATGGTTCTAGGAGGTAATATGAGATTGAAAGCCTGTAAAGATGCAGGTATCAAAAAGGTATGGGTAGATGTAGCTGAAGGATGGACTGAAGAACAGAAGAAAGAATTTATCGTTAAGGACAATGTAGGCTTTGGAGATTGGGATTGGGATATATTAGCTAACAGTTGGGACTCGGTAAAACTTAGTGATTGGGGACTTGAAAATTTTGATATTGATTTTAAAGATTACAATGATCAAGAGATTGATATTGATAACCTAGAGGACTCTCAAATATTAAAGTTAAATTTTAATGAGGCTGAGTATTCATTCGTGAGGAATAACCTAGAGAAATTAAATCCCAATTTAGAATTAGCTTTGTTAAAATTATTAAAGTATGAATTTAATTATGAAAAAGTTTAGTTTTGAAAGTATAGATAATTTTGATAATCATATCAACAACTCAATTAAGGGATATGATTTATTAGATTACTTAATAGTAAATATCTCCTCTTTTTTTATAAAAGAGAATACAACAATAGTAGATTTAGGTTGTACATCGGGAAGGTTAGTTGATAAACTAAATCGAACTTATAATGTTGATTGTATTGGCTATGACTTAGTTGATTCTAATTTCATAGAGACAAAGTGCGACTTAGTAAAAGAAGATATTACTGATCCGCAATTTACTATACTAAAAACCAACTTAATCATTTCTGTATTTACCTTTCAGTTTATAGATATCAATAAAAGATTAGATTTATTAAAAAAGGTATATGATTCACTTAATGTTAATGGTGCTTTTATTTTCTGTGAGAAAGAAATTTGCGTTGATGGAGTTGTACAAGAGGCTTTTACGTTTGCAAATTATACGAATAAACAAAAGACCTTTTCTGCTAAGGAGATACTAGACAAAGAATATGATTTAAGAAGGATAATGAACTCATTAAACTCAAATCAAAATTTAGCTTTATTAGATAGCGCAGGGTTTAAAAATATCGAAACGTTTTTTCAATCGTTAAATTTTAAAGGTTATATATGCAGAAAGTAACGGAAAACATATTTCCTTTAGAGTGGAACTTGTCTGATAGTCTTAAGGTTAAAAAGCATAACAAAAAAGTCTTCGGTACTTTCGTTTGCGGTGGAGGTTCTTCTATGGGTTATAAGTTAGCGGGGTATGATCACTTAGGTGGGGTAGAATTTACTGATCACTTTAGTAAGATTTATAATAAAAACTTACATCCTAAATACTTTTACTTACAGGACATTAGGGATTTTAACTTAAGGGATGATTTGCCTAAAGAGTTATATGATTTAGATTTATTAGATGGCTCTCCTCCTTGCGCAGCTTTTTCAACATCGGGTTCTCGGGAAAAGATATGGGGGAAGAAATCCGACTATGAGGGGATCAGTCAAGTCAAAGATGATTTAGTATATGTTTATTGCGATACAATAAAAAAGTTAAAGCCTAAAGTATTCTTGCTTGAAAATGTAAGTGGGATTTTAAAGGGTAATGCAAAAGTGTATGTTAAAAATATTATTGATAAATTATCCTCTGATTACAACATTCAAGTATTTTCGTTATTCGCAGCATCTATGGGATTACCTCAGATAAGGAATAGAGTTTTTATTATAGGATTAAAAAAGGATATTAAAAAAGAAAGGTTGACTTTAAACTTTGATATACCTAAAGTAAGTTTTGATATAACAAAAAAATATTGGGATATCTTCGAGAATGATATCTCTAAATATTCTTTAAATAAACTATGGGATGAAGTCCCTATCGGGGAATCCCATAGGAAGCACTTTAACCTAGTAAAGCCTGCATTAAATAAACCTTGTCCTACTATTACGGCAACAACGGGAAATGTTGGAGCATATAGCGTTATTCATCCTGTCTATAAAAGAAAACTAAATAAAGAGGAGGTTAGATTATTATCAACCTTCCCAAAGGATTATGATTTTTTAGATACTAATCCTATTACGACTATGGGTCGATCTGTATTGCCTTTAATGATGGCTAACATAAGCTACCAAATATATAAACAATGGTTAAAATAATACTATTATGCCTAGATTTGAAACTCAAGAAGATAGAGACAGAGAAGAAAAAGCGATAAAGAAATTCGTTAGTTTGTTTTCGGGTACTTATGAAAAGTTAAATAGGTTTGATTTAGATTACAAACTTTTTCTTGATGGTAAGTTTATTTGTTTTGCAGAAATAAAAGGAAGGAAAGGTAGGTACATGGATACATCATATCCGCTACCTATTGCAGTAAAGAAATTAATTAAGATGCAAGAGAAGAGAAGTAATTGCGTTATTATTTGGGCGTGTCTTGATGGCATTGTTTATGGTAAGTATAGGAAGTTAAAAGGACAAATTTCTTTTGGGGGAATGACAAAACCAAGAGAAGGCAGCACAAACGATAGAGAGTTAATGGCTTACTATGATAAACAAGAAGAATTAAAAACTTTAAAATATTAGAAACAGAACAAAAACAGAATGAGCAAAGAAGATTTAATACCTTTTAAAAAAGGACAAAGCGGTAACCCAAACGGTAGACCCAAAGGCAGGAAGAATAGAAGCACAATAGCAAGAAGATGGTTGGAAGTAAACCAAGAACTAAAGAACCCGTTAACGTCTGAATTGGAAACAATGAGCCAAGAAGACTTAATGACTTTAGCTTTAATTAAAAAAGCTAGGAACGGTGACGTAAACGCTTATAAGGTTTTAATGGATTCGGGTTATGGTTCACCTGTGCAGCAAATAGAACAAACTAATATTGAACAACCTTTATTCCCCGATGTTAGTAAGGACAACAGCGATTAATAAAATAATAAAACTAAATAAAAGAGTTAAGATAATTCAAGGGGGAACATCTGCAGGAAAGACTTTTGGGATATTACCTATATTAATTGATAAGGCTACTAAAAACTCAAACATAGAAATCTCAGTAGTCGCTGAGTCTATACCACATTTAAGAAGAGGAGCATTAAAGGACTTCTTAAATATAATGAAATGGACAGGTAGGTATTTTGAGCAAAGGTTTAATAAATCGTTTCTTAGATACGAGTTCGCCAATGGCAGTTATATTGAATTTTTTAGTGCTGATGATTCATCTAAGTTAAGAGGAGCAAGAAGGGATATTCTTTATATTAACGAATGCAACAACGTTGATTTTAATTCCTATAACGAACTTGCTATAAGAACCAAACAAGAAATTTATTTAGACTTTAACCCTGCTAATGAGTTTTGGGTTCATACTGAATTAAAAGATGAAGGAGATAGTGACTTTCTTATTCTTACCTACAGAGATAACGAAGCACTTGATCAAAGGATCGTAAAAGAAATAGAAAAGAATAAACTAAAAGCAAAGACTAGTTCCTATTGGGAGAATTGGTGGAGGGTATACGGGGAAGGATTAGTTGGAATGCTTGAGGGTGTTGTGTTTAGTAATTGGAAAGTAATTGATAAGATACCCGATGAAGCAAGGCTACTCGGTTACGGAGTTGACTTCGGATACTCGGTTGATCCAAGTTCTATTATTGAAGTTTATAATTATAACGGTGAAAGGATTCTCAACGAAATCTGTTATGAGACAGGTTTAGTTAATACTGACATTGCAAAGAAACTACAAAAGAACGTAATTGCTTATGCGGATAGTTCAGAGCCTAAAAGCATAGAAGAGATCAGAAGAACGGGACAAGTAATTAAGGGAGTAAGGAAAGGAGCAGATTCAATTAACTTCGGTATTCAGATAATGCAATCCCAAAGCTATTTAGTGACTTCTAAGAGCAGCAATTTAATAAAAGAACTAAGGGCATACTGTTGGGATAAAGACCGCACAGGAAAGCAGTTAAATAAACCTACAGACTCGTTCAATCACGCAGTTGATGCGGTTAGGTATCACGAGATGGAAAGTCTAGGAAGGGGAGAAAACTTTGGCAAATACACAATTAGTTAAATATTTATTATAAAATTTTTGTTTTATAACTTTATTGATTGTATATTTACATTATAATTAAAACAGATTATTTAAACACATATTATTATGACGAATATAAATGAAAGCGAATTTTTTACAGATTCGGAATTGATAAATCAAATGATGGGAGTGACTCCCGTAAAGATTGAGTTGATAGGCGAAGTTGAATTACGTACCGTTGAGGCGGTATGGAGGCGTGGCGCCTTAGAGTTTTGGGGAACCGTACATGTGACGGAAACGTTGTGTTACCCGTTAAGTCCCCTGCTAGCTGAATATAAGCATGATGTTGAGATAGATCACGAGTTGTTTGTTTACTTGAATAACGAAAGTTGTTGCTCACAACGTCAGATTAAGAACATAATTATCCCTATCTTAGAAACCAAAATCGAAGTAAAATGAGAAATTTATTTACAGATCAAGAGTTAGAAGAAATCCTTAATGATTTAAAGCCTATTGAAATCCCAATGGGAGATGATGAGATTCATAGGGAAGAATTATATTGGAAGGTTGGTTGTATTGAAATTTATGCAGATGTTATTTGCGTAAGGAAAACCATTGATGATCCCGAAACTTACGAAGAGTATGGATACATGAGAACCGATGACGGTAAGTATGAGTATTTATATGAGATAGATGAAATGGCTATCTATTGCGATGATGAAGAATGCTCGAACTATAAGCAAAGAGATAAATTTATTATTCCTTTTTTGAACAATTTAATTAGTGTTTATTAATATGGAAATACAAAGATTACACGATTTACAGTATTGGAGCAACGTTCAAATGTGTGGGAGTTTAGTTAGGAATTGGCTTAAGATTAAACCCGACAACGAAGAGACTAAAGCAATGATGAAAGCATTAAATGAAATGAGTTTCTATGTTGCTAGGTTGAAAGATGATTCAGATAAAAAAGACAAACTACTAATTGAATACAAAACAGAAAGAAACAAGTGGTGCGCAAAGGCAATTGAGTATCAAAAAAAGTTTGAACACGCATCAGAGGAGATATTAGGATTTTAGTTTTTTGTTTTAGTTGGTTAATTTAGGCAGTCAGAAATGGCTGCCTTTTTTTATGTCTTATAAAATCAGTTAAAAAATACGTTACAATATTATGAAAGCGAGTATTACTATTCCGAACCACTTATCAGAAATCACACTAAAGCAATATCAAGACTTCGTAAAAATAAAAAGCGAAGATGAATATTTACTGCAATGTAAAATGATTGAAATCTTTTGCAACGTGCCTTATAAAGATGTGTTAACTATTAAGCTATCAGACGCAGAGGAAATTACAAACACCTTAAATGGGATGTTTTCGGATAAGCCTAATTTAGTTCAATCATTTAAAATGAACGGTAAGAACTACGGATTTCATCCCGATCTTCAAGACATGACTCTTGGGGAGTATATTGATGTTGACACTTTTATTGGTGATTGGGAAAACATCCATACGGCAATGAATGTTTTATACAGACCTATCAAACAAAGATCGGGAGGAAAGTATATAATTGAGGAATACAACCCCGAAGGTAAAGAGCATATGTTGGATATGCCTTTGGAGGCAGTCATTAGTTCTGTTTTTTTTTTGTTTCATTTAGGGATGGATCTATCTCTGCTCGTTACGAGTCGTTATTTAGCGGAGGAGGAAGCAGGGAAACAACATCAGTCGCAGCAGGGTTTGGACAAAAGTGGGGATGGTTTAGTTCAGTATACGAACTCGCTCAAGGAGATATTACAAGATTTGAAAATATCACTAAATTAAACATACACGAATGCTTAACGATGTTGTCATTTATAAAGGAAAAGCAGGAGGCAGAATCTCAGCAAATTAAAAACAAAAAATGAGCAATCAAGGAATAAGAGGTTATTATCAATTAACGGAAACAATAAAAGATAGTTTGTTATCCGATGTTAATACAAGAACTGTTACGCAGGGGAATCTTGAAGAAATCAATTTAGAGAAACAAGATATTTTCCCACTTGCTCATATAATGGTAAACCAAGTAAGTCAAGAAGACGGAGTGTTAAGATTTAATCTTAGTATTTTAAATATGGATATCGTTGATATAAGCAAGGAAGAGACAACGAATTTGTTCAGAGGGAATAACAACCTACAAGACATACTAAACACGCAGCTATCAGTCTCTAATAAGCTGATACAAGTATTAAGAGGTGGGACACTACATCAAGACAAATACCAATTCGATGGGAACGCAACTATAGAGCCGTTCTATGATAGGTTTGAAAATGAATTAGCAGGATGGACATCTACCTTTGATGTCTTAATATACAACGATATCAGACATTGCTAATGACACTAAAAGAAACAAATCAAGTATTAAACAAGTTTGCTAAATATGTGGTTCAGCAAAGCAAAAGCAACCTAACCAAAGACGGTAAGGGAGGGGGTTCATTATACAAATCTATTTCTTATGATTTAGATCAAGAGCAGAACGCTTTTCTTTTAGATTTCTTAATGGAAAACTATGGAACGTTTCAAGACTTAGGGGTAAAGGGTGCAAATCCTAGCTTAGTAAAGAACGGTATTCAGAAAGCACCAAGAAGTCCCTATAGATACAAATCAAAAAGACCTCCATTAAAACCATTAATGCAATGGGCAAAGATGAAAAAGATAAGATTTAGAGACAAAGACGGAAAGTTCAGAAAGGGAGGATATAAGACTATAGGGTTTTGGTTGCAAGAAAGAATTTTTGCACAAGGATTAAAGCCTAGTTTGTTTTTTACTAAACCGTTTAATAAAGCATTCACACAAATGCCCGATGATCTAGTTAAAGCCTTCGCTTTAGATGTAGAGAAAAGTCTTGTGTTAGGAATAAAAAAATAAATATGGCAAATATATTATTAAGATCACCAAGATTAGAAAGCGTTACTGTACCAAGTGCAATGAATAGTGTTGAGTTAAGATTAACGATTAACGGAACACTTAGATACAATATTATAAAAAATGGAACGGTTGGAACGGTATTGACTTTTGAAATAGCTGAGTTGGTAAGAGACTATTTAAACGTTACTTTTAATGGAACGTATACTGCACAAACCGCAGATATAAGTTTTGATTATAAATATTGGAGTTTACCAAATGGAGGAGGTGGGGGGTATGATTCAACTGAAACAACTCATAAGGGATTTGATGGATATGGAACTTTTATGGAAGGAATAAACCCAACGGTAAGTTCTTACGAATGGCTAATTGAAAAGGATGTAATTAAAGATGGTTATTATTTTTATGCTCCTTTGGGAGTATCGGGTGTTGTTCCCGTTTCAACAAATAGCGTTTTATCTTACACAGGGTTTGACACATCTAATCCTCAGACAATTTCTTTAGCTACACCAATAGGTAATGTTTTAGTTAATATTATTAGAGTTAATTGCAGCAGGTATGGAGAAGGAAATAAAATAACTTTCGTAAATAAATACGGAGCATTACAGGATTTATGGTTCTTTTTGAAAAGTGTAAAAACAACAACCTCAACAAAGGAAACTTATAACGCAAACACAATAACAATAAGCGGAGGAAATGCAACCTATTCAGTTAACAATCCAACAAAGACAGTCTTTAATAAATCAGCAAATCAAAAGATAATATTAAGTAGCGGTTATTATCCTGAAGGTGCTAATCCATTCTTTGAAGACTTGATGTTAAGTAAGCAAATATGGCTAACACAACCCGATCCGTATGATCCATCAACAGAGCAAGTAGTACCCGTTATTATTAATACAAGTTCGTTTACATATAAGACTAGTTTAAATGATAAGCTAATTGAATATACAATGGAATTTGATATGGCTTTTGATTATATAAACAATGTACGTTAATGCAGAAGGTTCAGATTTATGTTGGCTCAACGAGACTAGATTTATTCAAGGATGAAACAATTTCGCTTACCCAATCTTTAAAAAACGTTAAAGACGTTTCTAAGATTTTTACAGAATTTACTCAGACGTTTTCAGTCCCTGCCTCTCCAACGAATAATATTTTATTTCAGCATTATTATAATTTTGATATAGTAAATGGATTTAATGCTAGGGTTAAAAAATCATCATATATTGAATTGAACTACATCCCCTTTAAGCAGGGGTTTATGCGTTTAGATGGTGTTGATCTTAAACGAAATAAAGCCTATGCCTATAGAATAACTTTCTTTGGTGAAACGGTAGCTTTAAAAGATGTTCTAGGAGAGAATCAATTAGATGCTTTAGATTTAGCTGCTTACAATAAGACTTACGATTACACAAGCATAAGAGATTTAATGAATGTAGACACAACTACAAACGATGTAGTAGTTCCTATGATAACACATTCAAGTCCTGTCTTTTTTGATAGTAACGGAACACCAACTGCAGGAACAAATAATATGAAATTCGAAGCAAGTTCGGGAGCAGGTGTTTTATGGAGTGAGTTAAAATATGCTTTAAGAGTTTCTAAAATAGTAGATCAAATTGAAACTGATTACTTAACAGAATTAGGACTTAGTTTTTCAGATGACTTTTTTAATGACACTAACGCAGATTATTATAATTTGTTTATGTGGCTACACCGTAAAAGTGGTGATGTAGATTCAGCATCGGGAAGTGGTAATGAATATAATTTATTAATAAATTCATTTGTTCCCGATCCCCTTTTACCTACAAATGTAAATACGCTATCATCTCAGACTAGCCTTATTATTTCAAGTACTAACCCAACGGATAATGTAGTTAATTATTATTCTTTTCAAGCAGTACCAACAGATAACACTAAACAATATTTACTCACAATAACAAGAAATGGAGAAGTATGGTATAGTTCGGGATATGTTACAGGTAGTATTTATGTAGATCAAACAACTGCAGGAGCAATGAACCCTGCGACATATAACTTTAATTTAACCGCAGTTGAGCAAGTCTCTTTTAGTGCGTTAGATTTAAGCGTTGGAGGTTCTTATACCTCAAGCGGATCAACTGTTAATTACGATGATTTTTGGGAAGGTGTTACGGGTGCTGATGTTCCAATTCCAAACTCTTTTCCTTTTGCTATTAACGAACAAATTCCCGAGATTAAAATAATTGATTTTCTTTCGGGACTATTCAAGACTTTTAACCTAGTAGCATATCATCAGAACGATAAGATAGTTGTTCAAACTTACGATGATTATTTTGCTAGTTTAGACACAGGTTTTTGGAATCTTCAAGAAGAAGAATGGCAAGATGAAGTAAGGTTTTGGAATGAGATTGGAAGCGCTACAACTAATGTGTATTCGATTGATGAGTTTATGGATGTTAATTCAAGTCAAGTAAATGTAGCTTTGCCTTATAAACAAATCAATTTTAGTTACGAGGGAACAGGAACTTTTTTAGCAAAGAAATATAATCAATTAAACAATGTAGGATGGGGTGAATTAAGATACACTTTAAATGGAGAAGTATATGATGCTCCTAGTGAAACTTATAGTGTTAAGTTGCCATTTGAACATATGCTTTTTGATAGGATTAATAACTTAAATGGAGGATCACAAACCAATATTATGTATGGTTATTCTGTTAATGAAAATCAGCAGCCTTATATTGGTAAGCCTTTAATTTTTTATCCTATAAGACAAAGCCAATTAACCTTAGTATCTGTTAGGGAAAACTCAACAAATAACGATTCTTTAAGTTCACTTATTTTGCCTTCAAATAGTGTTTCACTTTATTCTAATATAAGCACAAGCAATATAAATTTCAATGAAGAAGTAAATGAGTTTAGTCAAGCAACAGGATTTTCTAATACTTTATTTGAAGGATATTATAAAAACTTTATTTCTGAATCGTTTAATATAAAAAGAAGATTCATAAAAGTAAAAGCCTTTTTGCCATTGAATATTTTATATAATTTAAAACTAAACAACGTAATAGAAATAAACAATCAGAATTACAAAATCAACTCAATGACAACTAATTTTCAAACAGGTGAAACAAGTTTTGAATTAATCAACATACTATGATTAAGATGATAATTAAAATGCTAGAAGAAGCGGATGGAAATACTGAACGCATAAAAATAGCACAAGGAAAAAATAAATTACCGACCACATTAAAGGAAGGCTTTAAGATTATTAAAAGAGAGATAAAATGGCAGTTGTAAAGCAAGTTGAGATTATTGCTAAGACAGACAAAGCAGTTAAGGATGTAAAAAAACTTAACAAAGAAGTCGATGATACAGGCAAAAAAGGTAAAGCCGTAGGTACGGGATTAAAAGGTGCTTTTAAAGGATTTGGCGATGCGGTAACAGGTGCTATCCCAATGCTAGGAAAGTTAAAAGTTGCAATGATCAGCACAGGAGTTGGTGCTTTGGTTGTGGCTTTTGGTTCTCTAGTTGCCTTGTTTAAATCAGCAGCAGAATTAGGTGCTAGTTTTCAAAAATCTTTATCGGGTTTAAAAGCAGTATCGGGTGCTACTGCAGAGGAAATAACAATACTATCCAACCAAGCTAAAGAATTAGGTGAGTCAACTGCTTATACTGCAGTTCAAGTTGTAGCGTTGCAAACAGAATTGGCAAAGCTAGGTTTTAGTGTTAGAGATATTGAAAACTCTACTCCTGCTATTTTAGATTTAGCGTCATCTTTAGAAGTTGATCTTTCTAGTGCTGCTATGTTGGCAGGTAGTACTGTAAGAGCATTTGGATTAGATACAACAGATACTCAAAGGGTTGTTGATGTTCTTGCAGTAAGTACTGCTTCTTCTGCTTTAAATTTTGAGTCTTTAACTGAATCTTTAAAATTAGTTGCTCCTACATCAAGAGCGACAGGAGTTAGTATTGAAAAAACAACTGCTTTATTAGGAGTTTTAGCTGATTCGGGATTAAAAGGAAGTATAGCAGGAACAGGATTAAGTAAAACATTTATTGAGTTAAATAAAAAAGGGTTAACTCTAGAAGAAGGATTTGAAAAAGTAAATTCTAGTAGTAATAAGATGAATACTGCTATTGAATTGGTTGGACTTGTAGGGGCAAAATCTTTATTGAATTTAGCTAGTTCGGGAGAAAAGATTGAAGGATTAACTAAAACTTTTACTGATTTAGAAACAACTGCTAGGGATATGGCAGAAATTAGATTAGACAATCTTGCAGGGGATATGACTAAACTAGGTTCTGCTTGGGATGGTTTCTTATTAGGTATAGAAGATGGAGAGGGTCCAATAAATGCAATACAGAGGTTCTTGGTAAAAGGCTTAACTGCTTCAATTAATTTCTTGGGCAAGGCAATTGATGTCACTGCTTTTGGGTTTAAGGATTTCTTTGATTCTTTAAGTCTTGGTATTTCAATGTCTAGAGAAATAATTGCAGGTGGCTTCGGTTATTTTGCGGGAGTAATTAAAAAGTTTTCAAACGAAGCGATTCTTTTAATTTCTGAAGTACCTTTTATTGGTAAAGCAATAGATGCTGAAAAAGTAAAATCAAATTTATTAATAGCAGAAGCAGAATTACAAGCAAGTCAAGAACGAATCCAAAAAGGAGTTGATATTTCGGGAGAACTTACTGCAAGAAAAAATACGTTTTGGTTAAGATATCAGTTATCTCAAGAGAAAAAAGAAAAAGAAAAAGCAAGGGCAGAATCTAAAAAAATAGAAGATGAGCAACTTTTAGAAGATGTAGAAAAAAAGAAAGCAGAAGCTGCAAGATTAGCAAAAGAGAAAGCCAAAGCAGAAGCAGATAGGGAAAAACTACTTGCTAAATTTATAAAAAAAGAACAAGATTTATTAGCAAATGATGCTACTAAAAAATTAGAACTTGAAAGAGAAAGAGCGTATAAAGAAATTGAATTAATATCAGAAACCAAAGAACAAGAACTAGCTTTAAAATTAGCTTATGATAAATCTTATGCTTTACAAAAAGGATTAATTGATGCTCAATTAGACGCTGACAAAAAAGCTAGAGATGAGGAAACTCATGCTGCGAATGTAGCTATTTTCCGAGAACAAGAAGCAATGAACCAAAGATCATTAGACGGAATTGTAGCAATAGCAGGAGCAGAAAGTAGATTAGGAAAAGCAGCCTTAATAGCGAAACAAGCAATGGCAGCAAAGGAACTTTTAATAGACATGGGAGTTCTACAAAGCAAAGCCACAAAGGCATCTTTAGAAGCAGGATTAGATGCAGCAGTAGCAGGTCAATCGGGGGCAACAGGACTTGCAAGAATATTAGCACTAGGGTTTCCTGCAGCAATACCTTTTTTAGCTCCTTACGGTATTGCAGCAGCAGGTATTATTTCGGGTGTAATTAAAGCAGTTAAAGGAACAAAAAAGGTAGCAACACAGATAGGCGGTAATGATTCACCAATGCCATCAATAACAACTCCAACGGCAACAGTAGTAGCACAACCACAAGCACCACAATTCAATGTAGTAGGTACAAGTGGAACAAGTCAGATCGCTGATTTAATGGGATCACAACCACCTATAAAGGCTTATGTAGTTTCAAGTGATGTTACAACCTCACAAAGTTTAGATCGTAACATAATAGAATCAGCTACTATATAAAAGCAAAATAAAAAAAAATAAACGTTACATAAATATGAAGATAGTAGAATTAGTTTTAGATGAAAATGAGGAAAGCGGAATAGAAGCGATTTCTATTGTTGAATCACCTGCCATAGAATCTGATTTTGTCGCTTTAAAGTCTGATGAAATTAAACTAGCAGAAGTAGATAAAGAGAAGAAAATTCTAATGGGTGCTTTATTAATCCCAAATAAGCCTATATACAGAAAGACAGAAGGAGATGAGTATTATATATATTTCTCAAGAGATACTGTCTTAAAAGCCTCGCAAAGATACTTAACGAACGGATACCAAAACAATTCAACCCTAGAACATTCTAGTAACCTACAAGGATTGACTTTAGTTGAAAGTTGGATAGTTGAGGATGAGGTTCAAGATAAATCAAGAAAGTATAATATGAGTGTTCCTGTTGGAACTTGGATGGGTACGGTTAAAGTAAACAACGAAGAAGTATGGAACGATTATGTGAAAACGGGAAAGGTAAAGGGGTTCAGCATAGAAGGGTTCTTTGCAGATAAGATAGAAGCATCAAAATTAAGTCTAGAAGATATTGATGAAGAAGAAGTAAAAGAAATGCTTTCAATGATTAGAGGCATTGTAAAGGATGGTAAGATAGAAATGGAATCCTATTCAGATTATCCCGACTCAGTTAAGAACAACGCTAAAAGAGGAATCGAATTAAATAAGAAAGTTAACAATAAATGCGCAACAGATGTAGGTAAAATAAGAGCGCAACAACTATCAAAAGGGAAACCTATCTCAGTAAGTACAATAAAAAGAATGTACTCTTATTTAAGTAGAGCAGAGGAGTATTATAATCCATCGGACACAAAAGCCTGTGGAACTATCTCATATCTTTTATGGGGAGGTAAATCTGCTAAGACTTGGGCATTAAGTAAATTGAAACAATTAAAAGAAATATAATGCAAGGCATTAAAAGAAATAATTACATCCCTAATCCTACTTCCCCTAGAGGAGGTAGAAGAGCGTGTTTGTGTCAAAATAACACCTATTCAATAGAATGTTGTGATGGTGATAATTGGGCTCAAGGCATTGGTGTTATTACAGGAGTAGAAGGTAATTTTTTAACTAAAGAAGATACTGATTTGATTCTTCAAGAAGATAATTCTAAAATTATATTATAATGGCAAATTCAAAAATATCTGCTTTACCAATAGCAACTGCATTGCAAGGAGATGAATCTTTTGCATTAGTTCAAAAT
>Ga0206131_10003525_pt1 | contig 17945 bp, 17 predicted proteins | sample Helgoland_Spring_FD_148636 | JGI IMG/M metagenome (GOLD analysis project Ga0206131, IMG submission 148636) | Pelagic subsurface seawater microbial communities from Kabeltonne, Helgoland, North Sea - Helgoland_Spring_Bloom_20160517_1 | ecosystem: Environmental > Aquatic > Marine > Epipelagic ...
CAAATACCTAGGCACCGAACTCATAATCCGTCGGTCACGGGTTCAAGTCCCGTCCGCCCTACAACGTCGTCTCGACCGCTTCGGGCGCTGCTTCACATCTCTTGCGTGGTGAACGAGACCCTTTTGGGAGAACATCGCTTTTTATCGATAGACGTTGCGGCGGTGGCCAAGGTGAACAACGAGGACCAGGATCTCGCTGCCAGAAATACTTGCCAGTATTCGATAATCGCCAACTCGATACCGCCAGAGGGCATCATCTCCAGCCAGCGGTTTTCCCGCCGACCGGGGATTTTCTAGATCCAGCCTTGACAGGTAGCCCTTGATCCGCAGAGCGGCAGGCCTGTCGAGTTTCTTGATCTGCTTGTTTACTGCTGGGGTGAATCGAAGCTGATAGGTCATTGACCAGAAGCATTCCACTCAATCTCGTCGATGCCCAGCGTTTCTCCCCCCGAAACGATAAAAGCTTGGAGAGAGTCTTTTGCCAGGAAATAGTCTTCCTGCTCATCCAAGAAATCGAGGATTGCTGCAGTGGCATAAAACGTCTTGGTGCGACCGGTCCGCTGAGCAAGCGCATCAAGGCGACGCACAACGTCGCCCTCGAGACGAAGGTTGATTTGGGTTTTCGGCACGGGCCCTCCCTATTTGCTATACGTGTATATTATCATGGCCCCTGTACTGGGAATGTCAGGTCAACAGGGATTATCACAAATTAGCTGGGGCACCCAGAAAGGTTATTCACACCCACTTTCTTAGTTTTCCCGGCGCTCAAGCCTGAGGCCTGCTCGGCTCCCTGCTTATCGATCACGCTCCCACACCATCCTCGACACATCTTTCGGGCACAACCTCACAGTGCACGCTGAGCAAATGGAAGCCGAATACTTCAACCCTGACCCCACTGACTATGAGGAAACCGCCGCACTCAGTGAAGCCCTCAACAACGGCGAGGATGTCGACGTGGAAGACGACAGTCTTGTGGGTCGCAGCCAAGTCTGCCCAACAGGGCCCTCGTCACCTCAGCTTGACACGAAAGCCTTCGGTTTCGGACGCGTGATTCTCGCAACCAGGGTTTTTGAGAGGCGCGGGCACCTTTTCATTACGAGTGAGACGCTCTGCCAACTGAGCTAAGGCGGCAAACGCCTATTAGTATAGGGACTTCCCAGTGTTTTACTGGAATCGAGGGTTTGGGGACGTTTCCGACTATTTCCCTCTATTTCTGTCTTTTTTGGGGCGATTCCGTCCTTTTTACGGAATATTTTCGTAATCCGGGTGTTTCTAACCCACTGTTTAAAAGACAGGAACCAACCCCACTAGCTATGCGGTTTATCCGCACTTTACTTGCCTGAGGCGTGTCAGGCAGTGTCAGGAGATGTCAGTTTGTCCGGATTGATTCCTGACATAGCGCCTGACATCTCTTGCTAGACCTCGGTAGATAAGACCTCTGCGGGCAGCCACGAGCGGAGCAAGGCCTGACCCATCGATTAATCATCACAACCACTGCCGTACTGCGTACCCAGATGCGCGGAACCCGCAGTTCCACTGCCGACGGTGGTTCTGTATTCTCGGATGCTATTACTTGGCGAAACAGCATCCCCACGAGAAGGTTTCCGCTAGGACTTGCTATCCGACGGCTTGACGGACTGCGCTTGTTACTAGTTTGTCAATGACATCAGGGCTGAGAAGGTAATTTGCCCCCAAAACCCCCGCACCAATAACGCCTGCTTCGCGTCCAACGATTGATTGCACAATCGTGAGCTGCTGGCTTGCCAGGGGCATGCTTCGGCTGTAAACGACTTCGCGTACACCGGCTAGGAGATGCTCACCAGCTCGAGATAAGGAACCGCCAATAACAATGACCGAGGGGTTGATGAGGCTGACACAGGTAGTGAGTACTTCGCCGACGTCTCGCCCGGCCTGGCGAACCGCTTGAATGGCTTGGACATGACCGGAGTCGACAGCCTCAAAAATTCCTGCAACGTTCGTCAAAGCTGGCCCGCCGCCATTGATTTCACTCAAAACAGCGGGCACGGATGCCACCGCCTCGAGGCAGCCGGTGTAGCCGCAGCGACATTGAATATCTGCTCCGCGGGTGAGTTGAACGTGACCAATGTCGCCCGCAGTACCTTGCGCACCTCGTTGGAGTTCTCCCCCGGCGATGATTCCCGATCCAATTCCCGTGGCCACTTTCAGAAAAATCATGTTTTCGACATCCGGAAAGGCGACGTGACGCTCGCCCAGCGCCATCAGGTTCACATCGTTATCGACCAGGACTGCGACGTGGGCGAAATCTCTCTTCACTCGCTCTGGAACATCAAAGGCGTCCCAGCCGGGCATGATGGGTGGTTTTGCGGGCTTTCCCGTTGAATATTCAACGGGCCCAGGCAATCCAATCCCTACCGCGCCGACATCCTCGGCCGTGTGACCAATGGAGTGAAGCAAGCTTCTGACTTCTTCGGCCATTACGGCCAAGGCCACTTCCGGGCCTTCCGTAATGGAAAGTTCACGTTCAGAGGCCGCCAAGATGCGAACATCGAGCGTGCAAATGGCGACCGACACATGGGTGGCACCAAAATCTACTGCAGCAATTAGTCGTTGGAAGGGATCCAATTCAAGTTGAGCAGACGGGCGACCACCCGTGGACGCTGCTGATGATGCGGGGTGGATGAGGCCCAGTTGGATGAGTGACTCGAGCCTTTGGGTAATTGTGGACCGAGACAGACCCGTCCATTCAGACAGTTCGGCTTTCGTGTGCGGCTGGAAATCTCTAAACAGCTGTAAGAGTTCGCCAGCACCAAATAATCCGGCGGGCTTGGGTAATTGATTCATGTTCACAATCTTAATCGGGCTTTTGTCGCGTGCTGGAGGGACTTATGTAACAGAAAAATAACATTATGGTACTTATTCACATAAGTATATTGATTTGCGACATTATTATGTAACTGAATTTTCTCAAAGCTCTCGAGGAGGAGAACACCATGAGACTTGGCTATCCCACTATTACATGGGGGGGTGTCGTTGGCCATCCCGCTGGAGTCACCAGCGTCAAAGACCTTTACTACTTCACTGCCGGAGACACCATTCAGGCAATCCGCGACATCGGAGAAGTCGGATACTCCGGCACCGAAGTTTTCGATGGCAACCTCGCCCAATACATGGATCGCAAAGAAGAGCTGTTGGCCGCTCTCACTGAAGCCGGACTTGAGCTGGTGTCGGTATACACCGGAGCCAACTTCATCTACGACGACATTCTCGATGACGAGCTGGACAAAATCACCCGGGCAGCCTCCATGGCCAAAACCTTTGGAGCACAGCGGTTGGTACTCGGCGGCGGCGCGATCCGGTCAGGCGGACCTCGCCCAGACGATTACGCCAAAGTAGGGCGCGGGCTCGACCTAGCGGCAGCCATTGCCGCCGATCACGGTCTTGACTCGAGTTACCACCCCCACCTGGGGACGATTTCTGAAAACACCGATGGTTTCCACCAAATCATGGACAGTTGCTCCATTGGTTTCTGCCCGGATACCGCACACCTCGTCGCGGGAGGCATTGACCCAGTTGATGCCATCACCCGCTACGGAGACAGGCTCAAGCACGTCCACTTCAAAGACTACTCCCATGCTTCAGGAGATTTTCTGCCGCTTGGCGATGGCGACATCAACTTTGAAGAGATCATGCGCGCCATTCGCGACACCGGTTACGACTCATGGCTCATGGTCGAACTCGACTATTTTTCCGGCCATCCCCAAGATGCTGCCCGGAAAAGCAAGAGGTACCTAGACGACCTGTTGGGTAACTAGGTTCCACCCATCCATCATCACAGAGGAGAAACACATGAATAAACTGTTGGCCGGAATTGGCCTCAGTGCGGCAACATTGCTGATGCTTGCCGCTTGCGCGTCAGGAGGGGACCAAACCCAGCCTGACACTTCTGCTCCTGACACCAGCAGTGGAGACACCAACCTCGGACCCGACCCCGATGAGGCCCTTGCCGCCCTCGCTAGTCAGGTTTTGAGTCTCGGACCAAACGGAGAAAGCCCTCAAGGGTTTGAGACCACCGAACTGACTGACGCTGAAGTTGAGCAGATTCAAGCAGCGGGACTGTCCGCCGCGATCGTTCTGCACTACGGCGGTAACGACTGGTCGGCTGCACAGGTGGAGGGTCTCACCTCAGAGTTCAACCGGTTGGGCATCAACATTGTTGCTGTCACCGACGCGAACTTCCGACCTGAGCAACAGGTTTCAGACATTGAAACTGTTCTCGCACTTAACCCGGACATCATCGTGTCCATTCCCACCGACCCCGTAGCAACTGCTGACGCATACGCCAAGGCGCGCGATGCAGGCGTGCAGCTTGTCTTCATGGACAATGTGCCTGCCGGCTTCACCGGTGGAGTGGACTACGTATCGGTGGTGTCAGCGGACAACAAAGGTAACGGCGTTGCCTCTGCACACCTGATGGCGAAGGCTCTCGGTGGTGAGGGCACGATTGCTCTCATCTACCACGACGCCGACTTCTTTGTCACCAAACAGCGCTACGAAGGTTTCAAAGAGACTATTCAGCTCTACCCCGGAATCGAAATTGTTGAAGAACAGGGAATTGGTGGGCCGGACTTCGCCGGTGACGCACAAGCCGCTGCGACCGCGATCTTGACCAAGCAGCCGAACATTGACGGTATCTGGGGGGTGTGGGATGTTCCCGCCGAGGGAATCATGGCTGCTGCTCGTGACGCGGGCCGCACCGACCTGAAGATCGCCACCCAGGACCTGGGAACAAACGTGGCCATTCAGCTTGCAAAGGGGGAACTCATTGTGGGTCTGGGTGCACAGCGTCCGTTCGACCAGGGAGTTGCTGAAGCCCGCCTGGGCGCCGCAGCTGCCATTGGAAAGACTGGTCTGCCGATTTATGTCGCATTGGGCGCACTTCCTGTCAGCAGCGACAACGTTGTTGACATGTGGAAGTCCGTCTACAGCACTGACGCTCCGGCAGACGTGCTCAACGCAGTTCAGTAGGACCCCAAAGTGTGTGGGGGTGATTAACCCTCACCCCCACACACACCCATCCATCTGGGTCCCCTTAGTTTAACCAAGAAATGGAGCACCTCACCATGAAGAACATTGCAGTCGGTCTCGTCGGCGGAGGGTTTATGGGCAAAGCCCACTCTCTGGCCTATTCAGCGGTCAACATGTTTTTTTGGCCCTCAGACTTCCAACCGGTGAAGCACAGTATCGCGGAAGCCACCACAGAGTTGGCTGAGCATGCCGCAACCCGTTTTGGTTTCCAACACTCCACCGACGACTGGCGCGAGCTGGTGGACAACCCAGACATTGATGTCATTGACATCGCCACACCCAACAACACTCACGCAGAGATTGCGATTGCCGCCCTCGAAGCTGGCAAACATGTCATCTGCGAAAAACCTCTTGCCCTCACCACAGATGAAGCCAAAGACATGGTGAAAGCGGCCGACTCGTCCGGTCTGGTCAACATGGTCGCTTTCAACTACCGTCGCACCCCCGCTGTCACTCTCGCCAAAAAATACATCGAAGAAGGCGCCATTGGGGATGTTCTGAACTTCCGCGGAACCTACCTGCAGGATTGGTCTGCTGACCCCAACTCTCCCCTGTCGTGGCGATTCCAGAAATCTGTTGCCGGATCGGGGGCAATCGGTGACATCCTCACTCACGTGTTGGACATGGCCCGCTACTTAGTGGGAGAAGTCGACGAAGTCAACGCCCTCACACAGCACATCATCACCGAGCGTCCCACCCAGGCAAGCGGCGTCGACTCCTTGGGAACAGTCAAAGGTGGAACAGACACACCGATGGCGCCCGTTGACGTTGAAGACGAAGTGCTCTCCCTGCTCAAGTTCGCCAACGGGGCCGTCGGTTCCGTGGAGGCCACCAGGAATGCGTGGGGGCGGAACAACTTCTTGACCTTTGAAATTCACGGGACCGAAGGCTCCCTGTATTTCAACTACGAAAACCGCGATGAGCTGCAGGTATGTTTCCGCTCAGACGGCGATGACCGCCGCGGCTTCCGCACCGTCTACACCGGCCCCGCCCACCCCAACGGCCACGCCCTGTGGCCAATCCCGGCGCTGGGAATCGGGTACGGGGAAACCAAAATCATCGAAGCCCATGACCTTTTCCAGGCCATTGTCACCGGTGACGGGGTTCGTCCAGACTTTGCTGATGGTCTCCAGGTTGCCCTGATCGACGATGCTATTCAGTCGTCTGCGAACTCCGGGCAGTGGACGTCTGTTGCTCGCGTGAACCGTGACACCGGCGAGGTGGAGTAACTACTCATGGCAACAGCATTGACCATGGAGGGCATTGAAAAGTCCTTCGGCGCAAACACTGTCCTGACGGGGGTGGATTTCGCTGTCGAATTCGGCGAAGTCCACTCCCTCGTCGGAGAAAACGGCGCCGGAAAATCCACCCTGGTCAAAATCCTTCAAGGCCTGTACATCGCCGACGCCGGACACATCACCGTCGACGGCGTTCAGGTGAAACAGGGGGACCGGGTTCCCGCCAAAGATTTGGGCATTGGCATGGTTTTCCAAGAGTTTAGCCTTGTCCCCTCCCTAACCGTCAGTCAGAACATTTTTCTCTCCGACGACAGCGTGAACCGTTTCGGTCTGGTCAACGACCGCGAGGCCAAGAAAAGGGCGAAAGAAATTTTTGCCCAAATGGGCGTGACCATCGATGTCAACCAGGTCATGGAGAAGCTCCCCACCGCCCAATGGCAGCTCACCGAAATTGCCAAAGCACTGGTTCAGGATGTCAGAATCCTTATCCTCGATGAACCGACAGCGAGCCTGGCTCAAAACGAGGCGAAGGCGCTTTTCGGACTCATCGAGAGGCTAAAAAGCCAGAACATCGCCATCATTTACATTTCTCACCGCATGGATGAGATTTACCAGATCGCGGACCGAATCACCGTACTTCGAGATGGCAAGAAAACACTCACCGACTCCCTCGGCGCCCTGACCCCGGCCGAAATTGTCGAAGCCATTATCGGCAGACGACACGGCGGCCACCTGGCCAGACACGACCGCTCAGAAAACATTGCCGACGAGGTTCTCCTCGAGGTAACAGACCTCAGCATTGACGGGTTCTTGACGGACGTGTCATTTAATCTGCGACGAGGGGAAATTCTTGGCCTCGCGGGACTGATGGGGTCTGGAAGAACTGAACTTGTCCAAGCACTTTTCGGCCTCACCCCCCTGCAGTCCGGGGACATCCGACTAGGTGGCAAACTCATCCACCCCACCAGCCCGAAGAAAGTAATCAAGAAAGGTTTCGCCCTCATCCCGGAAGACCGCCGGGCACAAGGTCTTGTGCTCGACCACTCTGTTCGAGAAAACATGACTCTGACCCTCTTGGGTCAGTTTTCACAGGGTGGGTTCACCAAGAAAGCCAAAGAGCGAGAAATTGTCGCCCGTATTGTTGAACAGTTGGCCATCAAACTGGCTTACCCAGAAATTCGAGTCAACACACTCTCCGGCGGTAATCAACAAAAAGTTGTCATTGGCAAGTGGCTGGGAACCCAGCCGGTTCTTCTGATGATGGACGAACCCACCGCCGGCGTTGACATTGGCACCAAGTCAGAAATTCTTGATCTCATTCGCGCTATTGCCGATTCCGGAACGTCCGTGATCTTTGTTTCATCGGAGCTTCTCGAACTGTTGTCCGTCAGCGACCGAATTTTGGTTCTCAAAGACGGAACAATCCTCCACGACCTCAACCCCGCTGATCTACAATCCGAAGAAGAACTGCAGCTTGCTGTGCAAGGAGTATCCCATGTCTGAATCGTCCTCTGGTCTCAACCCGAAGATTTTCCTGTCACGTCTGGAATGGCGTCAAAACATCATCTATGTCGGGTTTGTCGCCGTTTTCCTGTTCTTTCTCATCCTCCTGGGTGACTCCGGGTTTGCCAGCCCCAACAACATTTTGAATATATTCCGCCAAACAGCAACCATTTCCATCATGGCGGTCGCCATGACTTACGTCATCGCGGCGGCAGAAATCGATTTGAGTGTCGGATCGGTGGCGGGACTCGCAGCAGTCGTTGCAGCGATGGCGGTGAACAACTATGGCCTCGTTGTCGGGGTTTTGGCCGGGCTCGCTGTCGGTGTCGCCTCCGGGTCTCTCAGTGGAAGCTTGGTCGCCTTTTTAAAGGTTCCCTCCTTCCTGGTAACACTTGGAATGTTGGGAATGCTGGTGGGGATAGCCAGATGGATTACTGATTCCGCCCCTGTACCCATTTCCAATCAAGCGTTTATCACCATTTTTGGTGGCGGAAACGTCGGGCCGATACCCAGTTTGATGATTTGGGTGGTGGTGGCCACCGCCCTGGCAGCCCTGGTGATGAATAAGGGAACCTTTGGGCGTCACGTCCGGGCAACCGGAGGCAACGTCGTCGCAGCGGCGTACTCCGGGGTAAACACTCTCCGAATTAAGTTCACCGTTTTGCTAATGTCCGGCGTTGCCGCGTCCATAGCGGGCATGCTCTACGCCGGTCGCCTCCAATCAGGGCGCTTCCAATGGGGCACCGGAGATGAGCTCAGCGTCATCGCCGCCGTCATCTTGGGCGGAACAAGCCTGTTTGGTGGTCGAGGGGCGGTGATCGGATCAGTGTTTGGTGCTCTTTTCATCGGCCTTATCAACAACGGTCTGATCCTGGCTGGGTTGGATGTCAGCCAGCAGCAGGTCGTTCGAGGTGCAATTATCATCCTGGCTGTTGCCCTGTCGAGGAAGAAATGACCATGAACGCACCACTTCGCGCAGGAATCATTGGCACTGGCTTCATGGGTGCCGTGCACGCAGAGGCTGTTCGCGCAGCGGGACACACTGTGGTGGGTTTCGCTGGGTCACACCCCGACAAAGCGCAGACCATGGCCAACAAAAACGGTGGTGTCGGGTTCGCGTCAGTGGAAGCACTCATCGTCTCCGATGAGGTCGACATTGTCCACGTGTGCACCCCCAATCACCTCCACAGAGACCACGCCATGCCGGCGCTTCACGCCGGCAAACACGTCGTCTGTGAAAAACCGTTAGCGACAACGTCGCAAGACGGCGAAGCACTTGTGTCAGAAGCTGCTCGCGCGAACCGCGAAGGCTTTGTCCCCTTCGTGTATCGGTTCTACCCGTCGGTGCAAGAAATGCGGCACCGTATCGCCCAGGGTGACTCCGGCCCCATCCACCTCATTCACGGGTCCTACTTGCAAGATTGGCTCGCCTCTGCCACCGCTAGTAACTGGCGGGTGAACAGCCAGACAGGTGGTCCGTCTAGAACGTTTGGTGATATCGGGGTTCACTGGTGTGACCTTCTCGAACACGTCACAGGCCACAAAATCTCGAGACTTTTTGCCAACACTGACACGGTCTTCACCGAACGTGACGGTGCCGAGGTCGCGACCGAGGATGCAGTTCACATTATTTTTGAAACAGACCACGGCGCCACGGGATCTTTTTTGGCAAGCCAAGTGTCTCTGGGTAGAAAAAACAAGATTGTCCTCGAAGTGGATGGGCCGCTTGCGGCCTTCTCCTTCGATCACACGATGCCTAACCAGCTGTGGATGGGCGAAATGGCGAAAAACACGGTCATTGAGTCGGGTTTAGAAACTCTCACCGGCCACGACGCGCTCTCGCTTCAAACCGTGCCGTCTGGGCACCCCATGGGATATGCCGACTCATTTCGGTCCTTCGTCAACGAGGCATACACCTCGATTGACCAGGACACACCGTCTTCGATAGTTCCCACCTTCACTGACGGTTTGAGAGCCATCCACCTCACGGAGGCCGTCATGAGGTCTTCGAAAGAGTCGCGCTGGGTAACTATCGGCGACGATAATCAGGAACACGGTGCCACCATCCACGCTGCGCTGGCAGGAAAGGACGCGTCATGACCAGACCCATTACTCTTTTCACCGGCCAATGGGCTGACCTCCCCCTCGAAGAGGTCGCCCAGCTTGCTTCCAAGTGGGGTTACGACGGGCTTGAGATAGCATGCAGTGGGGAACACCTGGATGTCTGGCGGGCAGCCGAAGATGACGCTTATGTGGCCGAGCGGCTCGCCATTTTAGAAAAATATGGCCTCTCAGTGTGGGCAATATCCAACCACCTCAAAGGGCAAGCGGTGTGTGACGACCCCATCGATGACCGTCACCGCAACATTGTGGGCTCAAAGGTGTGGGGGGACGGCGACGCCGAAGGTGTCCGCAGTCGCGCTGCTGAAGAAATGAAACTCACCGGTGTTGTTGCCAGAAAAATGGGTGTCGACACCGTGGTGGGCTTCACCGGCTCCTCTATTTGGCACTATCTGGCCATGTTCCCGCCAGTGGCGCCAGACACCATCGAACAAGGCTTTGACGACTTTGCGGCGCGGTGGAACCCCATCATGGATGTGTTTGATTCCGAGGGTGTTCGGTTTGCTCTTGAAGTACACCCCTCAGAGATCGCCTACGACTACTACTCAACAGTTCGCGCCCTAGACGCCATCGGCAACCGAGCCGCGTTTGGCATCAACTGGGACCCCAGCCACATGGTCTGGCAAGACATTGACCCAGCCCAGTTCATCTACGACTTCTCTGATCGGATCTATCACGTCGATTGCAAAGACACGAAAATGTTGCGGCAAGACGGCCGACGAGGCCGTCTTGGTTCACACCTGGCGTGGGATGACCCTAGGCGAGGCTGGACCTTCGTCTCAACTGGCCGCGGTGACGTGAACTGGGAAGAGTGTTTCCGTGCTCTGAACCATATCGGTTATCAAGGCCCCATATCCATCGAGTGGGAAGACGCCGGAATGGACCGCCTTCACGGCGCTCCTGAAGCCCTGCAGTTTGTAAGAACGCTGCAGTGGAACCTGCCTGAAGGAATGTTCGACTCCGCCTTCACACAGGACTAACCAACGACAATCGCTAACGCCAACTGACCTAGCTCCAATCGGACCCAAATCACTAGGTCCGTCATCCCAAAAAAAGGGGCTCTCCACGTCGCCGGCGTGACCGTCCTCGCGGAATGTTTTCTCTCCTCGGTGAACCTGAGGATTCCTTCTTAGGTGGCCTGGTTACCCATCAGGGTGTGGGTGGGCTGACGCTCTAGGTTGGAGGCGGAGGTTTCTATGGTGCGGTTGTTTGAGGGTGTGAGTGTGCGGGGGTTGGATGTTCCCTCCCGTTTGTGGGTGTCCCCGATGTGTCAATACTCAGCTGTGGAGGGTGTGGTGCAGTACTGGCACCAGGTTCACCTGGGTGCGTGGGCTATCAACAAGGCCGGGCTGATTATTGCCGAGGCCACGGCGGTGGTGCCAGAGGGTCGCATCACCCCGGAGGATTCGGGTCTGTGGAATGACGAGCAGGCCAGGGCGTGGGAACCCAATCGAAAACGTTCGTTTGTGATTGACTCGTGACATGCTCTCAATACTCATGCCCCGTCTTTTTGCGCTACTGTCCTTCGCCTTCATGTTGGTGATGAACGTATTGGCGACGACCCTTCCACTCAATGGTCAGGCCACGGATCAAATCTCTGATCGATATGACACCCTGTTCGCCCCGATTGGTTTCACCTTTGCCATCTGGGGTGTGATTTACCTCCTGCTGGGTGTCTACACGGTGGTGCAGTTGGTTGCCGACAATTCGGTGATTCGATCCATTACTCCCTGGTTTATCGCGAGCAACATGCTCAATGGCCTCTGGATTGTCGCCTGGCATTACGAACAACTGTGGGTGGCGGCCATCATCATTGTTGCGCTGTTGTGGACTTTGATCTCGATAAATAAACACACCACAGCTGTGCGGACCACATTGGGAAGCACCATTGCTATTCGGGTGCCCTTCGCGGTCTACTTCGGCTGGGTCACTGTGGCGACAGTGGCTAATATGTCGGCCCTATTGGTGCAGTTTGGGTTGGCCGAGGGCTTTGTCCTCTCGGCAGAAGTCTGGACCATCACCATTTTGGTTGTCGCAGTGGGGATTGGTTCCACAACGGCAATCGTGAATTCCTCTCCCACCTATGCCCTGGTGCTGGTGTGGGCGTTCTGGGGGATCCTCTCGCGCCATCTCTCCACCACTGACTGGGATTCGGCGTATCCAAGCATCATCCTCACCGTCCAAATCTTGCTGCCCGTGCTGGGACTGGTGACTCTGGGTGCCTTCGTGAGGTGGCTACGGTTGCCTGTGACGGAGTTGCCCACTAAGTCCCTCAAGGGTTAGTCCCTGAGGGGTTAGCCCCTGGGCTTGACGGTGCGGGTGCACATCCCACCACCTATCTGAATCCCTGGTGAGAGTATCAGCGGGAGCGTTGCTGCGCGCGGCGTGCGTTAGTAGTGGGACGAGCGGTGCTAGAACGGCTGGATTGGCCTGCCTTGGCCGGGCGTCCAGAGTGAGCACCACGATCACGGTTGGTCGCTGCGCTCCCGTTTCGGCGCGCTCTCTTTCGTTGCGCGTTGGCCCCGGTCGAGGTTCCCCCGCTTCTAGGGGCACCATCGTGGTGCCTGTGTTCTTGGGGTGCGGGCTTTACATACGGAGCAATCTCGCCCACCAAGGCCAACACTTCTGGTGACGAGGCGTTCACGCCAATGGGGGTGACAGAAATTCCCGCTTTTCTCAACAGAGAGGCCAGGTCGCTTTTTTGGGTGGGCAGACACAAGGTGATCACATCACCTTGTGCTCCGGCACGGGCAGTTCGACCCGAGCGGTGCAAATACGCTTTGTGTTCCATGGGTGGGTCCACGTGAATGACCAGATCGACATTGTCAACGTGCACGCCTCGTGCCGCGACGTCGGTAGCGACCAATACGTTGACCGAACCATCGCTGAAGGCCGCAAGGTTGCGATCCCTGGCGGGTTGAGAGAGGTTTCCGTGCAAGTCCACCGCAGGAATGCCGGCCGCAGTCAAAGCCTTCGCCAGCTTTTTTGCGTGATGCTTGGTGCGCATAAAGAGAATGCGTCGCCCTTTTCCTGAAGCGAGTTTGTAGAGCAGTTCCTTTTTGGCTTCGACGCTGCTGGTCTCAAAAACGTGGTGGGTCATCTGGGAAACGGGGGAGTGGGCCTCGTCCACGGCGTGCATGACCTCGTTGTGGAGGAAACGCTGAACCAGCTTGTTTACTCCGTTGTCCAGGGTTGCTGAGAACAAGAGTCGCTGACCAGAGCCTGGTGTGGCATTAAGAATCTTGGTGACGACGGGCAAGAAACCGAGGTCGGCCATGTGGTCTGCTTCATCGAGCACGGTGATCTCGATGGCATCGAGGTGCAAAAGTCCTTGGCCCATCAGATCTTCGACTCGGCCCGGTGTTGCCACGACAATTTCCACACCATCGCGAAGGGCCTGCACCTGGCGGGTTTGCGACACCCCGCCAAAGATGGTCGTCACGCGCAGATTCATGGCTTCAGCTAGGGGACGCATCACCGCGGTGATTTGGGTGGCAAGTTCGCGTGTGGGGGCAAGAACCAATCCCAGTGGGCGACCACCGCGGCGGTTGCCTCCCGAGAGGTCGCCAGCAAGCCTGGCGACCATGGGGATGCTAAAGGCAAGGGTCTTGCCGGAACCGGTTTTACCCCGGCCCAAAACGTCTTTGCCCGAAAGAGTGTCGGGCAACGTGTCCACCTGAATGGGAAAAGGAGTATCAATACCCATCCGGGTGAGAGCCGAAACAATGTTCGCGGGCACGCCAAGCTGGGAAAAAGAAGAGTGAGACATAGTAAGTACGTACTTTCTGGTGATGAAGTTCATCACGTGTGCAACCAGGCAACGCCTGGCTAGGGGCGAACACATCGAATGATGCATTCGTTCGCCGCAAGAAAATTATCAACCACGCTGTGGTGAGGGAGCGTTCTACGACGCAGGGAACAATGAATTGTTCACCGATGACACAAGACTACCGCAATTTCAGCCCAAGAGCCCTATCTCTGTGTGTGTTCTTCCCAGGGCGACACCCACCAGTACAAAAGCTGTGAGAATCGTGACAAGGAGGGGCCTGGTTAGTTTCATGTGCTGAGTCTAAGCTCAGACAACCAGTTTGCCGTTACTCGGGCGATGAACATGTGGGAGGTCCAATCTTTTGCGTCAGAGCCTAGCTGTCACCCATCGTGCTGTTGCCAACACTGGCTAATCAGGTCTCCCGAGAGTTATGGTTGGCGGGTGGCCTCACAGCCTTGGAGTGGGCGCGGATGGGGCTCTTCGTTGCCCAGGCAGGCCGCAACGACGAAGTGATGGGCGAGTAGCGACTTGTTCACTACCTGGCCCATAGGTGTATGTGGCAACCCGAGGTGGTGCTGCCAAGCCGTGCCTTCAGGCTTTAGCGGCTTGCTACCTGCGCAACGGGGCAATCAAAGGGGTCTCGGGCGCTAATTCCTACCTTGTTGAGGTAGCGCACCACGATTCCATAGGACTTCATCAGAGTCGTTTCGGTGTAGGTGATCGAACGCTCCCGGCAGTATTCCTTGACCATGCGCGCTGCTTTCGCCAGTGCGGGTCGGGGCATGTTGGGGAACAAGTGGTGCTCGACTTGATAATTCAGCCCACCCATCGCCACATCCATGCCGGGCCCGCCCGTGATGTTGCGTGAGGTCATGACTTGTCGACGCAGGAAATCAACCTTTTCGCCGGCGGGGATAATCGGCATGCCCTTGTGATTAGGAGCAAAAGAAGCACCCATGTACACCCCAAAGATGGCCAGTTGAGTGACCAAGAACACGCTGGCTACGCCCCAGGGCATGAACCAGAAAACGAGGCCAAAAAGGATGATGTGGCGAGCAAACAGCATCGTAATTTCTGAGCCGCGTCCGTCTACTTTTCCTTTCGAAAAAGCACTCTTAAAGCCTTGAATGTGGAGGTTGAGCCCTTCCAGGGTGAGCAGAGGGAAAAACAACCAGCCCTGCCGCTTCACAATGGCGCGTTGCAACCCCGTTGTGGTGGGGGCCTTGTCTTCTTGAAAAACAATGACATCGCTTTCGATGTCCGGATCTTTGCCTACGGTGTTGGGGTTGGCGTGATGGCGTGAATGTTTGTTCATCCACCAGGAATAACTAATCCCCACCACAAGGTTGGCGATGATGCGACCCCACGTGTCGTTGGCGGTGCCACTGGCAAAGACTGCTTTGTGAGCTAATTCGTGGGCAAGAAAGGCAAACTGAGTCAGAACGATTGCTAGCAACGGGGCCAGTGCAACAGCCCACCACGAGGTTCCCATGAGCACCATGGCGGCCACGGTGATGGCGAGCAGCACTGCCAAGATCGAGCTCAGCACGGCGTAATAGCCTTTGCGGCGCCTCAGTAGGCCAGCGTCTTTGACCCGCTGAATCAAACCTGCATAGTCCGAGGTGTAAGGGTGGGCACCGGGGTCGACTCGGGAGGTAACAACACTTCCTCGTTCAATAACTATCGACATGTGTACTCGTCTCGCGTAAAGGGACTTCCCAGTCTGGAGAGACGTTCACACCGCCTAGATAATGCCCAGGGTATCCGGTGTGTCTGTGATTCTTGCGTATGCGCCCCTTGTTGCGCTGTGGGCGCAAGCTCACTCGATGAGCACCGGGTCGTGTTGTCATCCCTCCCTCTCACACGCCACGGCCCGCAAGGATTGATTAGGCGAGTTCTGGGGCGAGGCTACCCACTGGAGTGAGGGGGACTTTACCCCGCACCGGTGCCGTTCCCGGGAATATCACTAACTGCCCGGTATTCTGGGCGCAACGTGAGGCAAAGGGGGATAACGTCATGGCGAGAATGCGGCGCAGCGTAGATCAGAAAATTGATCGCTTGAGGACCTACAACGTGGTGGCAGGGATCCTTCACCTGCTGCAGGCCGTGGGTTTGGGATACGTGCTGTTCTTGCTAGAAGATCAAGTCACCTACGCGGTCACTGCTGATTATCTAGCGGGCCCTCCGGGAGTCCCACTACCTCCTGAGCGAGTGGAACTCTTCGATGTCAATGTGGGAATCGGGGTGGCCGCGTTTTTAGCCATGTCAGCCTTCTTCCACTTCCTGATTTCCTCGCCCCTGTTTTTCAAGCGCTATGCCGCTGGATTGAAACTTAACCGCAATTACTTCCGATGGACGGAATATTCGTTGAGCTCGTCGGTGATGATTTGGTTGGTTGCTCAGATCACGGGGATTACCGATATTGCTGCCTTATTCTCCATTTTCGCAGTTAACGCCTCGATGATTATGTTTGGGGCGCTTCAGGAGAAATATGAGCAGCCAGGAAGCGGCGGATTCTTACCGTTCGTGTTTGGCTGCATGACCGGACTTGTTCCCTGGATTGTCATCGGTATCTATTTCTTTGCCCCCGGTTCTAATGCCGAAGTCGAGCCACCGTCGTTTGTCGTGGGCATCATCATTTCGTTGTTCATCTTCTTCAACACCTTTGGCATTAATCAGGCTCTGCAGTATCACCGCGTCGGGGGATGGCGTGACTATCTCCGGGGGGAGCGGATGTACATCACGCTGAGCTTGATTGCCAAGACAGCTCTGGCGTACCAGGTATTTGCTGGTGCCGTTATCCCCGCGATTGCCAGTTAGGAACTAATGAACGACCCAGTACAGGCGCTTGCCACCTTTCGTGAGCGCCGAGATGCAGCCGCTGTGCAGCCCAGGGGGCCGCTGGCCCTGGTGAACACTCAATGGGTGGACATGTCCCAAACCATCTGGGGTGTCCCTGGTACCTGGGCCCCTCGAGAAGATGGCGGATCAGGGCTCGTGCTCACCGCCAGTGCCGAGGACAACATTTCGGTGGATGGAGAGCCTGCCGTGGGCGAAGTGTTGGTGCGAGGTGGCGATAATGATGAGCCCTCGAGCATCGATTTTGGGGGCACGGTGAGCGGCAACGTTATTGCGCAGGGGGAGAGTTATGCCCTTCGGGTCTGGGATACCCACTCCGAAGGCATTGAGAACTTTAGCACCATCGACGCCTTTGAGTACGCCCCTGAGTGGGTCATCACGGGCGAATGGAAAGAAATCCCCGGGGGAAAAAGTGTTGGCTTTGAACACCTTAAGGACGAAGGTGTGGCCCGGGATGAGGCAATACCCGGTGAAATCACGTTCCTGCATGACGGGGAGACCTATTCCCTTGCCGCCTTCAAAGCGGGCAGGGCGCTTCAACTGGTGTTTTCTGATGCGACTAGTGGTCAGAGCACCTATAGCGTGGGCAGGTTTCTTTTCCTCGCACCCGAAGCGGATGGCACTATTCGCTTGGACTTCAATTACGCGATTTTGCCTCCGTGCGCCTTTTCCTACGCCTTTAACTGCCCCCTTCCGCCGGCACAAAACCGTTTCCCCTTTGCCATTGAGGCCGGAGAAAAAAATGTGCTCACCCGCGAAGGCACCCTGCTGCATTCCCTGTAACACTCTTGTGTTTTCATAGCTAAGTGGTTCATAATACGAACTAGCTTTGGTTCGCCAAGGCGGTCGTTACCTTATTTCCGTGGTCGATGGGGAAGTCGTACCCAAGGAAATGAGAAAAGACGATGAACAACTCACGCACGCGTGGAGTGCTTTTTGTGCACTCTGCCCCTAAGGCGCTGTGCCCACATCTTGAGTGGGCTGCCGGCAGCGCTCTCGGTCATCCCGTTAGCTTCACCTGGGAGGACCAGCCTGTCTTGCCCGGAACCTTGCGCACCGAGACGCCATGGGAAGGCCCGGTGGGGTCGGGGGCCACCCTGGCTAGCGCCCTGCGTGGCTGGGAACATCTCCGTTTTGAAGTAACTGAAGAGGCCTCGCCCGGTGTAGATGCCAGTAGGTGGATGCACACCCCCGATTTGGGGGTGTATTTCTCCCAGATGGATGCCGCCGGTAACACGGTGATGAGCGAAGATCGCATTGCCTATGCCTTAGAAATATCGGCCGGCAATCCCCGCGAAATCGAGCGAGAGTTCTATCGCGCCCTAGGTCGAGCGTGGGATGAGGAGTTAGAACCTTTTCGCTACGCTGGCGATGCTACCTCGGTGGTG
>Ga0206131_10003528_pt1 | contig 17940 bp, 7 predicted proteins | sample Helgoland_Spring_FD_148636 | JGI IMG/M metagenome (GOLD analysis project Ga0206131, IMG submission 148636) | Pelagic subsurface seawater microbial communities from Kabeltonne, Helgoland, North Sea - Helgoland_Spring_Bloom_20160517_1 | ecosystem: Environmental > Aquatic > Marine > Epipelagic ...
AGTATTACTATGGGCCATGACATTCCAGTTAAAGAAGTTTTTAAAACTTTTAAAGAAATTAATCAATTGGAATTAGTCAATCAAGCAGGACTGAGACAACAATATATAGATCAGTCAGTTAGTTTAAACTTAGCATTTCCCTCTGAAGCTACACCTAAGTGGTTAAACAAAGTTCATTTCGAGGCTTGGAAGAAAGGTGTTAAAACTTTATATTATACTAGAACAGAATCTGTTTTACGTGGTGATATAGCTCAGCAAGCTATGAATGAAGATTGTTTAGCTTGTGATGGCTAAAGGCTAAAAGTTATGACTTTTTTATACATATAAAAACTAATATGTATAAATAATTAAATAATGTATACATATCAAAAAAGGGGTCTCATTATGAGGCCCCTTTCTATTATAGGAATTGCAGGTATGGTACGCCTGATAATCTTTACTCCTATTTTTTTCTTTTTATATTGGATGCTCTTTTACCCATTCCAACTCTTTTCTTTTCAGCTACAACTTTTTTCTTTTCAGCTGAAGACATTTCACTCCAAGTCTTAACAGTTTCACCGCTAATCCTTTTACTAGGTCTACACTTTTTAGTGTTTTTATTTTTAGTAGATCCACAAGGGTTACCTTTTTCATCAGTCCATTTTTCTTTAAACCAACGCTTAAGGTTTGCACCCTCTTTTGTTTTTCTAACAAACAACGGTGACTGTCTCATTACTTTTTACCTTTATTTTTTCTACACTTAGCTATTGCTCCACTTGCATATGCCGAAGGGAATACTTTGTATTGTTTTTTTACCTTATGGTAACATGCGTCTTTTAATTGAAATGGTGATCCTTTTGTTAGTTTCATAATTTTATTTTTAATAAGTCCATAATACGTTTTGCGCTTTATCTTTGTCTATATCAACGTGAATAAAAGTCTTAGCAACACCAATTCTTTTAAATCCAACTTCTCTTAATATACCTTCTAATTTAAATCTGTCAGTAGAATTATTACATGCAATATCAACTGCTAAACCTTTTGTATGAGACGATTCAGGAGTTCCACCTACTTTAGCATTATGTTTTACAGTTCTGTAACCTGAGTTAATAACAATAGATTTACCGTATTTTTTTCTAACAACATCAAGCATGTTAAGTAACTCTTCATTCATTAATTGACCACTTCCTTGAACATCTGGTGAGTCAAACTCTTCGTATGTGAAATATTTTAGTTTCATTAATCTAAAAATGTATTAAGTTTTTTATCTTCTTTTAACTTAGCTTTTCTTTGTTTTTCTTTTTTAGTTTTAGCTCTTGTTGCTTTTGCTTTTCTTTTACCTTCTTCTTTTCTTTTAGCTTTAGCTTCTGTTTTTATAAGTTCATGCTCTTCATTCTCTGCGCCTACATCCCAAGATCTCCAGCCTAAAGCAAGAGCTACTCTTTGCCAAACAGTGTTTCTATAATCTAACGCTTCAGTTAAAGCATTCACTTCTGTAACAGCTCTGTCTAAAGGTAGGTTTGTGAAACCTTCAGTTAACGATCCTAATACTTTATACGAGGGACTTAAATTAAATTTACCATCTATAGTAATATCCCAATCCCTTTTTTCAATAACATCTTTTTCAAACTTTTTTGTTTGAATAGCGCTATAAACCTTTCTAAGCTTTGATCCAACAGACGGAGATAGGTTAGCTAATGACAATATAGTATAAGTATGGTCAGCCATAAATTCCTTTTGTTCTTGCTTATCATACTCAACATAAGCGTTCTTGAGAGTAGATATAAAAGCTCCCGGCAAACCAAATCCTCCTTTTAAAGTAGTATCAATCATACCTTGTATTATTCTAGACTGCTTTGTGCTATACACTTTTCCATACTTTTCTAATTGTTCTTCTTCAGTAAGCTCGTCATCTTCCTCTTCAAACCCAGGTATTAAAGCGAATAAAGCGTTCTGCAGTGCAGAGAATATGATGTTTTGAACAGTACCATAATATATAATTTTGCTTAAGTTAGAAAAATCACTTTGCAACATAGTTTGCCCAGGTGTTCTTCTTCTGTTTTTTATATCTAAAGCAGCTTTCTTTATAGACCTATTTAACTGTATAGGTGTATTTTGAAACGCAAGTAATACTCTACCTACTATACTCGCTTGATCAGAAGATATTAAAGCAGGGTCCCCAGATTGCTGAGTTTCTTCAGATATTTGACTAAAATCTTTAAAAGCCATTTCCTCCGCTTGCTCTTTAGTATATAAAGCTTCTCCTTCTTCGTTTACTTTTTTCAAATAAGATTTTATTCTATTCCTATAAAATGTAGCGCCACCTGAAGCTATAGCAAAACTATCTGCCATTTGTGTTGGCGTAAAACCAATTTTTAATAAATAACTTAATGCAGCTACTGCTTTGTTCTTAGATCCTTTGACCGCTCTTGCAATCTCAGCTTCATTAACATCACTTTTCAAACCAGATCTTCTTTGTTTAAGTTTAGGAGAATTAAAAAGTGTTGCAAAATCAGACCAGTATTGTTTTTGATTAGCAAATGCTATTGCTGCTTTTAAAGGGTTATTATCTGACCAATTAATAAAGTTTACTGTTGACAATGTTTGTAGTAATGCTGATCTTCTATTGAAAAACATTATTGCCCCAATAGAATTGTTAATCCAAGTATTAAATCTATTGGTATTATCAGTAGTGGATGAAGGCCTGTTTGTACCGTTCTTCATTCTGTATAAAATATCTTCCAATGCATCTCTAGTAGCTTTGCCATAACCAGCTTCTACTTTATTAAGATTATCTTCGCTAAATATTATATCTGCATTTTCAATAAATTCTGATAAAAATTCTTTTCTACCTATTTTTTCAGTTAAGTTGTTTAAGTCAGATAGTATAGTTTCTGCATCCCAAAAATCCCCAGGCTTAGCCCATTTAGGTCTTTTTGCTATTTGTTGTAACTTTCTAGCATACTCACTTAAGTCTGCATTGTCGTTTACGTAATCAACTAATTTTTTCTGATCTATTTCAGATAAACCTGGTATTTCATATCCAGAAGCATTCCATAGAGCAACTCTTATAGCTTGATCGTGCGTAAATTCAGTTCCTGGTACAAGTTTACCAAGTTTCTTTATAACAGGTCTCATTTGTTTATTGAGCGCCTTAAAATCGTCCTTAAACGATTGTCTAGTTTCTTCAATAGCTCTTATACCTTTAAAGTATGGATCTATCAAATTATCTTGAAAGAACTTTTGGTCAGCTTCTCCTTGTTTACCTTTTCCAGCAAAAGTATAAGAAGTTAATCCTTTAAAATCATCAAGAGATGAAGGCATAAATACTTTAAATCTACCTTTCTTAATACCTTTCCTTCTAGCTATTACCCTGCTAATAGTTTCATCTGCTTTAATACCTGTACTTCTTTCAAGCATTTTATTAAAGCTTTTATCTAATTTAAGACTAGGCTTCATGTTATCTAATTCAGCTATAGCTCTAACACTTCTAGTTAAAGACATTATACCTTTAGCTGTATCTAATGAGTTACTTTTAGGATTTTGTATTTCTTTAAAATTTGGAAAAAGCCTTATATAAATTGTAGTATTAGACCTCACAGGTCTTAATACATTATTTGTAATAGCTTCGAGCTTTTGATAAAATCCGGAAAGTTTACTTTGATTGCCAATAGCAAAGGCACCGTAATCTCCAATTTGCATTAAATCTATTCCTTTGTAAAAGTCTTCTACAATAGATTGATTGCTCTCGTAACTTATATACCCTGCTATCTTACCAGGCATTTCATCTTTTATATTTTTCCAAAATTCTTTGTAAGGTAATTTTATATGACCATTATTATTTATAGTTGCTTTTTCGTTTGACTTTGCATTAGCTTTATTTATAGCATTTATTAAATCATTTAAATACTTTTTATTTTTATTTAAAAAATCTACAAATTCTTTTTTGTTATCTTCGCTTAATTTATTATTTATTTTTAAATCGTCAGAGCTTATTAAGGATATTTTACCGTTTTTTGTTTTAAACAAACCGGTTGATATACTGCCTATTTGAGCTTTATCATTAAGCTTAACTTCTACCTTGTAGTCTTTGCCATTTGCGTTAATTACAATATCCCCTTTTTGAGATTTTATTAACTTAATTTTTATGTCACCGCTAGTATACTTATTTAAAACTTTTTCCAAGGCTTGTTCATATTTTAAACCTTTGTTAGATGCTTTAGCTTCTTGCATTTGCTGTATTATACCTTCGTGGATAATTTCTTCTAATACTCCATTAAGTCTATTTACAGGAATTTTATTTACAATAGCTATCTCTTTAATTTTTTCAGAAGTAAGACCTTCTTTTATTGCAATTTTTTCTATATTTTTTATATCTTCAATTTTCATTGAATATTTTACAGTACCTCTATCTAAATCTCTTTGAAGCTCGTTAACAAAGTTATCACCTAGCATTTCGCCTAAAGCTTCTTGATTGCCTTCAAAAGCTTTACTTATTTCAGAATTTTCATTTTGAATTTCTTTAGATAATATTTCAAAAGCCATTTCCTCAGCTAAAGCTTTACCTAAAGCTTCTCTTTTACCTCTAATAAGTTTACCTTTTTCGTCAATGAATAAACCTACAAAGTCAGCGTCAGAAACTTTATCAGCAGGCACTCTTCTAACTATCTCGTTACCGGCAGTTGCACCTCTAACTAATGTTTTTTCGCGATCAATTTTTTGACCAACCCATTCTGGATATGGTACAAAGTTTGGTGCAAATTCTTCTTGAACTATTTCTTTACCACCAACATTTACAGTTACTTTTTTACCAGTAAATTTACCACCAACAGATTTTTCAATTGCTTGAGGAATACCGCCACTAACTTTCTCGCCGCTGTCTTTACCCATTAAAAAAGTAGTAGTCATGTTCTCTATGATAGCTTTCTTATTTTTTATAAGATTCTTTTCATAAGTACCATCTTTTAGTTTACCTAGCCTTTGTATAACAAGTTTAGGTGCAGCTTCAGGATCACCTACAACTTTACCTATTTTCTTTTTTATTTCTGCAATCAAAGGAGTAGTAGCAGAATTGTCGCCTCTTTTATCTGTAATCTTGCTTTCAAGGCTAGATAAAACTTTTGTTAACTTTTCTGTTATAGCTGTTAAAGTAAAGTTAGGCACAATATTGCTTTTAGTAAGTGGTACGTATTTTCTTTTTTCAGCTTCTTGAGGCGCAGCATCTTCTCTTGCAACAACATTTTTAGCTACACTAACGTCTTCTTTAAAACCACCTTCACCTTCTTTCTTAAATTTAGCTAAAGCTTCTTTTACTCTATTCCTTACACCATACTGACTACCTATAATATAACCACCTAAATCATTGTTTGATTCAGGATTAAAGCTCATTATGTTTTTCTTTAATTGAACTCCGGCTACTTCTATAAAAAAGTCATCCCAGCTTTTACCGTAAACATTGTCAGCAACAACTCCGTACCCCGCAGCAATCTTTTTAATTAAAGGATTAAGCATACCTCTATCAATGTTGTCTATAACTTTGATCGCTACCTTTTCTTTAAATTCTTTATTAGTTGTACCTGGAGGTACCATAGCTTTTATCTGATCACCAATTCTTTTTTCATTCTTTTTGGTATCGCTTTTAACTTTTTCTTTAGCCTCGGATGGCTTAGATAATTCTTTTTGTTTAGCTTTTCTAATTTTTAACTCTAAATTACTTTTAGCATTATTAAGCGCATACTCATCTCCATCAAAATCACTTAGGTCTAAATCATCTAATTGTTCTTGCAAAGATAACGAAGGCTTATCGCTGGCAGTTCCTGTTCCTTTTAAGTCACTGTTAACAAGCTTACCCTTAACACCTTCTTGCAATGATCTTTCAAGACCTTTGCTTAGTCCTTTTCCTTTTTTAATACTTCTATTATAGTCTTTAATAAAGTTAAAAACGTCTTGCCCTGTATTAAATTCAGCTTTCCATCCAAATTTACTAAACAACCTTCTAAAAAGATCTTTTAATTTAGTTCCTAAATTTTCGCTGTATTTTATGTCACCATCCAGCATTGCTTCACTTAAAAGAGTTATAGTTTCTTCTCTTAAGTTACCTAATGTTTTCATAGCCTTATCGTTAGCTTTTTTAGCTAATTCAGGGTCTTGCATGCTTTCTGATATGCTTTTTAGCTTATCAATTTTAGGTTGGTACTTTGCTTGATATTGATCTAATCTTTTTTGTAAAAACTTATTGTCGGTTTTTACTTTAAGCGTTTTCATGAAATCAAAAAGACTATTGCTTACGCTAATTTGATTTTCTGGCGATAAGCCGGATTTTAGGGTTTGATCTAAAGCGGCATGTAAAACTTCATGAGCAGCTGTGTTTACGACACCGTCTTTAAAAGCTTCTGCTCTGTTTATTAATATTGTTTGACTACCGTCTTTTCTAGTTATAGTTTGGCCATAAGCGTCACTGTAATTTACAATAGGTTTTTTACCGTCTTCTTCTCTAATTTTATCCACTAAAGAATTTACGCTTGCTTGATCATCTGCAAATTCAATATTTGCGCCTTTTACGCTTTTTAATATTTCAACCGCGCCTTTTTCGGATTTAACTGTTTCAGCCAATAATGCTTCTTTTGCAGAAACATTATTTAACTCTTCGTTAATTTCTTTAATCCGAGCAGCTTGTTCTTTTACTAATTCAGGGTCTTTATTTGTTATATTTTGCTCAATGTTATTTTTTTCTATTATTAAATCAAATGCTTTTTTCTTTCCAGATTCACTAAATGTTTTTGGAATTTTTAATCCAGAATTTCTTATAGTACTTAAGTTTTCACTTTCGTTTCTATATTCTTCTTGCGTTATCTCACCGTTATCTAGCTTTCCCTGTAGATTACTTTCAGCTTCTTTAAAAAAATTATTAGCAGCTTTGAGGCTTGATCCAAATTTACTTGTTAAATCAAATTTTGTAGCTACATCTCTGGCTGAATTTCTTAATTCTGAAACAGATTGCCTCACTACGCTTGCTCCAAAAGGTATAAAGAATCCAGCTAAACCACCGCCTAGCGCAGCTTCTCTATTAGCTTCAGTATCTATATATTTACCTATACCACTAAGCCCTTCTAACTGAGTTCCTGTGCTTATTTGCGAAGCTAAATTTTGACCTAATTCAGTACCAGCTTCTCCGACACCTGCTATAGATTGCTGTTTTAACCCCCTGGCTGTAGATTTTACAAATTGTTTTACCTCGCCTTTATATAAAGAGCCTAGTGATTTTTTTAAAGTACCACCTAGCCCTAATGCTTTCATTGTATTTTTAGCAACTTTAGTAGCCCCTAGCTGTTCTAAACTAGCGGAAACTACACCTGTAGCAGCAGCTTGTGCCTGCGAAGCGTATTTACCCTCCTTTAACGCTTCTATAATATTTTTTTCATTGTATTCTAGACCGTCATTTTTTAAACCCTGCTCTATAGCTCCCATGTATGAAGCTCCGTATTCCATAGTGAACATAGACATAAAACCTGCTCCAGCTAGCACCGGGTTACCTGTCATTGCGCCACCCGCTGCTACCGCTATGTAAGGTGCCGATGCCGATATTGTTTTTACAATGTCTTTAAATTGTACTCCATCGGAAAAATCCGCTTGAGTAAAAAGAGAACCGTACTCAGAAGAGTCCATAACATCCTGTATATCTTCAGCAATCGATTCCTGTGTTAATTTAATTTGATCTTCAAGATATTCTATTTTATTATTCACAGTGCCGCTTTTACCGCCAACTCTGGTATTGCTTTTTTGACTAAAAGATCCACCATATATTACTTTAGCATCTTCTTTTAATTTACCAGATTTTATATCATTTTTTAGTCTAGATATTTCGTCATACTTATTCTGTATTTCTACTTGCTGAGCCGCTACCGCTGCTTTATTAAAGTCACCTCTCATTTGCACAACTGTACCTGTAATAGGTTCTAAAACATTTGAAAAAATACCAGTAGGATCATATTGATCAAGATAATCTATAGAGCTTAAAAAAGCACTTTTGTATCTTCCAAAATTTATATTTTCTTTTTCAGCAACCTCGCTAGCTACTAATTGTAGGTCTTTTACCGTGTTTTTATAAGCATTAGATTGAGATACTGGGTCTATCACAAGTTCCTTCCATCTATTGTTGTATGCTTTTTCAGCGTCAGCAATTCCTTCAGGAGTGTTAAAATCGTACTCTTCTCTTAAACCAAGAGCATAGTCTTTTAACTCTCTTTCGGCTTTCTTAGAAGCTATTTTTATTTGATAGTTTATAAGTGGGTTTTCTGCAATTGTTTTTTGTATGCCTTTATCTAAAGCTATATTAAAGTCTTTTTTATCATCAAAAAGATCAAAATTACTTGGCAGATTTTTAGAAAATTGTTTTTCAGCGTCTTCTGTAGGTATTGAATCGTAAGTATTAGTTGATTGATTGTATTGCTGTCTTGTGTATCTAGGAACCTTATTAGCTAATTGAGAAGCCGCAAACTCTTGGCGGTATTCTATATCGTAATCTTTTAAAAATTCATAAACACCTTCAGCTTTTAATATACCTTCAAAATCACTTTTATAATCCTGCAGCTGTACACTATAAGGTTTTTCATTGTAACCAGTAGTTCCGTCTTCTTTTAAATAAGTCCCGTATATTTCTTTTTTTTCAGTATCTCTTTTGTAATCTTCAAATTCTTGTTGAGTTACTTCTCTACCGTTTATTACAAACGGCTTAGGATCTTCTAAATCCGAAAGAGTATCTACCGAAGGTGATTCCGTAAAACCTGCTTGCGATGCTGTCATTGGTTGCTGCACTGCATCCGCATCCTCTACAGTGCTTGTTGGAAAATCCTGTGGTTCATCTTGCTTTAATACTTCGTTAGTGTCTTCGTCTAAAACACCTATCAAAATAGCGTTGCTGAATTTACTTAAAAATTCTTGTTCTTTAGCTTCTGATACGTCATAAGGATTACCGTCAACTTCATATCTTTTTACTGGCATATTTTATTTAATTTTATTGTTTAATTCTATAATCTTGGTTAACGCTTTTACCTCTATTGATGAATAGCTTTCTGTAGTCAGCATTTTTATCATCAGACTTTTCTTTAGTAAAATCAAAACCTAATTGATTTGAAATTTTTTCTAAAGCATTAGGTGGGTACACCCCTATAGTGTTCCAACCTCCTTTTTCTTTTTCTCGTAAAACCCATCTAGCATCTTCTGGTTTTGATAGTGATTCTTCTCCTGTCTCAGCATCTTCAATTATTTCTCCTCCTTTTATAGCGGGGCGCCACAAGAGTTGTTGATTTTGATTGTTAGCAGCCATTATCGTAGTTACAGGTGGATTACCTTTCCCATCCCAATCTAATACTTTTTTAAACTTTTTAGTTGCATCTTTTGTTCTTTTGTCTACCTGTGATTGTTTATTAGCAGTTTTTGGAGGTCTAGGGTTATTAACTCTAGATGTAGTTAAAGCCTTATTATATTCAGGGGTTGTATCTAAAACATTTTGTATGTAAGCCTGCACAATATCTTCTCTTCTAGAATCGTTTATTTTTCCATTATCATCTGTTTTCCATGATGCTATTGGTAATAATTCTTCAGAACCTTCTTCTATTTCAGCAAACATTAAGTCCTCTTCTTTTTTTGCTAATCTATTATTAAAGTAAATAGATGCCTCTTCTGGCGTTAGTGATTCTATCCATGCTCTAGCTTGGCTTTCAACAAAAGGTCTAATAACTTCTTTGTCTGGAAATATTTGAGTAACAGTAGCTTTTCCATCATTAAATGTCTTTTTTTCTTGGCCTTTATAAACATCAGAAGTAATACTTGCAAAATCAATAACATCAGTTAATTTTTTAAGTTCTGCTCTATTTTTAGAAGAATTAGGAACAATTCTAGCTTCAGATTGGGCTCCTATAGAGCCGACACCTCCTGTTTCACCTTCTTTATACGATGTTACTTTTATTTGGCAACCACTATTCCCAGAACAATCTATATCGGCTGTTTTGCTTCCTGGTGTATTTTTCCAGTCATAAGCAATATCGTTTGTTTCTAATACTTTGGGCGAGTTATATTTATCAAGACCTCCTTCATTGCCTGATCCAATTTCAGCTGCATCAAGATATGTTTGACCTTTAGCCATTAAGTCTTCAAGGTTTGTTCTTATACTGGTGCCCATGGTTTCAACGTTAGCCATAAACTGACGGTCTTCTGCTGTCAACTTGTTAACTTTTAATTTAGCTAACTGTTCGTATTTAGCTAACTGAGCGTTTGCGGCAGTAGTATAATCTATACTTCTATTGTTTTTAGATTGAGCAAATAAATTATTACGAAGCTTTGACGTTCTGCTTGCTGCATTTGTTTCTCTTGCTAGTGTTTCTTCAGCTGTTTTCCTAGCTATTTCAGCTATGCTGCCAGCCATTTTACCGTAAGAAGCTGCAACTGATTTTTGCATTTCTCTAATATATTGACCCGATTGCGTGTCTATGTACTGTTTTGGGTTTGTATAACTCATATCTTATTTTTTGTTCTTATCCAGCATTCATTGTTGCGTAACCTGTCATATAACTTCCAGCTGTTGAAGCTAAACCACCAATCATGCCGGTTAAAGCACCTGTTCTATCGCTGCTAGCTTGTGCTTGTCTTGCTTGCGCATTAGAAATTTGATTTGAAACCCTATCTAGTTGTTGCATTTCTCTTGACTCGCGAGTACCAAACATGAACTGCTGACCAGCCGCATCTAAACCCTGCATTCTTTGGCCTTCGCCTATCTGAATACCTTGAATTCTTCGTTGTTCATCTAATCTTCTGTTTTGAAGATCTTGTTCTCCTTGAGCTCTTAGTTTTTCGTTTTGAGCTTCTTGTTTTTCTATATTAGCTGATACACCTTTTTTACTTGCTAAAGCTGCTTGAGCTAAAGCTGTTGCTCCACCGGCGCTTGCTCCTGTTGCCCTAACAGTGTCTAATGTGTTCGCTAAAGATATATCGGCTTGTTCTATTTCAATTTCAGCTGCTTGTGTAGCTACACTTAAGTTAGCCAACTCATTTGACATTTTTGAACTTAGATCAGTAGCTAAACTACTTAAGTCTGTGGCTCCAGCAAAAGGATTGATTATTTCTTGCCTGCTGTTTTCTAGGTTTGTTAACTTTCGTTCTAACCTTTGTCTTTCTCTAGCGGCAGCTTGCTCCTTTTTTTTAGCGGCTCCGGCTCCAAACAAACCACTCAATAACTGAACACCTCCAGATATTAAAGCTCCAGTTAGTAATCCGCCTGTAGGATCTCCCATTTGAACATTGCCTTGCCCAAAGAAAAATATTTCTAAAAATTCCATCATGTTATTTGTTTTTATGCTTAATAGGAAGCGTTTGAATAATTTGTTGATACTGCAAATAATTCATTTATTCCTGTGTTTTCTGTATTGGTTGCGGTCATTTTAATTGTTCCGTAAAAACCTTTAATACCAGATATTGATTGCCCATATAAAACCTCACCTTGTTCAGGAAGGCTAGCGTTTATTATGTTAGCAAAATACTTACCATCTTTTTCTTTAAATTCTTGTCTTAACAAACTATCTTGCATTTCTTGCAATGTAGTAGGTACGGTAAATTTAGATATACTGGATGCTGAATCTTGATCCGTATTAAATGTTGTCATTTCCCAATTACCGCTTCCTTCGTAATTTATTGTTTTAAACGACTTAACAAGTGAAGGATTATCGTTAAATATAGTTTCTATAGATGAGTCATACTGTTGACCATAAAAATTACCCCTAGGGCTTATATTTGCATTAGGTTGGTAATGTCTATACATTTTGCCACTGTTTGTTGTAAAAAAGTTATTACGTATACTAAACATTTGCAATGGATTATAGCTATAAAAGCTTGTCCAGCCTTTAACTTGCTCATCAAAGCTTAAAGTTTTATAACCGTTAGAAGCGGAATTTGGTTGTATAGATAATGTATAGCATTTATTGTAAACGTCATATCCACCTACAGCAAGACCTCCGTTTAGAGAAGATAATTGATCTCTAAAAAAATCATACATACCGTAGTTAGAAATTTCCGTTAAACCATCCATAGATAATCTAAGAACTGCACCTTTGTTTGCGTCTGTAAAGTATTTTTGATAACCGTAAACAGCAAAGCTTTCTGGGTTTTTAGATATACCAAAGTCTCCAGCATAAGGTTGTATTTGCCCAATAACTACATTAGACGTAGTCTGTATAGGCATACCTTCTTGAGTATATATAGCGTCTTTATCTATAAGTGCTCTATTTACTTTTCTTTCTTGAAATACAATCAAGTTATTGTCTTCTGCATGCAGTTTTTGAACGCTACCCTTAGAAGGGTCTAATGATCTTGTAATATCTTCTCCTGATGGAAAGACGTTTGTTTGATTAACACCTGTCCTTGAATTTATTATACCTGAGTATATAATAGAGTTACCTAAAACCTGTTGGTTATTGTCTTCTGACACTATGAAAGCTCTAGGCGCTAATCCTGTTTGAACATTATTGTAGCCTCCGCGTATTCTAGACTCCTCTACATACCAGTTGTATGAAGATATACCTTCTGTACCTCTATTTATTTTTTTTAGTACGTATGTGTTGTAGTATTTAACTTTTACGGTGGCTGCCATACTTTTATTATTACTTGTTTTTTTTATTTTTTCTCTACGTTCTTAAATATCCTAAGGAATTGTTGGACCTATGAAAGTGTTAGTTCCAACCACAGTCTTGTACTTTAGATTTTCATCATTTGGAGAATTTTGAGGATAGAAAGGAGGATTAACGTTCTCGGCATTATAAGGTAAAACATCTGAAAAAACATTAGGAGGACTACTACTTGTTGTGTAGCCTAGGTTTACTAACCCGTAGCTGTTTCCATTAAGTTGATTAGCTGGAGAAGTCACTTCAAATGTAGCGTTTACTATAGCGCACTCTTGCCAATCATACGATTCGTTTGAGCCTGCAGGACTTTCTTGTCCAGGTACCACACCTGCAGCTATTTGAGCAGCTGTTGGATTAAATCCTTTTAATCTAGCGACTAAAACCCAAGAACCAAATATAACAGGGTTACCGTAATTATTGCTATGAGTAATCGTAGTGTTTGCAATACCATAACCAGAGCTAATATTACCAGCAGAATTTGTTCCTAAAACAGCGTCTGACCCAAATGCTGATGCTGTTACTGTGTTTGGATAGTTTGAATTTATAATCTGAACAGTAGGAATTGAAACTCGTGCCCATATCCACAGATCATTTTCATTCCAGTTTTGTATTTGTCCTTGCCAAACAGGTAACCCGCTTTGATCTCTAGTGTCTAATGTAATGTCTGAGTTTCCTCTATATGTATCTCCAGGCGCAGCGGCTGAATAAGGCGCGTTTACAATCCAACCCCAGTAGGACGCTCCCCCTATAGTATACCCGGTAGTAGCTGTTTTAGAAGCACCTAAATTATCTGTTAACTTTAAATAGTAGTCATAAGACCCTGGGTTAGAAACAGCAAGCGCTTTACCTCTTAACTCAAAGCCTAGAGCTAAGGGTATATTAGCGTTACTAGGTTCAACAAAATGTCCTTGATCTGAAGATGTTAGTTGATAAACTATATCAGTTATAGGATTTGTAGATCCTGAGTTACCAGGATATGAACCATAATAGTTAGTTGTAGTTCCATCAGCACTTATATATCTAGCACCTTCTACAGACCACCCGTAGTTTGTAGTATCAAAAACAGTACGATTACCAGATGCAGGATTAGGAGGGAACGCATCTGCTGCGCTACCATTAAGACCTTTAGGACACCTTATAGCAGTCACTGGTTGAAAGATAAAAATAGGGTATTGCTTCATTATTACCTGTTCTCCAGGAGGATTGGCAGCTGGCTCAATTTCAGAAGCTTCAGCTAGGTCATATATTACAGGATCATCGTTGCTTAATTGGATAGTTACTATTTCTTCAGTATTAACTCCACCTCTAGACCATCTCAAAGTTATTTGAAATCTACCTCTGTACTGTACATTGTATAAATTTTCAGTAGGACCTCCGGCGTAAAATCCAGTAGGATCATTTGTTCCTGCTGCTGTTTTTATACGTACGCTACCAGTAGATGCCCCTGATTCAATTGCAAATCTACTGATGTAGTCTATATTTGTATCTATTGATTGAGTACTAGGGTCTTCAGAATAAACGCTTATGATACTACATGTAGCATCCGTTACTATTTGTGCTCCAATTGTGGGAAAGAAGTCTCCGGTAAGTATAGTGCCTGTTGCGTCATTTTCACTGAAAGCTACAACCACACTATCAAAAGTAGATCCGTTTATTTCATCACTTTCATTTTGTATTTCTATATTTAAGTCAGATATTAACTGAGCCGAAGATGTTTCATAAAACAACTCTAATTGAGATACAAATGGAGATGTTTCATAAACAGCTAAACTCATATTTTCAGGGTATGGATAATCTCCTGTAGGGTGAACAAAATCACCTTCAGTGATGCCTATTGGCTTTTGAGTTGATAATTTAGCTACATAGGGTTTAGTATCAAAATCATATACAGCATATTCATTAACATCACCTGTCCCTGAGCTTATAGTTAATCCTGGAAAAATATCTTCTACTGTACCAACTAAGTCGACGGAGTCAGGTGAATTAGAAGGATCAAATTGTTTTGTTCTTGTTATATAAGGGGTGGCTCCAACAGAAGACATGTTAATTACCCGAGGAAACATTGTTTCATCTGAGGTAAATTGGTTTTGTAAAGGACCAACCTCTTGTAAATTTCTAGGTACTTTGTTTATATTATCAGACACTAGTGTTATAAATCCTGTTTCGCCTTGTTCTAGCTCGGAATCTATTATTGGATATCCATTAACTATTCCAGGTAAATAAACATTATAGTAATCTTGCTGTTGCTGCTTCACTCCTAGCCTATAAGTATAAAAACCATTTACATTTATCTTATAAGTTGCAAATGTTTTAACTGTATTTGGCGTTATTGTAGGCTCTGGTCTTGTTTGTGATGTGTTTGAAAATAAATATCTTACAGCTATTTCTTCTTTTGTAGTCAAAGATACAGATGTAACAAGTCCTTCTGATGGAGGTGTAACACTAGTTATTTCAGTATAATCAATGTACTGCCCAGATAGTTTTCTACCAACCGCAAAATAGTTTTGATATGTTGTTGGGAAGTTAGGGAATAAAGGCCTTTGCCCTAGTATATTTCCACCTCCTGTCCTGTATTTATATAGTTTTTCTGAAGAAAATAATATCTCTATTTTTACATTAAATCCAGAAGGTATTGCACCGTGAGCTGGAGTAAAATTTATTTGAAGCTTGCCAGCAGTATTTACAATTACATAGTCTGCTGTTAACTCTTGTAATATCCACCCATTGCCTTCGTTTACAAAAACATTCAATGTGTTATCAGTGTTTGTAGCGTCTGCGTGGTTAAGAACCGATAAAAAATCAGTAGCATTTGTAGACGTAAAATATTGGTAACTATCACTTTCAAAAAAAGGATTTAAAGCACCGGTTGTTTCATCAAAGTCTACAGAATAGTAATTTGGATCTGCATAGTTATTTGTACTTATCGGGTGATCAAAATTAACAGCTAAAGTGTCCCCTGGCCAACTAGCTACATTTCCTGTAAACTGAAGAGTATTATAGTCAGAGTACACGTTAGATCCAGGTTGAGGATCTCCATTTATATCTAAAAGACCATCGTAATTAGATAGTATTACGTCTGTTTGCCTACCATACTTATCAGCAAGAACAACACCTACTTGATAGTTTCTATTCTGTTTAAGAGAATGCTGAGGGTACTCTATAAATTGTTGACTACTTTTGTCTTCAACACTAACATAATAATCTAAACCAACGGGAGCATTATAGCTTTCGTGATAATTGGAATATAATATTCTATTACCTACGGATTCTTGAGCTAAAGCTTTAACAGGGACTTTATCATATACTCTTGTAGTTTCAAAAGCAGGTAAAGTGTTTATTGGTTTTGTTGACTGATAACTGTATTGATATATATTAGTATAATTTAAACTAGCTATAAAGTCTGAATTAACTTTTATTTTTTCTAATACCTGATATGCTTGCTTATCTGATTCTGTAAATATTATTTCTATGCCTTTTATCTTATATTTATTTATAATATCTATACAGGGTAGCTTTATATTTAATACTGCATTATTTATAGAATTTTGCATAAACTCTACCACAGTAGAAACGAAAGCTGCGGTTTCATCGTCATTTATAAATTGACCTTGCTGCTCAGGTATAAATACATCTTGACTAAAAGGAGCAATAACAGAGTATTCGTTGTCATCAAATTTAAACCTGTAACTAAATTTAACAAATTTGTCTTTTATTAACTCAGGATCGCCATTCCAGCCGTTATAATTATTGTCTTTTATTACTCTAACTGAATATCCTTGATTTACATTAGCTGTAGTTGTAGTTGGTATTGTATTTGTGTCATCAAATTCAACATAAGAAGCAGCGCCTGAAGCTATAGCACTGCTAGTCCAAAACCTAGTTTTTGTTGTAAGCTCTGAAAAATCGGTAGCACCAGCCTCTCTAATACCAGCTGGTTTTATATTTAACCCATTTGCGTTTGTACCTACAGGGGAAGCCCATAAAGTAGTGCTTTTGTACTCGTTAGCAGACGATCCTGACGTGCTTATAATTTGAGCCCAATCAGCATCGCTAGGTATAGAAAACCCAACAGGAGCTAATCCTCTAGGATCTATTACAGCGTATTTATTGTAAAGAATCCCATAAGTAACTTCGTTACCTATATAATTATCATAGTAAGCAAAGCAGCCTTCTCCAGCTGTAGTTGCAGCATTCCAGTCTGCTACATTTTGAGCTTCTGTTATAGGATCTCCGTTTGCATATTTTGTTACGCTTATATTAGAATCGCTTACTTCATAAACCCCCACAGGTACTGTTTCAATATCAGCTGCGTTAGTCATTGTTGAAGGAAGGTTAGTTAATTCTGGAGTATAGTTATTAGTTAAATTAGCTCTTAAATTAATGTATTCAGGTGCAAATGTTGGAGCAAATTTTGCTACAGATATTTGATCCTCACTAGTGTAGTAATATAAACTATTTAAAGCGTTGTTTATATTTATTTTTCTTGGTTGATTTCTATTATCTGAAAAAAACAAAAGGCCTTCTATTAGATTTATACCTATTATTTGATTTTGTATAGAAAAATTAAGCCATGCACCCTCAACTAAAACCGTATTAGTATCAGTAATAGAATTATAAACACATATTTGATGGTTAGTGTTACTAGGGGCTGGATCTAATTCATTATAATTTGTTCTAAAGTAATAAACATCCCCGTTAGAATCGTCTACAAAATGACCTATTATTTTATTACCGTTACCTCCAGCATCAACAACCACAGAGTTACCTAGTATTGATTCTAAAGCACCTACGTCAGATCCTTCTGATCTGCTTAAAGATAAATTATTGGCCTCCCTATATTCACCTTTAGGCAATATTCTAGAGTCAAGATCTTGGTTCATCTTACCCTTTAAAAATGAGTTTTTAATTTCAGCCATTTAATTTTAGTGTTTTATCCATTTAGATTTACCTCTCATTACTTGAACTATTTCGTCAAGCTTTATATTTGATAATCTTAATTTAGCGTTTCTTAATTTAGCGCTTCTTTCTTGCTTTAATCTCCTAACTATATATTCAGGTTGGTTTATCCTAGAAGCTATCACAGCGTGGCTTATATGAGCATATAGAGCCTCTTCTGCCAACTTAGGAACTTTAGTTTCCATATCAGAAGCTAAGCCGTCAGAAATATACTCTAAAACTATAAGTGCTCCGGCTAAATTACTAGAAAAAGATATTTTACCTTCTCTGTGATTTATAGTAAACCATCCATTAACTTGAGCATACTGAGGGTCTATTCCGTAGTTCTGTCCTA